>JACCDZ011245480.1_pt1 | contig 30112 bp, 24 predicted proteins | sample 7449551 | NCBI WGS metagenome assembly JACCDZ01 (sample SAMN15323452, study PRJNA562643) | freshwater metagenome | isolation source: river surface water | place: USA:Blue River Watershed | collected 2017-08-18 | reverse complement strand
GGCGTTGGCCAGCATAGGCCTCACCATCCCTACCGTAGCCGCTGTTTTCATTTATACCGGACAGCCCTTGCAGCTTGGCCTGGCACCCAAGGAGATGGTGATGCTGGCGCTGACATTGCTCGTGGGCGGCATGACGCTGGCGACGGGGCGTACCACCATCATGCAGGGCGCCTTGCATCTGGTCATTTTTGCCGCCTTTCTCTTCCTCTCCATCGTGCCCTGAGGTAATGCGGGTGGGCGCTACAGGAGACGGATTTATTTTCTGGCACCATCCGGCCGCGTGATCCCAGTTGGCAGCGGCCCGGCCATGAGCTATCGGGCTACCGGCCGGATGACTCATGACGGCACGAACACCTTTGGCTACAACGACGAAGGTCGCCTGACCTCGGCCACGCAATCAGGGCTGGTGCAGACCATTGCTGGGCGATGAGGGTGAAGGCGGTGGCTTTTTTCCGGCCTGCGCAGGGATGACAGGCCGGCTAGGGAGCCGGGTCGGCGACGCCCAAAGAAAAAGGGCTTAAGCGATGCTTAAGCCCTTGAAAAGGTTGGTGGCTACACCGGGACTTGAACCTGGGACATCAGCATTATGAATGCTGCGCTCTAACCAACTGAGCTATGTAGCCAACGCAAGAGGCGCGCATTTTCGCGATGGGGGCGGCCCCTGTCAAGCGTGACCGAGGCTGGCCTCCTCTTTCTCGCTGAGGCGCGTGACCAGCAACTGGTCGATGCGGTGGTTCTCGATATCCACTACCTCGAATTTGTAGCCGGCATGGGTGACGGCATCGGTCAGCTTGGGCACCTTGCGCAGGCTGTACATGATGAAGCCGGCAATGGTTTCGTAATTGCTGTCGGCGGGGAAGTGGCTGATATCCAGCGCGCGCATCACATCTTCCACCGCCGTCAGGCCATCCACCAGCCAGCTGTTTTCGTCGCGTTTTACGATCTGGGCCTGGTTGGCGGCGACGAGATCCCCCATCACCGTGCTCATCACGTCATTGAGTGTGATCAGACCCACCACCAGCGCATATTCATTCAGCACGATGGCGAAGTCTTCGCGGCTGGCGCGGAACTGGGTGATGAGCTCGGCCAGGGTCAGGCTGTCGGGAATGGTCAGCACCTGTTTTAGCCAGGGCGCTTTCTCCAGCGTCAGCGGCTGGTTGTGGATGATGCGCGTGAGCAGGTCCTTGCTGTCGGCATAGCCCACCATGCGGTCTATCACGTCGTCACAGACCAGGTATTTGGAGTGGCTGTGCTGCGCAATCGTCTGCTTCAGCTCCTCTTCGGTTTCCTGCAGGGTGAGATAGATGATGCTTTCGCGCGTGGTCATGGCCGATGAAACCAGGCGGGATTCCAGCTCGAAAACATTTTCGATGATGTGCTGTTCCTGCTTGGCGACGACCCCGGCCAGGGCGCCGGCATCCACCATGGCGGAAACATCGTCATAGGTGATGTCGTCCCCGCGCTGCACGGGCTGGCCCAGCAGCGCCAGTATCCAGTCGGAGATGGAGGTGAAAAACCATACCACCGGCTTGAACAGCGCAATGCAAAAACGCATGGGGCCGACGACGCGCAAGGCCAGCTTTTCCGGCGCGATCATGGCCAGGCGCTTGGGGACGAGATCGGCAAACAGGATGAAGACACTGGTGATGGTGAGGAAGGAGCAGATGAAGCTCAGGGTGTCCAGCGCCGGCCCTTCGTAGGCCATGGTCAAGAGCGCGCGGAAGTAGGGTGTCAGCGAGGCCTCGCCGAAGATGCCCGCCAGAATGGCGATGGCATTGAGGGCAATCTGCACCACGGTGAAGAAGTGGCCGGGCCGGCTCTGCAGGTCCAGCACCTGGGCGGCACGTGTGCTGCCTTCGTCGACGAGGATATTGAGTTTGATCTTGCGGGCCGAGGCCAGCGAGATTTCTGCAATCGAGAAAAAGGCACTCACCACAATCAGTGCCAGCAGGATGAAGATTTCTTGCGACAGGCTCACGGGCCGCTCCGGTTCCGGGACTGGCGCCAGTATAGCCCCGTGGCCTGCTTGAAACGAAAGGGGGTCAGGTACACCTGCAAATACCGCAGTGCGGGTTTTGTAGGAGGGGCTTTAACCGCGATGAGCGCGTGAGGAAAAACTGCAGCGCGGCCGAAACCCCTCCTGCGCCGGGCAATAGCGGTGAATAAAACGAAGACAGATCAGCGGGCTTGAGGGTTTGCAGCGCGGTGCAGGGCAAGGCCCGAGCCGCCCGAACCACCGCAGTTTACTAGGCGTAAATGAGGATGGCTCGGGCGGCTCGCAACGCAGTCATGCGCCGCGCAGCGAAGCCGGGCAATTACACATTGAAGCGGAAGTGCATTACGTCGCCATCTTTCACGATGTACTCCTTGCCTTCCAGACGCCATTTGCCGGCTTCCTTGGCGCCGGCTTCGCCCTTGTATTTCACGAAGTCTTCATAGGCCACGACTTCGGCACGGATAAAGCCTTTTTCGAAATCGGTGTGGATGACGCCGGCCGCCTGCGGCCCGGTAGCGCCGATTTTCACCGTCCAGGCACGGACTTCTTTTACGCCAGCCGTGAAATAGGTCTGCAGTCCGAGCAGCTTGTAGCCGGCACGGATGACGCGGTTGAGGCCGGGTTCTTCCATGCCCAGAGTGTCCAGGAATTCGGCCTTGTCGGCCTCATCCAGCTCGGCGATTTCCGCTTCGATCTTGTTGCAGATGGGCACAACCGCCGCGTCTTCGGCCGCAGCATATTTCACCACGGCATCCAGATGCGGATTGTTTTCAAAGCCGTCTTCGGCCACGTTGGCGATATACATCACCGGCTTGGTGGTGATGAGGCAGAGCGGCTTCAGGATGAGCAGCTCGTCCTTGTCCAGATCGAGCGAGCGGGCACGCTGGCCCTCGGTCAATGCCGGCAGGATTTTTTCGATCACGGTCTTCAGCGCCTGCGCATCCTTGTCGCCGCCCTTGGCCTGCTTTTCCACGCGCTTGAGGGCCTTCTCCGCCGTGTCGAGGTCGGCGAGCGCGAGCTCCATATTGATGATCTCGATATCGTCCACCGGATTGATGCGGTTGGAGACATGAATCACATTGTCGTCTTCAAAACAGCGCACGACATGGGCGATGGCATCAGTCTCGCGGATATTGGCGAGGAACTGGTTGCCGAGGCCTTCGCCCTTGGAGGCGCCGGCGACGAGGCCGGCGATGTCCACGAATTCCATGGTGGCCGGCACCACGCGCTCCGGCTTCACGATTTCCGCCAGCATGTCCTGGCGCGGATCGGGAATGGGCACGATGCCGGTATTGGGCTCGATGGTGCAGAAGGGAAAATTCTCGGCCGCGATGCCGGCCTTGGTCAGGGCATTGAAGAGCGTTGATTTGCCGACATTGGGAAGTCCGACGATGCCGCAGTTGATGGCCATGCTTTTTTACCTTGTAGGGTGGGCAAATCGTATTTGCCCACGTTGGGGTTAACGCGTGGGCAAAACGTTGTTTTGCCCACCCTACGAACGCTTTATTGTGCTGTCAGGCCTTGAAGCCGTTGAGCTTGTTCATGGCAAGGCTGAGCTTGCCGGCAATGATGTCCTCACTTTGTGAGAGGGCTTCTTTGATTGCACTTTCTATCAAATCCTGCTCGGCAGCCGGCGCTTTGGTCAGTACAAAGCCCGAGACCTTTTTGGCGTCGCCCGGATGGCCTATGCCTATGCGCAAACGGTGAAAGCTATTGTGATTGGCCAGTGCACGTATGATGTCGCGCAGGCCGTTATGACCGCCATGGCCGCCGCCGGTTTTCAGGCGCACGGCGCCGGGCGACAAATCCAGTTCATCATGCGCGACGAGGATTTCATCCGGCATGATTTTGAAAAATGTGGCCAGCGCCCCGACCGACTGCCCGGAAAGATTCATGAAGGTGGTGGGGATGAGCAGACGCAGGTCCTGGCCTTGCACGCTGCCGCGACCGCAAAGGCCGTGATATTTCGGCTCATTGACGAGTCGTATGCCGTATTTTTCTGCAAGTGCTTCCACAAACCACTGGCCGGCATTGTGCCGGGTGGCGGCATATTCGGGCCCGGGATTGCCGAGGCCGACAATGAGTTTGAGTGCGCTCATGCTCGTTTTCTTTTTGTGCCGTGGGGTGGGTTGGCGGCGTGCAGCCCTAACCCACCATGCCGCCATCCATACGATCTGGCTGCTGATTCAGGCATACGGTGGCTGACGCGCTTTGCGCTAAGCCACCTTACAAATTCTGTAGCTATTCCACCAAGAAAAAGCGGGGCCTTAAGCCCCGCTTTTTGCGCCACCGGACCGATTACTCGGCCTTGGGAGCATCTGCTTCCGCGCGCGACTTGTGCACGTTGGCGATGGGCTGGTCGTGATCGTGACCCAGTGCCAGAGCGGGCACTTCCACACCCTTGGGCAGCTTCACATCGGAGATGTGCAGCGTGGTGCCGATGTGGATGTCTTTCAGGTCCACTTCCAGGTATTCCGGCAGATCGGCTGGCAAGCAGGCGATTTCCAGTTCGGTAGCCATGATGGCGAGTTCGCCGCCTTCCAGCTTCACACCCACACAGGTGTCCTGATTCAGGAAGTGCAGGGGCACTTTCATGGTCAGCTTGTGGGTGGCGTCCACACGCAGGAAGTCAGCGTGCATGGGCGTGCCCTTGGCGGGGTGGCGCTGCAGGGCCTTGAGCACGGCCTGCTGCGGCTTGCCGTCGATGTTCACGGTCAGCACGTGGGAGTAGAAAGCTTCGCTTTCCAGGGCCTTCACCAGCTCGCGCAGCTCCAGGGACAGGGACTGTGCAGGCGAGGTGCCACCGTAAATCACGGCGGGGACTTTGTTTTCCAGACGGCGAAGGCGGCGGCTCGCACCTTTCCCTTCGTCCGACCGGGCAATCGCGTTCAGCGTGAAGCTAACAGACATGGTATGTCTCCGGTTTTCCCGCAAGGCCCTGCGACCAGGCGTTTGCGGTGTTGCAAATGCAGCGCGGAATTGCGCGGCACGTTTTCAGCTACAGATATTTCTGCAACTGCGTGTCGGCCATGGATGGCCGACATATCTTCAGCGAGCAAGCACGGGCATGCACCGGGCTTGCGATATTCCGGCAAGGCGCGGGGCTTGCCGGAATGGCATGTTCGAGTTGCTTGTTAAAGCAACTCGAACATTGCACTAATAGATTCTTCGTTGTTAATGCGGCGTACGGTTTCAGCCAGCATGGTGGCCAGCGATACCTGGCGGATGCGACCGCAGGCGCGGGCCTCTTCGGTGAGCGGAATGGTATCCGTCACCACCAGCTCGTCGAGGTCGGAGCCGGCGATATTCTTGATGGCCGGGCCGGAGAGCACAGCGTGTGTGCAATAGGCCATGACCCGGCGTGCGCCGTGTTCTTTCAGCGCGGCGGCGGCTTTGCACAGGGTGCCGGCCGTATCCACCATGTCGTCGACGATGACGCAGTCGCGGCCTTTGACTTCACCGATGATGTGCATCACCTGCGATTCATTGGCTTTCGGACGGCGCTTGTCGATGATGGCCAGGTCGGCGTCATCCAGTTGCTTGGCTACAGCACGTGCGCGCACCACGCCGCCCACGTCGGGCGATACCACCATGATGTTTTCATAGCCCTGCTTTTCGAGATCGGCGAGCAGCACGGGCGAGGCGTAAATATTGTCCACGGGAATGTCGAAGAAGCCCTGGATCTGGTCAGCATGCAGATCGACTGTCAGCACGCGGTCCACGCCGACCGTGGTCAGCATGTCGGCGACGATCTTGGCGGTGATGGGCACGCGCGCGGAACGCACGCGGCGATCCTGACGGGCATAACCGAAATAGGGAATCACCGCGGTGATGCGGCCGGCCGAGGCGCGGCGCAGTGCATCCGCCATGACAATGATTTCCATCAGATTGTCATTGGTGGGCGCGCAGGTGGACTGCAGGATGAACACATCCTTGCCGCGCACATTGTCGTTGATCTCGATGGCGATCTCGCCATCAGAGAAAGTGCCGACATGGGCGTCACCCACGGCAATATGCAGCTGACTGGCAACTTTGCGGGCCAGTTCGGGATTGGCATTACCGGTGAAGAGAACCAGATTGGGCATGATGGCGGCTGGCTGTGTTTAAAAGTGAAACGTTAAGGGTGATATCCGCGACGGTCAGGATAAAGACACCGACACCGCCGTTGAACCCGAGGCGGTGCAGGAGGCACCGCACGCAAAATGGCAAAGCCATTTTGGCGGGAGCTGAGTACGGGCGTGTACCGGACTCAGCGTGTTTATGAAAATTCAGGAGAATTTTCATAAACATAATAAAGATGGCAGGGGCGGCTGGATTCGAACCAACGCATGGCGGGATCAAAACCCGCTGCCTTACCGCTTGGCGACGCCCCTATTTATACGCATACGCTTCGTCCTGAACCGTATGCTGACGCCCTTCGCGGCACTGCGCCCAAAGTAAGTGCCCTTTGGGCATCCGCGAAGGGCTCACGCCAAACTTTTCAGTTTGGCGGCGGCACATCACTGTGCCGCCTCTTCGTTCTTCGCTGTTGTCAGTGCTTTGAACGACGTTTTGAGCGAGCTATTTGTTCAAAGCTTCCAGCGCGATATGTGTCGGTGAGCGATTCATGCCGCGCGTGACGAAGCCCGGTATCGGGCTGTTCGCGAGCAGGGTCCTTGCGCTTTCACGATCTGTGCATTCCAGGAAGCAGCAGGCGCCGGTTCCGGTCATGCGGGCAGGGCCGTGAAGAGCCAGCCATGAAAGGGCTGCATCGACCTCGGGAGCGAGCTTCCTGACCACGTTTTCGCAGTCATTTCGCAGGCTTGGGGGCCTACCCCCCCCGAGAAAGGCGGCTAATGTAATGGCGGGGGTAGAGCGTGTCAAATCCGCGTGGTTGAAGACTTCCGCGGTGCTGACATGGGCTTTCGGGGTGAGTACGAGATACCAGGGCTCTGGGATTTCAAGCGGGGTGAGATGGTCGCCGACTCCCTCCGCCCAGGCCGCCCGGCCGCGTACAAAAACCGGGACATCCGCACCCAGCTTGAGGCCCAGTGCCGCCAGCCGGTCTTCGTCCAGTTGCAGCGTCCAGAGCCGGTTCAGTCCCAGCAGGGTGGTGGCCGCGTCCGAGGAGCCGCCGCCTATGCCGCCGCCCATGGGCAGCCGCTTTTCCAGGCGGATGTCCGCTCCCGGCAGGCTGCCCGGGGTTTTTGCAGCGGCCAGCTCCTGCAGCAGACGCGCGGCGCGCACGATGAGATTCTGCTCCGCCGGAACGCCGGCCAGCCCGGGCGAGAGTGTGATCTGGCCATCGGTGCGCGGGCTGAAATGCAGGGTGTCGGCCTCTGTAATGAACTGGAAGACGGTTTGCAGCAGGTGGTAGCCGTCTGCGCGGCGACCCGTGATGTGCAGAAAGAGGTTCAGTTTGGCCGGTGCCGGCAAGCTGAAGGCCGGGCTTGTGCTCGGATTCATGGCGCAGTTCCAGCCGCCGATTCGACAAGCGGCGGCTCGCCCAGTGCCTCAGCTGTCAGTCGCCACAAGCCGATGATGACAGTGGCTTTGCCCTCGGGCCCTTCCAGGGTGAGCTTGCGTGGCAGCCGGGGGGCTTCCTCGCTCCACTCCAGATAGTCGATGGTCCAGCCCTCTTCTTTTATGCGCGTGAGCTTGCCATCCGGACCGTACTCTAGCTCGGCCTTGGCCGAGCCCGGCTCGGCCTTGATCCAGTGCAGGGCATGCGAGACCGGCGCGCGGCGCTTTGTTGTCAGCTCCAGCAGCTCTTCAAGTGAGCTTGCGCTTACTTCGCTGGCAAGATTGTCAGCCTGCAGGCGGACTGTGCCGGGGCGGCCATTCAGTTCGGCACGACCCAGACCCAGCGGACCGCGCACGATGATGCGGTAGTCCTCGCCTTTCTGGGTCCAGGTGAAATAGATATTGCCGCCCCGGTTGGCCGTGCGCACGGCGGCCTTGCCCTCGGCCTCCCAGCGCTCGGGCAGGGCCGGATTTGTCCACACCGGCGCGGGGCGGCTGGCGCAGCCGGAAAGCAGGACGCTGCCGGTCAGCAGCAGGCACAGGACAAGGCGGGCAAGCAAGGCGGCATTTTGCACAGCGGGACATTCCCTAGGGATCAAGGCGCTGACGGGTCTCGGGGATATGGATGCTCTTGGGGTGCTGGCGCAAGGCTTCGGTCCAGATGCGCCGGGCCTCGTCCTTCTTGCCCGAGCTCCAGAGTACTTCGCCAAGATGGGCGGCGATTTCATCATCCGGGAAAAGGGCATAGGCGCGGCGCAGGTCATCAAGGGCGCCATCCACATCACCCCGCTTGAACTTCACCCAGCCCATGCTGTCGATAATGGCGGGATCATCCGGCTTGAGCTCATGGGCGCGGCGGATATAGGCCTCGGCTTCATCGAGACGCTGGGTGCGATTCGCCAGGGTATAGCCGAGGGCATTGAGGGCGCTGGGGTTGTCCGGTTCATGGCGCAGGACTTCGCGCATGTCGGCTTCAAAGTCATCGAGCCGCTCCAGCTTTTCCGCAGTGATGGCCCGTGACAGCAAGAGCTGGGTATTGCCCGGATTGTCCTTGAGGGCGCTATCGAGCAGCGTCCAGGCGGTTTCGGCCTGGCCACTTTCACTGAGCAGTTCGGCTTCCAGCTGGAGCAGGGGAATGGAGAGCTCGGGAATCAGCGCCCGGGCTTGCATCAGGCGCGCCCGGGCCTCGTCCGACTGGTTCTGGCTGACCAGGATGCGCGCTATTTCGGCCTGTGCAGGCAGGTACTGGGGGCCCGGCTGCACGCCTTCGAAGTTGCTGATCGCGGCCTCTTTATTACCCTGGCGCAGGTCCAGCAGGCCGAGATAGTAGTTGGCCTCATCGGCGTGGCCTTCGCCCGCGCGCAGCACGTCGAGCTCATGCCGTGCCACCGCATCATGGCGGTTGTCATACGCGATAAGGGCCAGGCTGAGGCGCAGGCCCTCGTCCTGCGGAAGGCGGTCCACCAGGCTCTGGAATTCGCGTTCGGCGCCGTTGAGGTTGCCGGAGCGGATCAGCGCGCGCGCGTAATTCACGCGCAGGTTGTAGCTGTCAGGCTGTGCTTTCAGGGCCTTGCCCAGCAGCTCGGCCGCTTCTTTGCTGCGGCTGAGTTCGGTGAGCATCTTGGCGTTCAACAGAATGATCTGCGTGCCTTGGGGGTTGAGTTTGTGGGCCTGCTCGGTGATCGCCAGGGCTTCGGCCGGTTTGCCGCTCTGCGCCTTCAGCAGGGCTTGGCCGAAGAGCAGGTGGGCATTATCGGGATGGCTTTTGGCGAGTTGGCCAAGCTGGACGAACAGCTCGTCACGCGCGACCTGGGTGGCGGGGATGGCTGCCAGGAAGAGCTGCTCCAGATCTGCCTCGGGCTGCAGCTGCAGGAGGTGCTCCAGGGCGGGCATGGCCAGATCGAAACGCAGCTGGCGCAGGGCGTTGAGGCTGAGCAGATACCAGGCGTCGGCGGCGTCCGGTGAGACCTCCGTCCAGAGCTTGGCCATGTCCAGACTTTGTGGCTGGTTCAGCACCTGGGCCACGGTGGTGGCGCGTGCCACGACACCGGGATCGCGCGTCTCACGGGCCTGCTCGAGATAGTTTTGCAGCGTGATGTCGGCATGCTGACGCTGTGCCGCAAACTCGGCCGTCAGCAGGGCCTCCAGGGCCTTGGTCGGGAAGGGGCGTGTCGGCGCTTCTGCGGGCGCCGGGACGGCCGGCTCGGCGGTGGATGCGGGTGCCGTGCCCGCTGCCGGAGCAACAGGATGTGAGGCGCAGGCGACAAGCAGAGGCAGCAGGGCAAGGGGAGCAGCACGATACAGCAGTGGCATAGCGATAGGGTTCTGTGTAGTGCCAGACGCACGGAGTGTGCCGGCATCTTGGCAAAAAAGCCCGGCATGGGCCAGCCGGCGGCTGTGCGGAATTCGTATTCTGTCGGTCTGTTTCCGTTTGGCTGCCGGGCTTCCGGGTTTGTCTTTGCGCAGCCTATCCCGCAAAATCCGGCTCCCTTTGTACAGGGCTTTTTGCAGGGGCCTTGCTGTGTGAGGGGCTTCCCGCCAGCCTGCTTCGGCCGCTTGCGGGCACTGACCATTTCAGGAAACCGCTTTTCATGGGGCTGCTTGCTCTCGGCATCAACCACAAGACGGCTTCGCTGGATCTGCGCGAAAAAGTCGCTTTTACGCCCGAGGCCATGACCGTGGCCCTGCGTGAGGCTGTGCGCGATGCCGGCGTTACCGAGCTGGCCATCCTCTCCACCTGCAACCGCACCGAATTTTACGGCGTGCTGCCCGAACAGCAGGGCGAGGCGCTGCTGGCCTGGCTGGGGCGTCACCATCACATCGCCCTCAGCGAAATTTCCGCCAGCATTTACCAGTATCAGGATGAAGAGGCCGTGCGCCACATGATGCGTGTGGCTGCCGGGCTCGACTCCATGGTGCTGGGCGAGCCGCAGATCCTGGGGCAGATGAAAACCGCGTATGCCCAGGCGGCCGAAGCCGGAACGCTGGGGCCGGAGCTGGAGCGTCTTTTCCAGAACACCTTCTCCGCCGCCAAGCAGGTGCGCACCGATACCGGCGTCGGTGCCAATCCGGTATCGGTGGGTTTTGCCGCCGTGATGCTCGCCCGCCAGATTTTTGCCGATTTGCAGGCAAGTCAGGCCCTGTTGGTGGGCGCCGGTGAAACCATCGAACTGGTCGGCAAGCATTTGTACGAGCAGGGCGTGACGAAAATCACCGTGGCCAACCGCACGCTCTCGCGTGGCCTGGAGCTGGCGCAGCAGTTTGGTGGTCGCGCCATCACTCTGGAAGAAATTCCGGATGCGCTGGTGCAGGCGGACATCGTGATTTCTTCCACGGCCTCGCCGCTGCCCATTCTGGGCAAGGGCATGGTGGAGCGGGCCCTGAAAAAGCGCCGGCACAAACCGGTATTCATGGTGGATATTGCCGTGCCACGCGATATCGAGCCGGAAGTGGCCGAGCTGGAGGATGTATATCTCTATAGCGTTGATGACCTGCAGTCGGTCATCGAAGAAAACATGCGCTCGCGTCAGGAAGCGGCGGTGGCGGCGGAAAGCATCGTCGCGCTGCGGGCTTCCCGGTTCATGACGCAGCGTCGCGAGCAGGGCGCTTTTTCCACCGTTACCGCTTACCGCCAGCAGGCCGAGCAGCTGCGCGAGCAGGAATTGCAGCGCGCACTTTCCAGTCTGCAAAAAGGCGCAGACCCGGCAGAAACCCTGGAGCGTCTCAGTCGCACACTCACCAATAAATTCCTGCATGCGCCCAGTGTGGCCCTGAAAAAAGCCGCTGCCGATGGCGAGTTTGAAAAACTGGCCTGGGCTGGGGTGTTGCTGGGCGTGGCACGTGATGAGGCGCTGCCGCTCAGCCGTGACCAGCGCCGGGCAGCAGTCCATCGCGAAAGCCGCAGCGAAAATCGTAACAAGGGCAAGCCTGATGACGGCGATGCAGGCTGAGCCCGCGGTGCTGGATACATGAAGTCATCCCTGCGTAACAAGCTGGAAAATCTTGTCGACCGTGCCGAAGAAGTGGGCGCCCTGCTGGCCGATCCTGCGGTGATCGCTGACAACGAACGCTTCCGCAAACTTTCCAAAGAACATGCCGAGCTGGAGCCGGTGGTGCAGGCTTTCACGGCCTGCTGCGTGGCCGAGCGCCAGCAGGAAGAAGCCCGTGCCTTGCTCAAAGATCCGGACTTCCGGGAGATGGCCGAGCAGGAAATTCGTGAAAATGAAGCGCGAATAGCCGAGCTGGAGGCCGAGCTGGAATGCGCCATGCTGCCGCGCGACCCCAATGACGGCAGCAATATATTTCTGGAAGTGCGTGCCGGCACCGGTGGCGACGAAGCCGCCATTTTTGCCGGCGATCTTTTCCGCATGTATTCGCGCTATGCCGAAAAGCAGCGCTGGCGCGTGGAGATGATTTCTGCCAGCCCCGGCGAGCATGGCGGTTACAAGGAAGTCATTGCGCGCGTGGAAGGCGACAATGTCTATGCGCGCCTGAAATTCGAGTCCGGCGCGCATCGCGTGCAACGCGTGCCGGCAACGGAGTCGCAAGGCCGCATCCACACATCGGCCTGCACGGTAGCGGTATTGCCGGAGGCGCCGGAAGTGGAGGCCGTCGACATACGCAAGGAGGATTTGCGCATCGATACTTTCCGCTCCTCCGGCGCTGGTGGTCAGCATGTGAACACCACCGACTCAGCCATACGCATCGTGCACATTCCCACCGGGATCACGGTGGAGTGCCAGGATGAACGTTCGCAGCACAAGAACAAGGCGCGCGCCCTGAGCCTGCTGGCCGCCAAACTGCTGTCCACGCGCCAGGCCGCGCAGCATGCCGAACAGGCCTCCATGCGTCGCGATCTGGTGGGCTCGGGCGATAGATCCGAGCGCATACGCACCTACAACTTTCCGCAGGGGCGTCTCACCGATCACCGCATCAATCTCACGCTCTACAGCCTCGACAAGATCATCGAAGGCGATCTCGATGAAGTGCTGGGGGCGCTGGCGCGCGAGCATCAGGCCGATCAGCTGGCGCAGCTGGCCGAGGAGCCGGCATGAACAGCGAGGCCGGCAGCCTGCGCGCATTGCTGCGCGCCGCTGCGGCACGTTTGCATGCCGCGGGCAGCTCCAGTCCGCGTGTCGATGCCGAATATCTTTTGCTGCATGTGCTGGGAAAAACGCCGGTGTGGTTGCGCACGCATGATGAAGTGCGTCTGCATGCTCATGATGCGGAGCGTTTCGAAGCCTTGCTGAAGCGCCGCCTGCACGGCGAGCCGGTGGCCTATATCACGGGCAGTCGCGGTTTCTGGTCGCTGGATCTGGCGGTCAATGCCAGCACCCTGATTCCGCGTCCTGAAACGGAAATGCTGGTGGAATTTGCGCTGGAAAAACTGCCGCTGGATGCAGCGCTGCGTGTGCTGGATCTGGGCACGGGCAGTGGTGCCATTGCACTGGCGGTAAAGACCGAAAGGCCGGTGAGCAGGGTGACGGCGGTAGACGCATCATCGGCCGCACTGGAAACGGCGGCCACCAATGCGCAGCGGCTTGATCTCGACGTGGAATTTCTCGTCAGCAACTGGTTTTCTGTGCTGGCGGGCCGGCGCTTTGATGTGCTGCTGGCCAATCCGCCCTATATCGATCCGGATGACCAACATCTGGGGCAGGGCGATGTGCGCTTTGAGCCCCTGAGTGCGCTGGTGGCGGCGGAGCAGGGCTTGCGCGATCTGCGTCTCATCATCAGCGCGGCTCCTGCACATATACAACCGGGCGGCTGGATCGCGCTGGAGCATGGTTACGATCAGGGCGCTGCCGTGCGCACCCTGCTGCAGGAAAACGGTTTTGCTGAAATAGAAACCCGGCAGGATCTGGGCGGCCAGGAACGGATTACGCTGGGTGTTTTTATTGAAAGCCGTCATTCCCGCGCAAGCGGGAATCTCCATAGTTCTGCTGAGCATCAGAAAGATTCCCGCTTGCGCGGGAATGACGGGGACTCGTAATGAGCTTGTCTGATGATGAACTCCTGCGCTATTCCCGCCAGATCATGCTGCCGCAATTTGATATTGCGGCGCAGGAGAAGCTGAAAGCGTCGCGCGTGCTGGTGGTGGGTCTGGGCGGCATAGGTTGTCCGGTGGCCACCTATCTGGCGGCCGCTGGCGTGGGGGAGTTGGTGCTGGCCGATTTCGATACCGTGGATGCCAGTAATCTGCAACGTCAGTTCCTGTTTACGGCAGCGGACATCGGGCGTTCCAAGGCGGAAGTGGCGGCAGCAAAACTGGCACAACAGAATCCCCATATCCGCCTGCGTCCCGTGACCGTCACACTGGATGCCGACAATCTGCCGGCGCTGGTGGCCTGTGTTGATCTCGTGATTGATGGTTGTGACAACTTCAATACGCGCGATCTCGTGAATGCTGCCTGCGTCGCCGCTGGAAAACCCCTGATCAGCGCAGCGGCTATCGGCATGGTGGCACAGCTCTCGGTTTTTGATGTGCGCCAGAGCGAGTCGCCCTGTTATCGCTGCCTGTATCCCGATGCTGACGAGGCGGCAGCGGCTTGTGCCGAAGCCGGCGTGTTGGCGCCGGTAGTGGGTGTGGTTGGCACGCTGGCTGCTACAGAAGCGTTGAAAGTGCTGACCGGCACAGGCAAGCCACTGGTCGGGCGGCTGTGGCTATGGGAAGCCGACGCCGCGATCATGCGCACCCTCGTGGTGCGGCGTGACCCGCATTGCCCGGTATGTGCAGGTCGTCCTGTTTGATGGTGGTGGCCAAGGGCGCCGTAATTTTTTCTTCGTCATCCCGGCCTGCGCCGTGATCACGGAAAAGCGTTCTGGTGGCGTGCTTGTGACGAACAACGCTGTTGTGATGTTGCTGTAAAAAGGAGAAACAAGGCATGAACCGTTATGCAAATCTCGGCAATGCTCTGAAGGGATTGTTGCGTATTGCCCAGACCGGCACCGTACTCGCCGGCGTGGGTGTGGAATGGGCGCGGGGTGACAGGAAGCCTACGCCCCGCTTGTTGCGCCAGACTTTTGAAAAGCTGGGCGCCACCTATGTGAAGCTGGGCCAGTTCATTGCCAGTTCGCCCTCGCTGTTTCCCGAAGCCTATGTGAACGAGTTCCAGCACTGTCTGGACCGCACTACGCCGCTGCCTTTTTCCGTGATGCGTGGCGTTCTGGAGGGAGAGCTGAAGCGCCCCTTAAGCGAGATTTTTGCCGAGATTGACGAGACGCCGCTGGCTTCGGCCTCCATTGCCCAGGTGCATGCAGCAAGACTGATTACCGGTGAACCGGTTGTCATCAAGATCCAGAAGCCCGGCGTGGGCAATATCCTGCTCACCGACCTCAACTTCCTTTATTTTGCCGCGCGGGTGGTGGAGCTGGCGTTTCCCAAGCTCAAGTTTGCTTCGCTTTCCGCCATCGTGGCGGAAATCCAGGCCTGCATGATGGAGGAAATCGATTTCTACAAAGAGGCGAAAAATATCGCCGAGTTCAACGAATTCCTCTCGCGTACCGGCAATACCGCCGCCATCGCACCCAAGGTGTATGAGCAGGCCTCAGGTCTGCGCGTGCTCACCATGGAGCGTTTCTATGGGGTGCCGCTCACTGATCTCGACACCATCAAGAAATACACACGGGATCCGGCCGGCACGCTTATCACTGCCATGAACACCTGGTTTGCCAGCCTCATGTTTTGCGAAAGCTTCCATGCCGACCTGCATGCCGGCAACCTCATGGTGCTCACCGACGGCCGTCTCGGTTTTATCGACTTCGGCATTGTCGGTCGCATTCCGCCCGATACCTGGGAGGCCACCAATGCGTTCGTGGAGTCCCTCACTGATGGTGACTTCCACAAGATGGCCGATGCCATGACCAAGATCGGCATGACCAAGCGTGCCGTCAATGTGGATGCCCTGACGCGCGATCTGGAGAAAATGTACGAGGTCATCACCACGGTAGATCCCGAGCATGTGCTGAATGGCGCCGTGAATGACAATGAAATCAACCGCCTCATGCTCGATATCGTGGCTGTTGGCGAGCGCCATGGCATCCACTTTCCGCGTGCCTTTGCGCTCTTGCTCAAGCAGATTCTCTACTTCGACCGCTATGTGAAAATCCTGGCGCCGGACATGAATGTGTTTGCCGACGAGCGCATCACCTTGGTGTCGGATGAAAAAGCCTCGCGCTTTTTGCATTGAGTTTGTTGCTTGATCGATAAAAAGCCCCGCAATGCGGGGCTTTTTATCGGGCTTCAGTTTTTGCTTTTCTGTAGGAGGGGCTTCAGCCGCGATTGCTTTTTTTGAAAAACATCGCGGCTGAATCTCCTCCCACAGGTTCCTTTCAGGGCTTAGCCCAGTTTCTTTTTCAGCAGCTCGTTGAGCTGGGCGGGATTGGCCTTGCCTTGCGAGAGTTTCATGGCCTGACCGACGAAGAAGCCGAACATCTTGCCACGTTTGGCTTCTTCGGCTGCGCGATAGTTATCGACCTGTTGCGGATTCTCGGCCAGCACCTTGTCGATAATGGCTTCGATGGCGCCGGAATCGGATTCCTGTTTCAAGCCTTTTTTCGCGATGACTTCATCGGCCGTCGCGCCTTCGCCATCCCACAGTGCCTGGAAAACCTGTTTGCCGATTTTCCCGGAAATGGTGTTGTCGTTGATGCGATTGATGAGTCCGCCCAGTTGTGCGGGTGATACCGGTGAGGCGCTGATGTCGGTTTCCGTGCGGTTGAGCGCGCCGAGAATATCCATCATCACCCAGTTGGAGGCTTGCTTGGCAGCGCCATTGGCCGCCGTCACCGTGGCCTCGAAGAAGTCGGCGAGTACGCGGTCGGCAGCGAGGATGCCGGCGTCGTATTCGGGCAGGCTGTACTGCGCAATGAAACGCTCGCGCTTGGCGCCGGGCAATTCCGGCAGGCTTGAGCGAATTTCTTCAATCAGGGTTTCGTCCAGCACCACGGGCAGCAGGTCGGGGTCGGGGAAGTATCGGTAATCATTCGCCTCTTCCTTGCTGCGCATGGCGCGGGTCTTGTTGGTATCCGGGTTGTAGAGCACGGTGGCTTGTTCGATTTTTCGACCGGACTCGATTTCATCGATCTGCCATTCGATTTCGCTGTTGATGGCTTTTTCGATGAACTTGAAGGAATTGACGTTCTTGATTTCGCGACGCGTGCCGAATTTCTCTTCGCCCTTTTGACGGATAGAGACATTGCAATCGCAGCGCATGGAGCCCTCGGCCATATTGCCGTCGGAAATGTCCAGATAGCGGATCAGCGCATGTATGGCCTTGGCATAGGCCACGGCTTCTTTGGCGGAGCGCATGTCCGGTTCGGAGACAATTTCCAGCAAGGGCGTGCCGGCACGGTTGAGATCAATGCCGGTCATGCCGGAAAAGTCTTCATGCAGGGATTTTCCGGCGTCTTCTTCCAGGTGCGCACGCGTGATGTTCACGCGTTTTATTTTTACCTCGCCCGCTTTCTCGCCCTCCAGCTCTATGTCGATAAAGCCTTTGCCGACAATGGGCAGCTCCATCTGTGAAATCTGGTAGCCCTTGGGCAGGTCGGGATAGAAGTAGTTCTTGCGCGCAAACACATTCTTGCGGCCCAGCTCGGCATTGATGCCGAGGCCAAACTTGATGGCATTGCGCACGGCGCCCTTGTTGAGCACAGGTAGTACGCCGGGCATGCCGAGATCGATCAGCGAAGCCTGCGTGTTTGGTTCGGCGCCAAAAGTAGTAGAGGAGCCGGAGAAAATCTTGGATTTGGTATTGAGCTGGACGTGAATTTCCAGACCGATGACAACTTCCCAAGCCATGTTTTTTGCCTCTGCTGTGTGCGAATGAATTCGCACCTACAAGTTCTTTTCCGTTGTCATTCCCGCGTTAGCGGGAATCTCATGGTTTCGGCGCGGTGCCTGTTCAGGGAGATTCCCGATTGCGCGGGAATGACGGGCAGTGTTTTTTATGTAAAAGCTGTCGGAATTTTACGGTGCCAGTCCGTTACCTGCTGATAACGGTGCGCCACATTCAGCAAGCGGCCTTCGCTCCAGAAATTACCGATCAATTGCAGGCCCACGGGCAGGCCCTTTTCAAAGCCGGCGGGCAAGCTCATGCCGGGCAGGCCGGCCAGATTGGTGGCAATGGTGTAGATGTCGGAGAGATACATGGCAATGGGATTGGCTTGCTTCTCGCCGAGACCGAAAGCAACCGAGGGCGATGTCGGGCCGGCAATCACATCGCATTTTTCAAAGGCACGGGCGAAGTCTTCCTTGATAAGGCGACGCACTTTCTGTGCCTGCAGATAATAGGCATCGTAATAACCGGCCGACAGGGCATAGGTGCCCACCATGATGCGGCGCTTTACTTCGGCGCCAAAACCTTCGGCGCGCGAGCGCTTGTAAAGATCGGTCAGGTCTTTCGGGTTTTCGCAGCGGTGGCCGAAGCGCACGCCGTCAAAACGGGAAAGATTGGACGAGCATTCAGCGGGGGCAATCACGTAATAAGCCGGTACCGCCAGATCGGAAGTGGGCAGATCAATTTCAACAACAGTGGCGCCGAGTTTTTTCAACTCTGCAATCGCGGCTTCAATCACCTTGGCAACGCCGGCATCCAGACCTTCGCCGAAATACTGCTTGGGCAGGCCGATGCGCAGGCCTTTGATGTCGTTATTCAATGTTGCCGTGTAATCCGGCACGTCATGCACCACGCTGGTGGAGTCGCGCGCATCATGGCCGGACATCACATTGAGCATGAGCGCGGCATCTTCAGCGCTCTGTGCCATGGGGCCGGCCTGATCCAGGCTGGAGGCAAAAGCAATCATGCCCCAGCGCGAAACCCGGCCATAAGTGGGTTTCAAGCCGGTGAGATTGCACAAGGCCGCCGGCTGGCGAATGGAGCCGCCGGTGTCGGTGCCAGTGGAGGCGGGCGCAAGTCGCGCAGCAACAGAAGCGGCAGAGCCACCGGATGAGCCGCCGGGAACTTTGCTCACATCCCAGGGATTTTTCACGGCGCCATAAAAGCTCGTTTCATTCGACGAGCCCATGGCGAATTCATCCATATTCGTCTTGCCCAGCATGACCGCGCCGGCAGCATTGAATTTTTCAATGACAGCGGCGTTGTAAGGCGAGATGAAGGTATCCAGCATTTTCGAGGCGCAGGTGGTTTTTACGCCCTGCGTGCAGAAAATGTCTTTTTGCGCGAAAGGCATGCCGGTGAGTGCGCCGGCTTTTCCGGTCGCACGTAAAGCATCGGCGGCATCGGCCTGCTGGAGGGCAAGTTCATCGCAAACGGTGATGAAGCTGTTGAGCTCGCCATCAAATTTCCTGATGCGGGCGAGAAAATGCCGGGTCAATTCGCGGCTGGAAAATTCACGCGCGCTGAGCCCGGCGGCGAGTTCAGCCAAGGTTTTTTGATGCAGTGCTGACATTTCTGAAACTTCTCCGGGAGCCCCTCATCCGCCCTGCGGGCACCTTCTCCCGGGGGGAGAAGGGAATTAAGGAGCCTTGCGCTGTTGCGCTTTATTCGATGACTTTCGGAACGAGATAGAGGCCGGCTTCAGTGGCCGGTGCAATCGCCTGGTAGGCGTCGCGGTGATTGCTTTCGCTGACCAGGTCCTCGCGCAGCGGCTGCGTGGCATCCATGGGATGGGCCATGGGCTCTATGCCGGCGGTATCGGCCGCCTGCAGGCGATCAATCATGCCTAGGATATCGTTCAGGCGGTCAGTAACGCGGCCTTCTTCTTCGGCGCTCAATTCAAGGCGGGCCAGATGTGCAATCTTGGCCACGTCGGTGGCAGTCAGGGCCATGGGAATGCTCGGGGGAGGAAATTGTTGGAAACGCGTAAGGCTGGGCAAATTAGCACAGTTCGCGGCTTGTCCAAAGAACCCTGTTTGTTTAGAGTTAGCCGCAATTTCAAGGGCCTTCCGGCCTTGTCCGGCGCGGCTTCCAGCCACCGGGCCGGTTTCCCTGCCAACAGGACATCCGGGTTGCTCTCCGCTTCGGGCCCGGTTTCGCAAGCACGCGACCAATTTCAGGTTTCACACCCCCATGTTCCCCATTTTCAAAAGCTTCCTCGGTCTTTTCTCTTCCGACCTCGCCATCGACCTTGGCACCGCCAATACCCTGATCTATGTGCCGGAGCGCGGCATCGTGCTCAACGAGCCCTCGGTGGTGGCCATACGCCAGAACGGCGTCACCAAGACCGTGGCCGCTGTGGGTGTGGACGCCAAGCGCATGCTGGGTCGTACCCCGGGCAATATCTCTGCAATCCGTCCCCTGAAGGACGGCGTTATCGCTGACTTCGAAGTCACCGAAAAGATGCTGCAGTTCTTCATCAAGAAAGTGCATGAAAAAGGCATGCTGCCGCCGCGTCCGCGCGTGCTGGTGTGCGTGCCCTGCAAGTCCACGCTGGTGGAGCGTCGTGCCATACGCGAATCCGTGATTGGTGCCGGTGCCCGCGAAGTGCGTCTGATCGAAGAGCCCATGGCCGCGGCCATCGGTGCCGGTCTGCCGGTGGAACAGGCCTGTGGCTCCATGGTCGTGGATATCGGTGGCGGCACCACGGAAATCGCCGTGATTTCGCTGTCCGGTTCCGTGCTGGCCGATTCCGTGCGCATTGGCGGCGATCTTTTTGACGACTGCATCGTCTCCTATGTGCGTCGCCAGCATGGCTGCCTCATCGGTGAATCCACGGCCGAGCGCATCAAGCAGGAAATCGGTACGGCCTTCCCCGGCGGCGAACTGCGCGAAATCGAAGTGCGTGGTCGTAATCTGGCCGAAGGGGTGCCGCGTTCCTTCACCCTGAATTCGGATGAAATCCTGGGCGCCCTGCAAGACCCGCTGACCGGCATCATCACCGCCGTGAAGAGCGCCCTCGAGCAGACCCCGGCCGAATTGTCTGCCGACATCGCCGAGCGTGGCATGGTGCTCACCGGCGGCGGCGCGCTGCTGCGCGATCTCGATAAGCTTTTGTCCAAGGAAACCGGCTTGCCGGTGATCGTGGCCGAAGATCCGCTGACCTGTGTTGCTCGTGGTGGTGGCCGCGCTCTGGAGTTTATGGACAATCCCGCTTACGACATGCTTTTTGTTGATTAATCGCCCGCGCCCAACGGCGGTCTGCGGCGTCAAGAAGGCGTCGAACCATGCTCATTTACTCCATGTAAACTCCGCTGGTTCGACGCCTTCTTTCCTTGCATCCCATCCCTTGGATCACGGGCGCTGGCTGATGGTGGGGTGAAAGATTTGATTGGGCTGGCTGCTGCCGGCCCTTTTGTTGTAATGCATCATTGTTGTTGCGGAAGTGGCCGGCTCGAAAAGAGCTTTTCAGGAGAGCCATCATAGAAACCACGCTTTTCAGCAAGACATCGAATGGCACCTACAGCCTGCTGTTTGCAGCGCTGCTGTCCATTGCGCTGATGTTTGTTGATATGCGCTTTCCCGAGCACACGGCCCCGGTGCGCTTCCAGCTCAACGGCCTGTTGTCGCCCGTGTATGCCGTGATGAGTTGGCCTGGTCGTCTCAGCGAGTGGGTGGCGGATGCCACCATGAGTGATGGCGCCACGCGTGAAGAAAACGTCTATCTCAAGAGCCAGTTGCTGGTGCTTTCGGGGCGGCTGCAAAAGTTCTCGGAGCTGGCGGCTGAAAACTCCCGTCTGCGTGGTCTGATCGATTCCTCCCTGGTGGTGGATGGTCGCGTGCAGATCGCCGAAATCATCGGCGTCGATCCCGATCCCTTCCGCCACATCATCCTCATCAGCAAGGGCATGAATGAAGGTCTTTATGTCGGCCAGCCAGTGCTGGACGCGCGCGGCATCATGGGTCAGGTGATCGAGGTGGGGCCGCAAACTTCTCGCGCCATGCTCATTGCCGATCGTGAGCACGCCATGCCGGTGCGTGTCGCCCGCAATGGTGTGCGTGCCATTGTGGCTGGCAGTGGTGATCTTGATCGCCTGGTCGTGCAGTACGTGCCCGAGTCGGCAGATATCAAGGTGGGTGACCAGTTGGTGAGTTCCGGCCTCGGTCTGCGCTATCCCGCCGGCTATCCCGTGGGCATGGTCACCAAGGTCGGCAAGACCGGTGCGGCCGAATTTGCCGACATCCAGGCCAGGCCGGTGGCGGAACTGGATCGTAGCCGGCATGTGCTGCTGCTGTTCACCCGCGCGCTGCGCGAAGAACGGACAGGAGGCCAGCATGGCCAGACGCCGTAATCCGGCCCTCGCGCTGCCGCTGAGCTTTCTGCTGGCCATCGTGCTGGCGGCCTTGCCCTTGCCGCAGGCTTTATCTTTCTGGCGCCCGGAATTCGTCACCATGGTGCTGGTGTTCTGGATTCTGAATGCGCCCAATCTGGTGGGTGTGTGGACCGGCTTTTTTGTCGGCCTCTTGCTGGATGTGCTGTTCAAGACGCCGTTCGGCGTGCATGCCATGACGCTGGCCACCGTGGCCTGGATGACGCGCCTTTCCTGGCGGCGTGTTGCCGTGTTTTCAGTCTTGCAGACCAGCGGGCTCGTGCTCCTGCTTGTGCTGGTCGGGCTCATCATCAAGCGCATTTTGTCAGGGCTGCTCGGTTTGCCGCCGGACAGCCTGCTGTACTGGTTGCCGGCACTGACCAGTGCCTTGTTGTGGCCCACCGTGATGGTCTCCCTGCGCCGCTTCACTCAGCTTTGAATCCGGACGGCGCTGCGACGCGCCATGCGGCGTTGCAGGTCGGCCGGATCATCCTCATTTACTCAATGTAAACTCCGGTGATCCGGCCAACCTGCGCCTTGCCTGACACGACGCATCACCGTCCTCTTGCAGTGGTATGAGGTTGGCTGCAACCGTCACCTTTCTCGGCTCTTGCCAAGGATGCCAAATGACTGCATCGCTATATGCCTCGGGCGAGCAAATTGAGCTCGGTGATGTCGTCGATATGGCTGGCGGCCTTGGTAAGAGAGCTACGGTTGTTGTGCTTATCTCCTCTGGCCTTGCGGCAAAAGGATTCAAGGCAGATGAGTGGGCATATTTGAAGTCAGGCTTCATGCTCCAGACAGATGATGGAAGCCTGCTGCATTATCCTGAGCCGGATGACGATCTGGTTTTTATCTGCAGAGCCTGATGGGCATATTATTTTTCTCATGACTGCATCTCTTTATCTCGCCTCCACTTCTCCGCGTCGTCGTGAGTTGCTGCAGCAGCTCGGGTTGTCGTTTTCTGTTTTGAAAATCGAGGTGGACGAAACGCGTCTGGCGGGGGAAACGCCGGAACAGTATGTGCAGCGGCTGGCGCAGGAAAAGGCGAGGGCCGGTTTGGCGCAGGTGCCGGCAGGGTCGGTGGTGATTGCGGCGGATACCACGGTAGCGCTTGGCGATGTGGAACTGGGCAAGCCGGGTTCGGAGGCAGAAGCCATTGCCATGTGGATGCAGCTGTCCGGTGCTGGTCATCGTGTGCTGACGGGTGTGGCCGTGGCGCGCCGGCAGGACGAGGGTGATGAAATCCTGAGCCAGGTGGTGACAACAGCTGTGCATTTCCGCGACATTGCTCCGGAAGAAATGCAGGCCTACTGGGCCTCGGGTGAGCCGGCCGATAAAGCCGGCGGCTATGCGATACAGGGGCGTGGTGCGGTATTTGTCACCGGTATCAATGGCAGTTACAGCAATGTCGTGGGCCTGCCGCTGGCAGAAACGGCAGCGCTGCTGGAGCCATTCGGAATTTCTGTATTCGCTACCCCTGTTGCCCCCAGTCCAAGATGACTCTTGAGAGGGAAGGTCGGGGCCTGGTGCCTTCGGGTTTGGCGCGAGGCTCGTTAAAGTCACTGGGCCCCGGCCTTCGCCGGGGCGACAAAAAGAGTTCTGGAGTTTTCCGTGTCTGAAGAAATCCTCATCAATGTCACGCCCATGGAGTGCCGTGTGGCGCTGGTGGAAAACGGCATCGTGCAGGAGCTCTATGTCGAGCGCACGGCGCGCCGTGGCATGGTGGGCAATATCTACAAGGGCCGCGTGGTGCGCGTGTTGCCCGGCATGCAGGCCGCTTTTGTGGAGGTGGGGCATAGCCGTACGGCTTTCATTCATGCCAATGATATTGTCTGGCCGAAGGTGACGGGCGAGCGTGAACGCGCGCCGACAATTTCCGAGCTGCTGCATGAAGGCCAGTCGGTCGTGGTGCAGGTGATGAAGGACATGATAGGCACCAAGGGGGCCCGTCTCACCACCGATCTCTCCATTCCTTCGCGTTATCTCGTGTACATGCCGCAAGGCGAGCACATCGGTGTCTCACAGCGCATTGAGGACGAGGCCGAGCGTGATCGACTCAAGGGCCTGATTCGCCAGTTGCAGGAAGAAAGCCCGGAAACCTCTGCCGGGGGCTTCATTGTGCGCACCGTGGCGGAAGGCGTGAGCGAGAATGAATTGCGTCGTGACATGCAATTCCTGGTCAAGCTCTGGCGCTGGGTGCAGGATCGTTGCCGGAGTGCGGAAACGCCCTCGCTGGTGTACGAAGAGCTACCACTTTTCCTGCGCACCATCCGCGATCTGGTCAGTGTGAACAGTCAGAAAGTGTTGCTTGATTCGCGCGAAACCTATGCCAAGGTCGAAGAGTTCGTGCGTGATTTCGTGCCGGCCCTGCAAGAGCAGATCGAGCACTATCGCGGCGAGCGCCCGCTTTTTGATCTTTACAATATTGAAGATGACTTGCAGAAGGCGCTGCAGCGCAAGGTGCTGCTCAAATCCGGTGGCTATCTCATCATCGACCAGACCGAGGCCATGACCACGGTGGACGTGAACACCGGCTCATACGTTGGTACGCGCACGCTGGAAGACACGGTATTCAAGACCAATCTGGAAGCTACTCATGCCATTGCGCGCCAGCTGCGTCTGCGCAATCTCGGCGGCATCATCATCCTCGACTTCATCGACATGGAAGAGGCCGAGCACAAGCAGCAGGTCTTGCGCGCGCTGGAAAAGATGCTGGTGCGCGATCATGCCAAAACCAAGATCACCCAGGTTTCCGAGCTGGGTCTGGTGGAAATGACGCGCAAGCGCACACGCGAGTCGCTGGAGCACCTGCTCTGCGAAACCTGCTCCGAGTGTGAAGGCCGTGGCACCGTGAAGACGGCGGAAACGGTCTGTTATGAAATCTTCCGTGAAATCCTGCGCGAGGCGCGGGCCTATGATGCCGCCAACGGCTATCGCGTGGTGGCCAGCCAGAAGGTGATAGACCGTTTGCTGGGCGAGGAGTCGGCGGCGGTGGCGGACCTGGAGCAGTTCATCGGCAAGCCCATCAAGTTTTCGGTGGAGGCGCTCTATCCCCAGGAGCAATACGACATCGTTTTGCTTTGACTTCGTGGCGGCTGTGAACCGACGCGGATGACGGCGTTGCGAAGCAGGGCGCCTTGCCCTCCACGCCGGTTCGCACCCTTCTGTAGTGGTGTTCGGTCGGCCGCACTGCGACGCGCCTTGCCTGACACGACGCATCGCTGCCTGCTTCAGTGGTATGGCATTCGTGCCCGTTACAGACGGTCGCCGTCATTCCCGCGAAAGCGGGAATCTCCATGTCTAAGGCCTGGGTGGCATCCATGAGATTCCCGCTTTCGCGGGAATGACGGAACTTGGGGTGGGCAGGGCGAATGCGCACAAAAAATCCACGCATCCCCGGCCGGAAAGCGTTGGCTTTTGCCCGGGCCTGCACAAGAATCGCCGGCAAGCAACAACAAAGCCGCGACACGCTTCGTGGCCACTGGAAACTATCATCAGTCCTCCCTGTCTCCTGATCGAACTCCCCGCATGAACTGGACCTCCTTACGATTGCGCGCGCTCTGGTGCTGGCACCAGTTGCTGACGCTCGCGCTCATCGTGCTGGTGCTGGTGGCTGTGCTGGTCGGTGTGGGCCGCCAGTTCCTGCCGACGCTGGACCAGTACCGTCCGCGCGTGGAGGCCGAGCTGTCAGTCCGCATGGGGCTGCCGGTGCGTCTGGCCGGTCTGGAAGGGGCCTGGGAAGGCTTTGGTCTCAGGCTGCAGCTGCATGATCTGCAACTGCGTGATCCTGCCGCGCCGGAAACCGTCCTGTTGCGCATTCCTGAAGTGGATTTGCGGCCCGCGCTCTGGCAGAGCCTGCGTCATTTCGAGCCGCGTGTGGATGTGCGCCTCTCCGGTCTGGATGTGCACCTGGACCAGCTTGACGATGGCAGCGTCAAGCTGCGCGAGCTGGCCGGCCTGGCCGGCACTAATCCCGAGGCGGCCGAGCAGGCCCTGCGCTTTGCCTTGCGCCAGCCGGCTCTGGCGGTGAGTGACAGCCGTGTCGGTCTGGCCCTCAAGGGCAAGCCGGTGCTGGCGCTTTCCGATATCGACCTGGTCAACATCAATGACGGCGACCGCCATCAGCTGGCCGGCCAGCTGCGCGTCACCGGCAATCCGGAACCGCTGGGTCTGCAACTGGATCTCAATGGCGATCCGCTGCACTGGCAGCAGAGCGATCTGCGTGTGTGGCTGCATCTGCCGGTGGTGGCCTTGCAGGCGTGGTTGCCGGTCGCGGATGCCCATGCCTACGGCCTGCGCGAGCTGACCGGCGGGGGCGATTACTGGCTGCATTTCCGCAAGGGGCAGCTGGCAACGGTGCAGGGGCGGCTGGACTGGCGCGATGTGGTGCTGGAGGGCAGTCATGGGCGCCATCATTTGCAGAACCTGGCCGGTGAGCTGGCCTGGTCGCTCGAGGCGGAGGGCTGGCAGCTGGCGGCCAGCGGCCTCACCGGCACGCTGGACAATACGCCCTGGCCGGTGCCGCAACTGGCCCTGCGCAGCCGTCAAGACCAGCTCGATCTGGCCCTGGCCCGGGCTGATGTGGGGGCGGCCGCGCGCTTGCTGGCCGGCTTGCCCTTGCCCGGCAAGCTCAACGATTGGCTGGGCGCGGCCGCACCGGCAGGTCGCCTGCCCATGCTGCGCGCGCGCTTGCAGCATGATGCGCAAGGCAATTGGCAAATGCAGTGGCTGGATGCCCGCGTGGCCGCGCTCACGCTGAAGGCCACTGCCACCTTGCCCGGCGTGCAGGGTCTGGCCGGCTGGTTGCGCTGGACCCCGGACGGCAGCTGGCTGGGGCTGGAAACCGGTGAAGCCGGGCTGGAGCTGCCGCAGCTTTTTCGCGAGCGCATTGCCGTGCAGGAGCTCAGCGGTCATCTGCGTCTGCGTCAGGACAAGGCGCTCTGGCAGCTGGATTCGGATCAGCTACAGCTGCGCAATCCCGATGCCCGTGGCAGTGCAGTGTTCAGTCTTGCCGTGCCTGCGCATGATCCGGGGGCGGCCCGCCTTTCCCTGCTGGCCGGCATACAGGAGGCGCGCGCTGCCAGTACCTGGCGCTATGTGCCCTGGCCGGTGGCCGGCGACAGCACGCTGGCGTGGTTGCGCAGCGCCATTGTGGCGGGCCAGGTCAGCCAGGGTGACTTCCTTTACGAAGGCCCGGTGAGCAGCCGCCCTGATCTGGGGCCGCATCGCATGCTCATGCGCTTTGCCCTCAGGGGGGGGCGTCTGGATTACGACAGCCATTGGCCAGGGCTACGGCAGCTGGATGCCGAGATCACGCTGGATGGCAACAGCCTCAGTGTGACGGGGGAGTCCCTGCAACTGCTGGATGCCAGCACGGGACGCCGTGTGCTGGCCACCATTCCCGACCTGAACAAGCCGGTGCTGGGCATCAGTGCCGACTTCCGCAGCACGGGCGGTGACCTCATGCGGCTCTTTCGCGAAAGCGCGCTCAAGGAATACAGCTCCGGACTGGGTGATGCGCTGGATATGGATGGCCCGCTGCAGGGCCGCCTCAGTCTGTCCCTGCCCCTGACGGGCGGGAATCCCGAGGTGGACGTCAGCGCGCAGCTGGCTGGCAACCGCCTGCGCGTGCGGCCGGCCGATCTTGAGGCCAGTGCGCTTGAAGGAACGCTGACCTTTAGCAGTCGTGCCGGCCTGGAGGCGAAGGCGCTCAAGGCGCGTCTGCTGGAAGCACCCGTGAGCATCTCCCTGAGCAGTCAGCTGCGTCGGGGGGCGCTGGCGGCCGTCAATGTGAATGTGAACGGGCAGGCGGCAGTGCCGGCCCTGCGGCGCTGGCTGGGTAGCAATCTGCTCGATGTGGCCAGCGGCAGACTGCCCTATCAGGTGCGTGTCACGGTGCCGACGGACGCCTCCCCTCTGCGTCTGCAACTCAATTCCAGCCTGGCCGGGCTGCGTCTGGATTTGCCGCCGCCCTTTGGCAAGACCGCCGCCGAGACCGTGCCCCTGTACTACCAGGCGGCCTTGGGCAAGGGTGAGCAACTGGCCCGCCTGCAGTACGGGCAGCAGCTGGCGGCCGGTCTGGTCTGGGAGGGTGCCCGGCTGGACCGCGCCTTGTTGCGTCTTTCCGGGACCGCGCCGGCCTGGCCGCAACACGCCGGCATAGAGGTGGAGGGCAGTCTGCCGCGCCTGGATGTGGCGGACTGGGCGCCCTGGGTACAGCGTTTCAGTCGCAGCGGGTCGGCAACGACGGCGGCGGCGCGCGGTGAAGCGCCCTTGCCCGCGCTCAGCCGTATCAATATCAAAGTGGGCGAGCTGATCGCCGAGGGCATGCGCCTGCCCGATGCCCAGCTCAACCTGCAGCGTCAGCAGGATGCCTGGCAGCTGGGCCTGAGCACGGAGCCGCTGATGGCCAGGCTGCTCGTGCCTGATGCCCCTGCGGCAGCGCTGCGCCTGGATGTCACCCGCCTGCAATGGCCACTGCCCCCTGATCCCGCGGCCGCGCCGGCGGCGGCCAATCCGTCCTTGCCGGCCAGCGTGCCGGGCCTGGGCAGTCGGCCGGTACTCATCCATGCTGAGGGTCTGAGGCTGGGCAGCCTGCCCGGGCTGGGGCTGCTGGGTGTCAATGCACGTCTCTTGCCCAGCCCTTACGGATTGCGTGTGGAAGACATTGCCATCGACAGCAGCGTGCTGGATTTCCAGGGGCGTCTGGACTGGCAATGGCGGGGCGGCATGAGTACCCGTCTGCGTGGCACCGCCACCAGCAGTAATGTGGGGGGCTTGTTGTCGGCGCTGGGCTATGCGCCCAGTCTGGTCAGTCCCAAGGCCCGGGCCGATATCGATCTGGCCTGGCTGGGCAGTCCGGAAAAGCCGGTGCTCAGTGCCCTGGAAGGCAGTCTGGCCGTGAGCCTGGAACAGGGCCGTCTGCTCACCGTCAGCAATGCCGCCAGTGCCAGCCGCGTCTTCGGCTGGTTTGACGTGGACAACATCAAGCGCCGCTTCAAAGGCGACTTTTCGGATGTGATGCGGCGTGGCCTGTCTTTCGACAAGGTCAGTCTCTCCGGGCCCATACGCGCTGGCGTGATGACCCAGACAGATTTCCGCGTGGAGGGTCCCACCCTGAAGGCGCAAGGCCATGGCCAACTGGATCTGGCACGCCAGCAGATGGATCAGCAGTTCACGGTGACGGTGCCGGTGTCCAGCGCCGTGCCCGTGGCCGCTGTCGTGGTGGCCGGGCCTTTGATTGGTGGCGCCGTGGCCGCGGCGCAACTGGCTTTCGAGAGCCAGCTCGACAAGGTCACCCAGCTGCGCTACCACATCAGTGGCAGTTGGGCCGATCCCAAGGTCGAGCGCATCACCATGAAAATCCTGCAGGGCAAAGCGTCCAGTCCGGCCTCCGCCGGGCTGCAGCCGGTGGCAGGCGACAAGGAGGGCAAGCCGTGAATCAGGGCATGACGCAGGGCATGGCAGCCCTACAGCTTTGCTCCGGGCCGGACCTGGAGGCCAACTGGCACCAGGCCGAGGCCGGCCTGCGCGCAGCCGCGGCGGCCGGTGCCTTGCTGGCCGTGCTGCCGGAAAACTTTGCCGTGTTCGATGCCGCGCAATATCGTGCTGTGGCGCAAGACCTGCCGGAATTGCTGCAGCGTCTGGGCCGGCTGGCACGCGAGCTGGACCTTTGGATAGTGGCCGGCACCTTGCCCGCTGCCACGCGGCCTGACGGCAGCACGATAGCTGATGGTCGTGTGCGTACCGCCTGCCACGTGATCGACTCCGACGGCGAAGTGGTGGCGCGTTACGACAAGATGCATCTCTTCGATGTGGACGTGGCCGATGCCCAGGGCAGCTACCGCGAGTCCGCCACGTTCGAGCCGGGTGATACGCCGGTCTGTGTGAATACGCCGGTGGGCCGATTGGGCCTCACCGTCTGTTATGACCTGCGCTTTCCCGAGCTGTTCCGCCGGCTGCTTGATGACGGTGCCGAAATCATCAGTGTGCCCGCGGCATTCACCTGGCTCACCGGCGCGGCGCATTGGCAGGTACTGCTGCGGGCCCGCGCCATCGAGAACCAGATTTATATCGTGGGCGCCGCGCAAGGCGGCGTGCACTCCCCCACCCGACGCACCTTTGGTCACAGCCAGATCATCGACCCCTGGGGGCTGGTGCTGGCCGAGCAGGTGGCTGATGGTCCGGCTTGTATTGTTGCCTCCCGCAACGCAGACGAGCAGGCCGCTCTGCAAAAACGCATGCCGGTAAGGCAGCATCGACGAATTCGCTGACAAGCCTGCTGCTTTGCGCTACAACCCTCTTTTGCTACGGCGGGACCTGTCGCCAGGCCCCGGATGCCGTACGGTTTTTTCCGAGGATTTCCATGAGTGAGCGTCTGGCTGATCACTTGAGCCTGATTC
>JACCDZ010418210.1_pt1 | contig 30128 bp, 25 predicted proteins | sample 7449551 | NCBI WGS metagenome assembly JACCDZ01 (sample SAMN15323452, study PRJNA562643) | freshwater metagenome | isolation source: river surface water | place: USA:Blue River Watershed | collected 2017-08-18 | reverse complement strand
CATGTCCTGCAATAGTGTATATGAGTTTGTATTCATCAAGAATCGCTCGCATCTTTGGCAAAAATTCTGGCATGTACTGAGGATCTACAATCACATCGTCGATAAATGGTGCAGTTCGTCGTCCTTGCACGTGTTTACGTAAGAGATTAAAACTCTCACGTCTAATAGTCCAATACTTTTCGGAATCAATCTCTCGTCGAGCAATTCGAGTCTTAAATCCAAAGCGAGCAATCTTCGCCTGCATTTGATGCATGGTAGCCTCTATCTCTTTCTCAGTTTTACCACCGCATTCAACGAGTAAAATAAGTTTTGGCATACCACCTGTAAGAGTCATCCATGCTTCTGGCAAGAAACTCCATGCGAGCTTAAATATATTACTTACCTTCATAATTTTTATCATTTCAGGCAAAAACTTAAGCGCAAGCTTCATGGTGCTATCATCGTATGATTCCACACTTTCAGGGTGAAACGGTAGAATATCTCGAACCAATTCTCCTACACGAGAAATATCCGGCATGAATACTACGAAGAGTTTTGAATATTTTTGGAGAGGGACAAGAGCAACCTTCATCTCTGTGACAATTCCAAGGGTTCCCTGTGAACCGACAAAAAGTTTTGTAAGATCAAATGTCTCACCATTCCATACATTCCAAATAGTGTATCCTGCAGAGTTTTTTGAAACAGTCGGCTTACTCTTTTTTATAAGTTCCTCATTTTTCTTTATAAGGTCAAAAAGGCTTCGATATACTTCTCCTTCCACATTTCTCTGAGCAAGCTTGATATCAAGCTCATTTCGAGTAAGAGGCTTTACAGTATATTCATTACCGTCCTTAAAAACTACTTTGAGTTCTTTCACATAATCTTCCATCTTTCCATACTTCAAAGTCTTTTCTCCTGCACTATTATTCCCCACCATTCCACCAAGAGCATTGAGGTTTTTTGATGCGGTATAGCATGGCAAAATCGCATCATATTTCAAAGTCTCAACTTCAAAATCACGGTACATAGTCCCTGGCAATACAGTCGCTTCGAATTGATTTATAGCCACAATACCCTTCATATAACGCGTCACATCAAGAATGATTGATTCGTTTAATGGCCCTCCTGACATACACGTACCTGCAGCACGTACCGTTACAGAAAGTGTCGCATCATGTTTTTTGTTTTCAGAAACAAATTTTACGACAGCTTTTACATCTTGAGCATCTTTTGGAAACACCACAATTTTTGGCCGTACCTCAAGGAGCGATGCATCATGACTATAGGTATCAAGCGCTGAAGAAGTATCTTCGACATCACCTCTCACTATTTTTATTAATTCTGTTTTCAGATCAAACATTGTCTATGAAAGAAATTATGCGATGTTGTTAAAAAGTTTCAATCTATTCTCTATCACTGTTTGCATCGCCTCAACTGAAGGTTTCATGAGTTTGTACGGAGCAATTTCATCTGGATGAGCCGCAAGATTATTCTTAAGCGCATCTCGATAAGCAACACGTATCTCAGTATTAATATGTACGATTGCTACACCAGCCTGAATTGCTTTTTTGAAATCCTCATCTGAAGTACCTGAACCACCATGAAGAACAAGAGGGATTTTTACTGCATCAGATATTGCCTGTATTCGTTCAATATTAAGAGCAGGGTTTTTACCACCTGAAAGCATACCGTGAATATTTCCCACAGCAGGAGCAAGCATATCTACGCCCGTGAGATCCACAAAGTGTTTTGCCTCTTCAGGCTTAGTGAGGAATTCTGCACTGATATTTACACCCTCAGGAATTTTTTCGAGAATTTTTGAAGACTTACCGATAAAACCAATTTCTGCTTCTACCAAAATGTTTGGATTGGATTTCTTTGCGTACGCAACAGACTTTTTTGTTTCTTCTACATTTTTATCAAAAGGAAGTTCGGTGCCATCAAAAATACATGCATCAAAACCTGCATCAACAACCTGCTTCACCTTATCAAACGAATAAGTATGATCAGCATTTAAGAAAATCGGATGATTAAATTCTTTTCGCGCAGACTCGACAAGCGCTTTTACTTGATTCACTCCAATAAAATCTCGCTCACCTTCTGATACTCCGATAATAATCGGAAGATTAAGTTTTCGTCCTGCATTTACTACTGCCCAAAAACCTTCTATGTTTGAAATATTAAAATGTCCTATCGCCCGCTTCTCTCTATGTGCTTCGAGTACATAATCCCGAAGAGTCTTTTCTGTATTTTTTGATTTGAAAAATGTAAACATGAATGAATTGTACCATAAACACAACATATTGAGACAAGAAAAAAGCCCCGAGATAAAATCTAGGAGCTTTTGAGACCTGTTGTTAGCTGGTCAGGCTTATTCTTGTCCAAATTCATCCATTTCTGAGAAGTCACGGATGAGTTGGTCTTCAATAGAAAGACTCGTCTCATCTGTGTTTATTGTTTTTGTCAGGACCACTTCGAAATCAAAGCCTTCACACCTCAGTTCTATGATGGAATATCGACGATTTCTGAGGTGTTCGCGGATACAGGATTCAGGAAGCAGGGATGAAAACTGCTTCTCAATGATTGCCTGACCATCTTTAAAGGAGATGCTAGGTGAATTAGATACGATCGTGCTCATGGTGGTTGTTGGGGGAGGTTGGTTGTTGTTGAAGAGCATACGCACAAACTGTAGCGCGTATTAATTAGGTGACTGAAATTCAATCACTGAGCTCCGTATACAATTATACACCCTAAATATATAAAAGTCAATACTCTGTTTTATACCCTATCCTTCTCTTTCTTTGGTACAATTACCCTATGTTATTTTCAAAAAAGATAGATTTCTTGGCGATTGGTGATATTACAACCGATGCTTTTATTAGACTTAAAGACGCACATGTTACTTGTGAGGTAGATAAACATAATTGTCAGCTTTGTGTAGCATTTGGTGACAAAATACCTTATGAATCTGTAACAGTCGTCCCTGCTGTGGGTAATAGTGCAAACGCTGCCGTATCCGCTTCACGACTCGGACTCAATTCATACCTTATTGCAAATATTGGAAAGGATGACAATGGTCGCACCTGTCTTGAATCACTTTGGAAAGATGGTGTAAAAACTGATTACGTAAAAGCACATAGAAAGATGATTACCAATTATCACTATGTGCTTTGGTATGGCGATGAGCGAACCATCATGGTGAAGCACCAAGATTATCCGTACCATTTGCCAGATATAAAAACCCCGCGATTTATTTATCTCACATCACTCGGTGAGACGACTGCGAGCTATCATGATGAAATTGCAGGATATCTCGCAAAGCATCCAGAAACAAAACTCATCTTCCAACCAGGAACATTCCAAATGAAACTTGGATATGAAAGACTTGCATCACTCTACAAAGCTTCATACATATTCTTCTGTAATGTTGAAGAGGCTCAGAGAATTCTTGGAAACACAAGCACAGATATCAAAACACTTCTCACAGGTATGAGTGAGAAAGGCCCACAAATTGTAGTAATTACCGATGGACCGAAAGGCGCATACGTGTATGACAGAAAAGATTATTGGTTTATGCCACCATACCCTGATCCAAAAGCACCACTTGAGCGAACTGGTGCAGGAGATGCATTTGCCTCAACCTTTGCTTCAGCTCTCGCACTTGGTAAAAGTGTAGAAGAAGCACTTCTCTGGGCACCGATCAATTCCATGTCAGTCGTTCAGCATATCGGCGCACAAGAAGGATTACTAACTCAGGCACAACTTGAAGAGTATTTACAGAAGGCTCCGGTGAATTACAAGCCGACGAAGATTTAGAGAAGGGCTTATTGCATACAGCACATAGCTCATAGCAGACAAAGCCGGATTAGCTTCGCTAATCCGGCTTTGTGTTTTATATTCATTAATTCTGGTGATAAACTACAAGCCATTTACCACAAGCTCCCGATACTACCAACTTCCCGAAGATCCTCCACCGCCAGATGAACCACCCCCAAATCCTCCACCTCCTCCACCGCCAAATCCTCCGCCCCAGCCACCTCTACCACCACGTCCACCGCCTAGTCTTAGAATAGAATTAGAAAGTAAAAAGTCTAATAATAAACCAGAGATAAGTCCAATAAAACTACTTACTAGATAAAATATGACACCAGCAGAACTCAAAAAGAAAGAAACAAACAATGGAAACATTATTGCGCCAAGAACACCACCTAACCACCAAGACTTAGTCTTACCCAGAAAAGAAAGTACAGCATAACCAATACTAAAGAAAATAAAAATACCCAGAGATAAAATATCTTCCAAGGAAGCCCTAGAGCCTGAAACACTTTGTCCAGTTGCAACATATTCCCCTTTCGTCACATCCACAATCTTCTGTACCCCAGTCGTAATACCTCCGTAATAATCACCCTGTTTAAATCGTGGAGTAATATCGTTTTTGATAATTTGAGAAGAGATGATGTCAGTAAGAGCACCTTCAAGACCATACCCTACTTCAATACGAAGAGTGCGGTCTTCTATGGCAATAAGAAGTAAAACTCCGTTATCATTCTTTTCTGTACCGATCCCCCATTCTTTAAAGAGTTTTTCTGCGAAGTTTTCAACAGTGTCACCGTTGAGAGATGGAATAGTGACGATGGCGATTTCGGAGGTGGTTTGAGAACGGAAAGATTCCAAATTTTGCTCAAGGGTGTTTTCTTGATCACTCGTGAGTACGTCGGCATAATCATTTACAAAACCAGAAGGTTTACCCAAAGAAGTGTAGGCAAAAAGACTGAGTGGAAAAAGAAAAAGAACAAATACAGAAAGAAGTTTTTTCATATTTAAATGGTGCTAAAATCTCAAGTATCAAACCGATATAATATTCATATCGGTTTGATTAAGAAATTTCAGAGTAATTAATTTAGTTCCACCTTTGGAGCAGTCTCAGCACCTTTTTGTGCTTCAAAGACAGGACGTGTTTCAAATCCAAATATTTTTGCAAAAATAACTCCTGGGAATCGCTTAGTAGCAACGTTGTATGAAGTTACAATTTCATTGAATCGTCCACGTTCCACAGCAATTCTATTTTCTGTTCCTTCTTGCTGTGACATAAAACCAACCACGACATCAGAAGATTTAAGCTGAGGATAATTTTCAGTAATCACCAAAAGTCGTCCAAGCGCACTTTCAACTTGCCCTGCCGCACGAACCTTTTCATCTACAGTAGTAGCACCTGAGTATCGAGTACGAGCTTCTGCTATATCAGAAAACACTGTCTGCTCTTGTTTCAAAACGCCCTTCACAGATGCAACGAGGTTTGGAATAAGATCAAAACGTCGCTGATACTGAGTCGCTACCTGTGCCCACTGTGCATCCGCTGCACCAGAAAGACTTACAAATCTGTTATAAGAAACAATAGTCCAAATCGCAACAACCGCCACAACCGCAATAACAATTCCCCATTTTTTCATATATTTTTGATTAAATTAAATAATCTATACCCTAACTATAAAACAACTGGCTTAATAAGCAATCGTTATATATTCTCCTTCGGATCGAAAATGGAAGGTTTTAATTTTTCACCAGCAACTATCTGAGATACTCTCTTTGCACCGTAGACTGAAGGCAGAATACCAATACCATTACAACCGAGATTATAGAGAAGTACAGGATTTAAGGGTTCGGTTCCGATGAGTCGCACACGATTCGGTGTATCCCCCATAAGTCCATGCCACTGATACGTATATTTAATTTCTTTTGGGGCGTCCTTATAATCCCTGTGTAAGAAATCATCAATCTCTTTTTCTGCTTCGCTTGGATAGAGATGTTCTTCCTTACTATACACACTCGTGTCTTCAAGACTTATTTCAGGTCCTCCCGCACATATCAAATTATATTTCTCATTATTATCTTCAAAAGGTCTACGGGTGAGATAGAAGTATGCAATATCTTTACCAATATAACTTAGGGCCATTGGAGATTTATCATGCGGAGCAAGGTAGCCCGCCATGTATCCCACAACACCTCGCACGGTATGATGGAATTTTGTATCAATATCTCGTCCCGCATTATTTGTAATTTTGAATTTCTCAAAACCGTTAGTACACAAAACCACCTTCTCACACGTCACTATAAATTCTCTTATTTTTAATTTTGCAGAATCTCTTTCAAGAACCACCTCATACACAGGACTCTCTTCTCGAAGAGTAAATCGATCCGCATATCGAAGAAGTAAATATCCAACAAGCTCTTCACAGAAAAGCGCGCTATTTGTAACACCCTTACGAGAAGAAAGGAGAGAAATATATTGAGTGTCTTCTGTTTCAAGAAGTGAAAGAATATCTTTTTGTGGGACAACTGTATATAAGTCTTCGTATTCGTGTGGTATAGCACTTCTTCCGCTCCACTCTTCAGCAATCATTAGTGATTCAGGCTTGATACCCATTTTATTTGCCAGAGCACTATTCCTTATATGAATCATCACTTCATCAAAATCGCTTGAGCCAGCATATCCGGTAAATTGATGGAAAGAGGTCGTGAGTTGAGCGTCTTCAAAAATTCCTTCAAGAAGTCCCCACGCTGATTCAATATGCATTTGAGCTTCTGCGGTAAGTTCATTACCAAACTCTTTTGCAATTTCAGAAATCTGTCGTTCAAAATAACTCGTCACCTGTCCGGCATTGTGACCTGTTGCACCGTGAGCCACCTTACCACCCTCAACCAGAGTAACTTTCTTATCAGTATTTTTCAGAAGAAAATATGCTGTCGTAATACCCGCAATACCACCACCAACAACAGCAACGTCTGTGGTCGCATCAGAAAGCAGCGCTTCTACAGAACGAGTACGGTTTAGCTGATGGAGCCATGGTGAATTATTTGGTTTCATACCCTCATTCTAACATAAAGCGTTTGAGCCGAAACTTGATAGTTTGTTTGAAATACTTAATACTATGCAGACGAAGAATCTGTGTATTCCCGCACTGATTCTAACAAGGAGGGTTCGCATAGCGGTCTAGTGCGCAGTCCTGGAAAGACTGTGTGTCAGCAATGGCACCGGGAGTTCGAATCTCCCACCCTCCGCAAAAACAAAAACAGCCAAGATGTCTTGGCTGTTTTTGTTTTTGCGGAGGGTAGCAAGACATGGGAATGTCTTGCGTGGGAGATTCGAAAGACGGAGCGGGTCCCGCACGCTTCGTGTGGGTGCGAGTCGGGGTCGCAAGGTTTACGAGCGACGGCGAGTAAGAACTTGTGACCGAATCTCGTCTTAAATCCAGATTGTTTTTGGGTTTAAATAAAACGCTTTAAATAAAACACCTTGACTTAGTCACCCCTTGTGCTTGTATGAGTAACAGAAAGCACAAATCATGAAAACCATTAGAATTGGAGAAGTACACGAAAGATTACTCAAAATCCAAAACGGATTAGCTCACCAAAAAACCACGCAAGGTAGGCGGCGCTACACCTGGAAACACGATCTGCATTCGATTGGGGACGATTGCTTCGGACGAGACATCGAATCACTACTTCTCTCAAAGGCGCTTCGCCGTCTTGAGTGGAAGAATCAGGTAGCATCAAGTTTCACCACAAATCCCAACATCAGAACACGTGGCACCCATGTCAAAGAAGTCGTTGCGATCAGTATGCGTATTGCACGTTATCTAGGACTCAATGTGAGTCTCGCGCACGCAATCGCCCTAGGACACGATATCGGACATGTGCCTTTTGGACACCAAGGCGAACATTTTCTTGTCGAAAGACTTGAAAAAAAATTCTCACATGAGGTGTTTGGTGTGGTGGTTGCCCAAAAACTGGAAAGACTTTCCCAAAGAGACAATAGGTTTGGACTCAATCTTACCTGGGAAACACTCGACGGGATGATGAGACATTCAGGTAGAAACTTTTCTGAAATAATGACTCCAGAAGCAAAAATAGTAAGATATTCTGACAAAATAGCCTACTTGCTAGCTGATTACAACGACTTCATCCGAATGGGATGGGATTGTTCTAGAAAAGTAACAACTATCGTGAACTGGTTTGGAAGAAATCAGAGAGATAGGACAATGCGCATAATACTCGCTCTTTGTAAAGAATCCGTAAATGTGGGTAAAGTATCTTTTGAAGACACTGAGCCCGCAAAACGATTTGCGGAATTGCGAACAGAAATGTTAAAAGAATACCCTCGTATTGTGGAACAAGATGTTGGACGATTCCTTGGTCCAATCTACGACTTTCTTGAAAACACAAATAAAATACCGGGTTGGCTTGGCATAGCATTACTAACCGACACGGAAGTGTGCGGACTAATGAGTCACCCAGGAATGCTAAACTGGAATTCAATAAGACAAACAGGCCTAGGTGAATTCCTAAAAAACCAAACACCAGAACAACTTGCTTCAATCGACCCTCTTGACCCGAATCTGAATTGGTAAGCCCCTCAATGGTGCGACGGCTACGTCGCACCATTTTTTTATTTAAAAATATTTGACAAATACTATAATTATTGTAACATATATTTTAGTCGCTCCTCAACATAGACCGACAACACTTCCAACACCCACCTCACCATGCCAGCCACCCCTCCTAAGCCTAAACTTATCTTTTCCCCTGTGGAAAGATATATAACTGTAATTTTCTCGGATGGAACACCAAGCCCGAAAATATTTTCAAAATTGCAAGCTATGCAAATACTTAGCATTGCAATTAAATCAGGAAAGATTAGGCAAGCAGAAGCAGTAAAATTAACAAAATCCATATTTAGCTCGGATTTCTTACCACTTGCCTGTTTCGAAATAATTCCGATTTTTTTGAAACTTGAAGATCCTGAGGCGCGAAACTATCTAAATTAACAGCACTTCCACCCCGCACCTAACCCGTGCGGGAGTTTTTTTATTCACCCTTGAATTTTTCCTCCTCACCTCTTATGATATTCAACATGATAAAACAACAACTTAAAGGATTTCTTGAATTTGTACGAACACAGGGAGTAGTAGGTCTTGCGGTAGGGCTTATCCTCGGCGGAGCGGTCACAAACCTTGTAACATCCCTTGTTAAAAACTTGGTAAACCCTCTTTTAGGACTCATACTTGGTCAAGCTAAAAACATTGCAGATATGCAATTTAGAATTGCCAGCGCACGTATTACCTACGGAAGCTTTATACTTGATCTTATCAACTTCATCGTAATTGCAATGATTGTATATTTTGGTGTGAAGAAACTCGGTCTCGATAAACTTGATAAAGCAAAGGAGTAGTGTATAAATAGTAGCTAGTAGTTGGCAGTTGGTAGCTAGGATAAAAAAAGAATCCGCCTTCGCAGCGTATTAAGTGGGCTTCGCCCACCGTAGTACGTCGCTTCGGCGGACGAAGGAGGGGGCGGTTAGCTCAGTTGGTAGAGCATCTCATTGACGTTGAGAGGGTCAGAGGTTCAAGTCCTCTACCGCCCACAAAATAAAAATTCCACAGAATATTCTGTGGAATTTTTCTTTTGTGGGCGAGCAAGCAAATAGTTTTGCTTGCGAGGTAGAGGACTTGAAAAGGTTCTTCCTTATCTTCTGACATTTCCATGGCAGAAGATGGAAAACCTGTACTGACCATGTAATGGTCTAGTCCTCTATTACAATTAAAAAAACCATTCGAGGATTCGAAGACCTTCTCCCATATTTTCGAGTGCTTCCACATGAGAAAATAGGAAAGGTATACTGAAGCTGTAAGCTTCGAGTCCTCTACAACAAGAATTGCTTACATGAGGACTTGAAAGACGGAGCGGGACCTACACGTTTCGTGTGGGTGCGAGTCGGAGTCAAGAAATTTTATGAGCGACGGCGAATAAAATATTCATGACCTAGTCCTCTCTTAAGGACCGAGTCCTCTAATTTTTTCAAAAAAAATGAAGGGGGGTACAGAACCTGCAAGGTTCTAGTCCTCTACATAAGTCTTGCTTACGGAGAACCTGCACCGACCCAGTAAGGGTCAAGTCTTTCACTTATCAAAATAAAAAAACCGGAATTATTCCGGTTTTTTTATTTTTTATCGAGTATTGTAATTAACAGTTATCTCGAGAATTATTTCTTTAAAAGAAATTGGGAAACTTCCACCATAATAAGAATAAGACTGAACAGGTTGAGGAACCTGGACCACTGATTCATACCAGTTTGCTATATTTTTTATTTTTACATCTGCCGCTTTAGCAATTCCTCGAGCCTTGGTCTGTGCATCAGAAATTGCAAGTAAGCGAGCTTGTTGTTTTAACTGTTCGAGATTAGAAATATCCAAAGACACAGAAAACACTCTCTTGGCACCTGCGGTAAGGACTGTTGAAATTGTCTGTTTTACAACATCAGAACCTTTATCGTACCCAAGAATTCTCACCATCAACTGAGTCTTACCACCGTAGTCATCATTCTGTGCTTCGCCCTCGTTATAAGGTGAAAAAGTATAATTTGAAACAGAAATATCAGACTCAGTCACCCCAGCTTTCTTTAGAGCTTCATTGATTTTGGTGATTTTTGTATCGAGTGCAGTAAGAGCTTCTAGTGAACTTTTTTTATTGGTCACCTCGACATCAAATATCACAATCGCAGTATCAGGTTTATATGCCACCTTTCCTTGACCAACAACGGTAACCTGACCAAAAGATTGATCCATGATTTTTTCTCTCAGAAGAGAAACAAAAACAGTACCAATAACAGCCAGGATAACGATTAAAATAATAACAGTCTTTGGATTTCGCCAATTTAAATTTTCATTTTTCATACAAGAATAATATCACCCTACCAGATATGAAACAAATATAAAAAAACAGTACAAGCAAAGTAGAAAAAACTGCAACAACAGATAATTTTAAACCCATTCCAAAAACCCTCAAAATAAGGTATAATCTACACCATACACATAAATTATAGGCAATATGAATTTCTTCAAAAAAATCAAAGCAAGTATATACGACAGAGCTTTTTATAAAAGCTTAAATGAGAAAACAGTCAGCCAGTCTGTGGTCTATATCTTGTCTCTTGTATTCTTACTCACTCTTATCTATGTGGGGATCCTTTCAATTGTCGTAATACCGCTTATTCATGAAGCAAAAGATTTTGTTTTGAACAAGAGCCATACCTACTACCCAGATGAACTTGTGGTGACTGTCAAAGACAACACCGTTTCAACAAATGTAAAAGAACCTTACTTCATAAAAACACAACCGACCAACAACACTCTCCCAAGAAATCTTGTCGTTATTGATACCAAGAGTACTTTTTCTGAAAAACTATTCCGAGACTACAACACCCCTATTCTGCTTACCAAAGACAGTGTTGTGACATTTGAAAAAAATAAAGTTGATTTTGATAAGGAGGGAAAGCCTTTTCTTGATAACAAAAATTCTTCTGTGATGATTACAAAAATCGAAGGAATTGCTACCACCACAACAATCACCAAAGCAAATGTAACCAAGGCTATTAATTACATTGGTTCAAAGATGGGCTTTATCACCCCTATCGGTCTTACACTCGTACTTTTGGTGCTTTGGATCGTAAATACTGTTCTAGCTCTTTTACTCAGTATAGTCGGTGCATTTGTCGTATGGATCATTGAGGCACAAGTTTTTAAAAACGAAACCAACTTTGATCATTCCTACAAAAAAGCACTCCATCTTGGGACAACAATCATATTGATTTCAACACTCAACATGATTACAACATTTACTATTCCAGCTATCGTCTATCTTGTTATCTTTATCACCCTTGCTTATATCAACCTTGCACCAGGAAAAAAACACGTGCATCACCACACTCACACCGAACACAAAAATCACCAAAGCTAATGCGAATACTCGGTATAGAAACATCATGCGATGAAACAGCGATTAGTCTTATAGAAGTCACCGAAAAAGAAAACGCCCTTCACATAGAAGTACTCGGAAACACTCTTATTTCACAAATCGAATTGCACGCTCCATATGGAGGTGTTTTTCCTGTGCTTGCGAAACGTGAACATGGAAAGAATTTGGTACCCGTACTTATAAAGACTCTTGAAGAAGCTGGTGTATACAAAAAACTTTCAACAAAAGAAATTTCAAAACGAGAACAAATAAAGACTGTACTCGAAAAAGAAAATGAACTCTTCGGCTTTTTTGACGCACATCTTTTTGATACAGAAAAACCAGTAATTGACCATATCGCAGTCACATCAGGACCAGGTCTCGAACCTGCGCTTTGGGTAGGTATTAATTTTGCAGACGCGTTAGGAAAACTTTGGGATATTCCGGTAACTCCAGTCAATCACATGGAAGGACATTTGCTCGTAGCGCTTTTGAAAGCAGAAGAAACTAATTTGAAACACAAATTATTCTCACTCCCCCTTCCGCCTTTTCCCGCACTTACACTTCTTATTTCTGGTGGACACACAGAACTTGTACTCGCGGAAAATCTGGGTAACTACAAACTCATAGGTCAGACTCGAGATGATGCCGTAGGTGAATGTTTTGATAAAGTGGCACGAACACTTGGCATTCCTTATCCTGGCGGACCAGAAATTTCTCGTCTTGCAGATCTTGCACGCAAAGAACATATCGCTTCACCAGAAAAACTTCCTCGTCCGATGATTAACACTCACGACTTCGACTTTTCTTTCTCAGGTCTTAAGACTTCAGTCCTTTATCTTACACAAAGACTTGGGATTATTGATGAGAATACCAAGAAAGGTATTGCTCTTGAAACTGAAAAAGCAATCACAGATGTGTTGGTCAAAAAAACCGAAAGTGTACTTACTCACACCGGAGCACAGAGCCTCATTGTTGGCGGTGGTGTTATTGCAAACACACATATACGTGAAGAGCTTGCAACACTTACAAATAAAATCGGTATCCCTCTCTTTGTGCCTGAGCGAAAATATTCGACTGACAACGCTCTTATGATTGCACTCTGTGGATATTTCTCACGGATTCAAAACCGTACCCATCCTGAAATCATTAAAGCTGAAGGAAATGTCGTACTTTCAAACTAAATCCTTAGCTTTATTAAAAAATATCTTTTTGCTAGTATAAAATCACAATGAATAATTATATTCCGCCAGTAGTTCCCGAACAATTTCTAAAGCCTTATAACCCTACCGAAGTCGAGGCTCGTATCTATAAACTCTGGGAAGAGAGTGGTTTTTTCAATCCTGATGTTTGTATTGAAAAAGGCGCAACAAAAGCAGACGCACCAACTTTTTCTATCGTACTCCCACCACCAAACGTAACAGGAATACTACACCTTGGACACGCACTTGCAATAACACTCGAAGATATCATGGTTCGATACCATCGAATGAAAGGTAACCGGACTCTCTGGATACCTGGAACAGACCACGCAGCCATTGCCACACAATCAAAAGTAGAAGGAATAATTTATAAAGAAGAGGGTAAACGCCGACACGATCTTGGTCGCGAAGAATTGCTCAAACGAGTAAACGCTTTTGCTCAAGCGAGTCATGATACTATTATTTCCCAAACCAAGCGTCTTGGAGCATCTCTTGATTGGTCACGTGAGGCGTACACACTCGACGAAAAGCGAGGTAAGGCTGTGTTTACTGCTTTCAAAAAAATGTATGATGATGGGCTTATTTATCGTAAATACAGAATTGTAAATTGGGACCCAAAGGGTCAGACCACTATTTCTGATGATGAGATTGTGTATACCGAAGGCACTGGAAAGCTTTACACATTCAAATATTCAAAAGACTTCCCTATCTCAATCGCAACAACTCGACCTGAAACAAAGGTTGGTGATACAGGTGTTGCCGTGCATCCAGAAGATCCTCGTTATAAACAATTTATCGGAACAGAATACGATATTAATTTTGCAGGATCAAAAATTCACATCAAAATTGTTGGCGATGAAGCGGTTGATCCGGAATTTGGAACCGGCGCTGTAGGAGTCACCCCTGCACACAGTAAGGTTGATTGGGATATAGCCGAAAGACATGGACTTCCTGTGATTCCTGTTATCAATGAATTCGCAAAGATGTCGACAGAGAGCGAATCACTAAATGGGAAAAAAGTTGGAGAGGCACGAGAGCTTGTAATCACATGGCTTAAAGAACAAGGACTTCTTGAAAAAGAAGAAATCATACCTCAAAATCTCGCAACCGCAGAGCGAACAGGCGGTATCATAGAACCGTTGCCAAAACTACAATGGTGGGTAGCGGTAAACAAACCTTTCACACTCAAGGAATCAAGTCTTAAAAATATTCCAAGTGGTAGCACTGTCACACTCAAAGACTTAATGAAAAATGTAATCACCGAAGGGTCAACATCCATTGTCCCTGATAGATTTGAGAAAGTATACACACACTGGATTGAGAATTTGAATGACTGGTGTATCTCAAGACAAATTTGGTTTGGTCATCAAATACCAGCATGGTACAGAGGTGAAGAAATAATCGTAAGTCCTAAAAAACCTGAAGGTGAAGGATGGATTCAAGATGAAGACACTCTTGATACATGGTTCTCATCTGGGCTTTGGACATTCTCAACCCTTGGTTGGCCAGAAGACACAGCGGATCTACGTGCGTATCACCCAACATCAATCCTAGAAACTGCGTATGATATTATATTTTTCTGGGTTGCACGGATGGTACTCATGTCTACTTACCTTCTCGGCACAACTCCATTCAAAACTGTCTACATACACGGACTTGTGCGTGATATCAAAGGACAAAAATTATCAAAGAGTCTAGGAAACGCGATAGACCCGATCGAAATGATGGATAAATATGGTACTGACGCAGTACGTATGTCGCTCATTGTTGCAAATGGCGCTGGTAACGATATGAAAATGTCTGAAGATAAGATTCGGGCGTATAAAAACTTCTCGAACAAACTCTGGAATATTGCCCGCTATATTCTCGGTGCAACAAATGATTATAAGTACACTGAAGAAGCACCAAAACTCACCGAAACTGATAGTCAGGTACTTGAAGAATATAAGACAGCGATCGCAGATATCACAAAAGAAATCGAAGGTTTCAAATATGGAATTGCAAGCGAGAAACTTTATCACTATATCTGGCACACCTTTGCTGATATCTATGTAGAGAAGAGCAAAGAACTCATCGCCCTTGGTGGTGAAAGTAAGACAAGCTCACAGTGGACACTACTCCACATATTCACCAACACACTTCGAGCACTTCATCCATTCGCACCATTTGTAACAGAAGAAATTTGGACAGCGATACCAATTAAGGACAAGAAGCTTTTACTGGTAGAAAGATGGCCAACTAACTAAACGGAATTCAAAAGCACGATTAAACTATCGTGCTTTTGTTTTGGAAGTAATTTGAAAAATAAGATATAATTTCCTCATGGTCTTTATTGATTACCTAAGTTCCATTTTTGTATCTGCCCAAGAACTCTTGGCAACACTTTTTCATGAACTAAGGCTCCTTCCTACCCCAGAAACATCAGATGCCGTTATCTATGCATCACTTGGAGGTATTTTACCAGCTCTCTTCTGGCTCTGGTTTTGGACACGAGAAGACAAACTTCATCCAGAACCACGAGGACGCGTAGGGCTCGCTTTTATTGGTGGAATGGTCGCAGCACTCCTTGCTTACCCACTTGAATCACTGGTGGTCACATTACTTGCAATCGATGCAAATACCATCGGTACACAGATCCAAGTATTTGCACCGATAGCCATTATCACAATCATACTCTGGGCAGTCATCGAAGAACTTCTCAAATATGCATCCGCGCATTTTACAGCGCTTAGAACTGAAGACTTTAATGAACCAATAGACGGTCTTGAATACTTAATAACAGCAGCGCTTGGATTTGCCGCACTCGAAAATTTTATCTTCATCCTAAACCAACTTATGGCTGGAGACATACTCGGTAGTATTGCGACCGGTCACATGCGTTTTATAGGGGCGAGCCTTCTCCATATCGTCTCCTCAGCTGCAATCGGCGCATGTATTGCAAGAGAGTTTTATAAAACAAAAACAGCACAAATCATTTGGAGAATATTTGGTGTACTACTTGCGATTACGTTGCACAGCCTCTTCAACTTCTTTATAATGTATGAGAACGGTAGTAACACATTTATTGTTTTCTCAGGTGTGTGGTTCATGGTTCTGTTTCTCCTTATCCTGTTTGAGAAAATAAAAAAAATAAAAAAATAATCACATGAGCAATCACAAAAAATCATTCTTCGAACGACTCACAGGAACTGTTCGACTCGACGAAGAGCAAATTGAAGAAGTTCTTGAAACAGAAGAAAGAGAAAGTCTCTTTGAAGAAGAAGTACCTGAGGGTCAACTCACTGTTGATATGTACAAGACCGATACAGAAATCGTGATTAAAACAATGATTGCTGGTGTAAAACCAGAAGATCTTGATATCAATATCACACGAGATATGGTGAGTATAAAAGGTAAACGTGATAGTAATGAAGACATAGAAGATGCAGATTATTTCCAACAAGAACTCTATTGGGGCAGTTTCTCAAGAACGATTACACTCCCTGAAGAGATTGAAGTTGAGGAAGCTGATGCGGTAGAAAAGCACGGACTCCTTACAATCACACTTCCCAAGCTTGATAAGGCAAAGAAGAGTAAGTTGAAAGTGAAGTCAATGTAAGAGAGATAAACAACTCACAGCAATAAAAAAAATAAAACTTGATTCATAGAGTGAATCAAGTTTTATTTTTATTAAACCTACCTCGCAAGACCTATTTATTTCTTCTTTAAAAATAAGTAACCAACAGAGACAGTTACCGCACCTAGCACGTCCATAAGCATATCTTTTTGGGCATCCCACACATCACCTTGAGAGCCAAGAAATGCAATACCTTGCTCGCCTCCTGCTTTCACTGCATAAATCCACTCGATCCATTCATAAGACACAGCTATAAATGCAATCGCAAATACAGCATAAGAGACCGCAATCCATGTTTTTGAAACAAGATTTTTTGTTTTGAAATATTCAATAATGGGCAAAGCATAAAATCCAACCGAGTAGTGACCAACACGATCAAACATGTTGCGCTCAAAACCAAACACATTATTAAACCAATCGAATGGAACTCTTTCAAAAGTATAATGACCTCCAATGGTATGCCAAAAAGGCAATACAAACATTAAAAGATATGCGGTATTTGAAAACCTAATCCCTCGAACATAAAGCACAACGATACCTAAGACCAACAAGACAATCGGAATATTTTCAGCATACCAAACAGCTCGATCAAACGGATTAATACCCGCAACCACAAACTCGACAACGTATATTGCCAACAAAATATGGGGTAAATATTTTTTTATTGTATTCATGTTGTATATTATTGCATAAGTCCCACAAGTCTGTCTTCAGACGTCACCCTGAGGATTGTGACGGCACCCACCGAAGGTGGAACGTTCATTGATTCACCTTTTCTCCGCTCCGCATAATTTATATAAAGCTCTTGTGCACTTGTATTTATCATATTGTTCTGAGGAGCAATTCTATCACCAATAAAGAAAGTATTTGTGAGCCTGTAACCACCATTTGTTCCGAGGGCGACTACAGCATAGTAAAAAAGGCCAGTTCCTCCTGTTTCTTGAGTAATAAGAAATGCAGTATCCTCTAATCCGTCATTATTCAGATCCCCTTTTGCTTCATTACCAAAATAACGAGTAATTATTTTTGAAGTAGAGCCGGGAATGATTTCAGTTTGTGATTCGCCATTTTTTAGAGTAAACATTTTGCCTTCAATTTCGTAAGAGGTATTAAGGGGATTGAAACTATCTTTTTTGCTATCAGTCTTCAGAAAGACAAGACAAAGAATAGTTCCAAAAATGAGTACAAGTAAAACAATTGATAATTTTAATTTCATAAAGATAAGTATATCACCCAAAAAAGACAAGAAAATTTATTGATGCAAAAAACAGAACGTTTATACATTCTGTTTTTTCTTTTGTGCCGAGGGCCGGGCTCGAACCGGCGACCCCATCCTCTTCAGGGATATGCTCTACCAACTGAGCTACCTCGGCATACTATTTACATATTTAATTACCACTTTCCAACTCTTTTACAGTATTAAAGAAATTAGTTAAATTACCAACATCTGTCAAAGACTCTTTTTTCCCAGGCTCACCTGTTAAAGTTTCTACACCTGCATTATACGCACCTACAATATTGTTTATGTATGGTTGTATAAAGTAAAACGCACCAAAAGAAAGACCAATTATTACAACCCAATAAAAGATTTGAAAGACCGAAGTAACAAGAGCAGATCTTCGCATCTTTCGAAGGATCTTATTATTCTCTTCAACAAGAGCGTATGTTCTTTGTAAAAGTTCTCTCTCTTCTGGTTGCATACCGACCACTATAGCATGGAGAAAAGAGAAAATAAAGAGGGGTAAAAATAGTAGTTAGTAGCTAGTAGTCGGTAGTTAGGGTAGAAAAAAAATGAAAAATTTTATGTTTCGATTTTACATGCCAGTATGATATAGTCTCCCTACCGCCCCCGTAGTTCAACGGATAGAACAATCCCGTCCTAAGGGAAAAATGTAGGTTCAATTCCTGCCGAGGGCACAAAAGAAAAACACCGAATTATCGGTGTTTTTCTTTTGTGCCCTCGAGTAAGCTCTGGGAGAGCTTACGTGCAGGAATTGAAGCCCGATTGAGCAGATTTTCGAGTTTGACTTTAAACGAAGAAAATCTCCAATCGTAGGTACAGGTCCTGTAAGGACCAAATTTCCTGCAGAATTGATTTACTTCCCCACCCCTACCAACCCTGCCAAAGTCTCTTCATCGAAACCAACCATCACCTGACCATCAACATCAATAACCGGCACTCCAAGTTGTCCACTTTTTGTTACCATCTCCTTTCGCTTATCCTGATCAGAAGCAACATTGTATTCGATGTAAGCAATATTATTTTTCTTCAAAAACTCTTTTGCATGACCGCAGTATACACAGGTCGGAGTTGAATAGATGATTACGTTTTTCATAAAAAATTAATTAATGAGTACGTACAGAATACCACAGACCTTAGTTTGACTACAAAAGAGAAAAGTTCTAGAACAATCCTTTAAAAAACATAGTTATTTTATCCCAGAGAGTGAGTTCAAGAATTGGATTAGTATTAGTCTTTTGTTCATCAACAATAACAACAAGCTGTTCACCGTTCCTAACAAGACCAAATTTATTACGAATTAAAGCCTCTTTACCGAAATCAGTCTTGAGCTCCTCAATATCTTTTCTTAACTTCAAATCACGAGTCTTTAAATCGAAAAGCTCATCTTCAGAAATTTTTCGAAGTTCATTACTCTTTACATATTTACCATACGCTTTCCATGTCGCATGAATAAGCAAAATACACACAAGAATAAGTGGAATAAGCACATATCGCGAAGATACAGCCTGATGATTTCTTTTTTTGAGTCGTAGTCCTTCCATATAGAACTAAGTATACTTCAGTTCTTGGTAATTTTACAAAATATGCTACACTATTCAACACTTAACTATAAAGACAACAACATGATTATAGACCCAAAGAAACGAAAGAAATTGAATGTGCTATCTGCGATCATCGCAGTACTTATTATTATCAGTATGATACTCCTCTACATACCAGCACTTACTCAATAAGAAGAAATCAACACCTAACAACAAACACAGCCGGAATCGTTTCGCGATTCCGGCTGTGTTTGTTGTATTAAACCTAACCCCTATCCACCAACCACAACCTACTCCCCTGCCCGTATCATCTTTACAAATACTTCCGCTGGAATATTCACATTACCCACACCTCGCTCTTTCAATCGCTTCTTACCCTCTTTTTGCTGTTCCCAGAGCTTCTTTTTACGGCTAATATCTCCACCGTACAAATGTCCTGTAACGTCTTTCTTAAGCGCTGCAAGACTTCGTGATGCCAAGATACGACCATTTGCTTTACCCTGAATCTTAGTAACAAACATTTGACGTGGAAGCATAGCTTCGAGTTTCTCCACAGACTTCTCAGCTTCTTCATATGCACGTCCTCGAGATACCACACGAGTAAACGCAGGAATAACTTCTTCAGCAACGATAATATCGAGACGGGTCACATCAGCTTTTCGCATACCAGTCTGCACATACGAAATAGATGCATATCCAGCAGTCGCACTTTTTACCGCATCAAAAAAGTTTCGCATAAGTTCACGAAGTGGCATATCCACCATCAAGGTCGTACGATTGTCTCCAAAAGTCTCTGTCTCTTTCAAGAGTCCTTCGTGTTCAAAAATAAGTTGTGAAAGTCGTCCAATATACTCATGAGGAGTAATAATTTTCATATCAACCCACGGTTCTTCTACATCAAGCATTTCCCCATCTTCCGGAAAAAGTGGTGGAGAATAGACAATGTCTTGTTTACCATTTCTAAACGTGACTTGATACGTAATACTTGGACTTGTAACTACGAGCTCAAGATTAAATTCACGCTTAAGTCTTTCGGTAATGATTTCAAGATGAAGCATTCCTAAGAATCCACAACGAAATCCTCGCCCAAGTGTTCCTGATGACTCTTCTTCATACGTAAGTGATGAATCAGAAAGAGAGAGACGTGAAAGCGCCTGTCTTAGAAGCATAAGATCGTCTTGGCTTTCAGGATAAATAGATGCCCACACCATAGGAGATGGTTTCATATAACCATGTAGAGCCGGAAGAGTAGTCTTATCCTTTGAAATCGTATCTCCTACTGACGCAACACCTGGTTCTTTAATACCGGTTACAATGTATCCAATTTCTCCAGCAGAAAGACTTTCCTTCGCAACTTGTTGTGGTGAGAAAATACCCACTTCAAGAGCAACAAAGTTTTCATTCGCCACCATAAACTTAAGAGTATCCCCTTTATGCAAGACACCATCAACAACACGAACATACACAGTCACACCTCTGTGGTTTGAATATTGAAAATCAAAAACAAGTGAACGAGGATCTTTACCTTCAATGAGCGCAGATGGAGCAGGTACACGAGACACGACTTCAGCAAGAAGTTCTGGTACGCCCTGCCCTGTCTTACCTGACACTTCGAGAATAGTTTCGATTGGCACCTCAAGAAGTTTCGAGATTTCAAGCTTCACTTCTTCCACTCGAGCAAGCGGTGAGTCAATTTTTGATACAACAGGAATAATTACAAGACCTGTCTCACGAGCCATATTGAGTGTGGTGAGGGTTTGAGCCTGCACACCCTGAGTGGCATCTACGAGTAGTATTGAGCCTTCTACTGCCTTAAGTGCACGAGATACTTCGTACGAAAAGTCGATATGTCCTGGAGTGTCGATAAGGTTGAGCGCATACTCAACACCGCCAAGTACATATTTCATACGCACTGGTTGCATTTTAATAGTAATTCCTCGTTCTCGTTCGAGTTCCATCGAATCAAGTACCTGTTCCTGCATTTTACGCTTCTCAATAGTGCCTGTGACTTCAAGGAGACGGTCTGCGAGGGTTGATTTGCCGTGATCAATATGGGCAATAATACTGAAATTTCTAATATGCTTAATATCCATAATGTATTACCGATACTAGCAGAAAAGATGAAAAAAGACGAATCAGAGAAACCGATAATAGAAAAGACGAATGAAAATTCTATAGCCTGTTATCTCGAAGGCCGAGTTTATAAAAACTCATAGTTACAAGTGGTGTTACAACAAGAGTGATAAGGAGTGCAACTAAAAAAGCTTGAATAGAAAGTATTTCAAGGTAGATACTGACAATACCCGTAAGTATTATATGGTCACCATGATTAATAATAGGTAGATATGCTCCGCGAGGCATACCAAGTCGACGCTTAATAAAACTTCCAGTAGCATGACCGAAAAATACACAAAGAGCTTTTACAAGAAAATAATTTCCTGGATACACATATGCAAAAAGTGATCCGAGAACAAGGGCAAGGACAAGTCCTCCCCAAGTAGTAGATTCTCCAAGTAAACGGTTTCCATCAGGGAGTACGATTCCACAATCAAAAGGCTTATCAAGTTTTTCTAGGCTTGGAAATTTTAAATTAATTGTTCCTAGTATATTTAAAGAAATATTAATAAACCAGCAATATCCAACAAATACAAGAACTTCATAAAAAAAACTATTCATTGGTAAATTTAATCTTAGAAAGAATATATGTGTGTAGACCTGCCTGTTTCAAGAGCTCGTCAACTACATTCAATGATCTTGGTACACACGGCTCAATCACAGCAACTGCCTCATAACGAAACGGGATTGTGGTCTTTGTTATTTTAAATACAAACATTTTATCAAAAAAACTATCACGAAGAAGCTGGTCTTTGCTATCTACAACAAAACTTATTTTTTGTTGCTGACTTTTAGGAAAACATGTTTTCCACTCAACGGATACTGGATTAAAATTATCAAGTAAATTTTCACTATCAAGAACATCACCTACTTTGCCCGTACTTTCAATTCTATAGAATTTTAAATTACCAACATTAAATTCATTGGTACCTTTTATTTTTTTAGGAAGACTATAGAGCCCTACAATAGCTTGTCCATTTCCAAAAGACACAGCTCTATACATAAAGGTATTCAGAATCCCGACAAGAACAACTGAGATTACTGCAATTAGACTCAGAATAAAAAGCAATACAGACAATCTATTGAGTGACTTTTGTAAATAATAATAAAGGAGACTAACAATAAGTGTTATAAAGACAAAAGACTTGAAACTATGTGTATTAAATTCATTTAAATCAGTATAAAAACCAAAAAAATAGAAAATAAACTGGACCAAAAATGCGCCAATTACCATCAACCAGAACCAGTACCAGTTCCTTTCTTTTTTAATCAGAAATACAAAAGATATAAGGGCAAAAAATGCAGTTTCTGTAAATAACCCACCGTCTATAAGAGACTTTATAAGAGTAAAAGACAGGATAGCATACAAGACTGTGTACAATATAGGTTTTTTTTCTTCAACAACCCTCGAGGTAAAAAGCAAAACCACCAAGACAAAACAAATACAAACAAGGACACCGTAAAAAAGAGCAATGTAAACTGAAACAAAATGATAAATACCCAATCCAGGATCAGCGTTTTCTACTAGATCACTAAACAATGCAACTAGTGGTGCAATCACAATCTTACCCATATGATTATGCACCAATCGACTAGATGTAATTTCTTCACCACTACCAGCGATCAAATAAGTGTTAAGAGGTAGATTATGACTGTGGGCAAAATAGGCAAAATGAAAAAAATTAAAAACAAAAGTTATAATCAGAAAATACAGGGTAATTCGAGATAACTTGGTATTAAAAAACTTTTCTATCTTTTCAACGAAAACATACCTTTGAATTAGAGACAAAAGCAAGAACACATAACCAAAAAAGAGGTAGATTCTTATGGGACTACGGCCACTTGCAAAAACATTTAATAACTCATGAAGACAAATGAGTAATCGAGGAAAAATAGAAGCAAGTATGAGAACTAAGACTCCAACTGCTCCAATTAAGAGCAATTTTTGCTTTGTCATAAAAAATAAATTAGAAAGATCCCCAGCCTAGCATATAGTCGTCTCCACCAGCCTCAAAAGCATTTGCATAAATTTGATATGAAGAATTATTTGCCAACGGCGTATGCTCTAACAAAAAGCTCCCTGGTGCACGGTAAGCATAGAGAAAAGGATTACCTGAATCTTCTCCTGCACAATTTATACCACAAGGATCTTTTGGTATTTTTGAGATATAAGGACTTAGTTCAGCTAGCAATCCTTCATCCCAAGCACCAGGCTGTCGGTCAGTTCCGAGGCAAAAATAATAATTATTCGGGTCATTGTAAGTACTAGGAACTTCACTGATATCAGCATAGGGTGACTTACACTCAGAATTGTTTATTGACGGAGCTTGTCCGCCATGATCTGACATATAAAGCTGTATAGCTTTATTTATCTCTTGAATATCGCTTCTTCTCACAGAATCTCGTGCTTTTGCACGAGCGGTATTTAATCCTGTCATGATAATAGAAGCTAACAAAGAAATAATCGAAATCACCACCAAAAGTTCAATAAGTGTAAATCCTGCGATAGAGAGTTTCTTTATTTTCATATAACTGATTATACGCTAAATTAATTATACTAAGCAACCATTTCATCGACAGTAACAGCTTTATCAATCTTCCAAATCTTTTTATGAAGAGTGGTGAGCACCTGATCAAGCTCTGAGCTCTTTAGTAACTTCAAAATAATAACCCAAGCAATTATTCCGACAATTCCAGCGCAAAGACCTTGTAAGAATACTCCAAGCACAGTATTTATATCAAAGACATTATCAAAAACCCCCAACATGAGATAACTTATATATCCCATAATAATTGAAGCAAAGAAACTTCGTGCAAGTGGATCCAGTACTGATCTTGTGTACGTTGGAAACTCCTTATGGAATGCAATCCAGTGAAGAAGACTGTTAAATGTAACACCAAGAGTGAATGCGAGTGAAAGCATGACAACGGGCGCACCACTTACATTTTCAATACGTAGAAGTGATTCAACAAATGAGGCAAAGAATGGTGAATAGCTAAAGAGTTTGAGTAAGCCGTATCCACCCGCGATTGTTACAAGTGCGGCAAAGATATTAATGAGAAGTGGTTTCTGAGTTTTACCTTCAGAATAAAACGCCCGTACAAAAAGGACCATGAGACTTTGTGGAATAACTGAGAGTACAAAGAACGCAAGTGTCGCAGCGGTAAGACGAGTATCTTCCCAACTAAAATTACCAGACCCAAGAATTGTTCGAACAATCTGCGCACGCAAAACGATAAAGAGAATCATTACAGGAGTCGACCAAAATACAATATGCCGAGTTACAGTCACCATGCGTTCAAGAAACGCTTTCCTGTCCCCTTGTGAATAGAGGCGTGAAAGTAATGGAAATACTGCTGATGAATAACTGATACCGATGATTGAGAGCGGGACCGATTGAAGATTGAAAGAAAAAGTGAGAATTGAAATAGAACCAGCGCCAATATGGTTTGCAAGTGATACCAAGGCAAAGAATGCGAGCATGGTAGTGGAAAGCGTAATGGTACGAGGAACAGAAAGAAGTACTACTCGCTTTATAAGATTCCAATCTGGCTTGAATGTAATTCGTGGAAAAAGCTTTTTTTCAATTACAAAAGGCACCTGAACAAGCCAGTGACAAAGGGCTCCGAGCACTACGCCTAATCCAAGACCGTAAAGTCCAAAATGAGGATAAAGAAACACGATACCAATAATAATTCCCGCATTATAAAGTATTGGACTTAGAGCATAGAGAAAGAATCTATTATGCATCTGAATAATTGATGCGAAGAAATTTGAAATACCAAGAAGGAGCGGTGAGAGAAGAATGAGACGCGTGAGCCACACAAGCGTTATGAAATTCTCACCGGTAATAAGAGGAAAGAAGAGTTTGAGTAATTGAGGTGTAAAAATAAATACACCAAGGATCACCACAATCATCACTAAGAAAAAGAGAGAGAAAATACTATTAAGAGCCTGTTTAATGTCTTGGCCTTTTTCTTTGTACTCAGTAAAGAAAGGTACGAGTATTGAAATGGATACAAGTGAAGCAACGGTTACGAAGAGTAAATCTGGGATACGGAAAGATGCGTAATAAATATCGAGTGTCTCCCCTGCACCAAAAGTACCTGCAAGTAGTCGATCACGAACAAGTGCGAGTAAATGTGAGGAGAAGGCAAAGAGAGCGAGAAGATACGCTGCTTCGTGAAGCCCACTTACCTCTTTACTAATAAAATTAAGAATTTTTCGTATCATGGAATAATCACCATAATAGCAGAATAGTAGCTCATAGTCAGTAGCTCGTAGTTAGGAAAAAATAAAAGAGAAAATCCGCACCTTTTGGGTGCGGATTTTCATTTTTGTGAACTATAAGCCGAATTCTGTTCTTGATATTCATTTATCTGGGATAGATATTACTATCTACCTCAAGCGACTCTCTTCTATTTACATAGAAGCACGGTCTTGCACACAGGTAAGGATTTTGCCGTTGCACCCTCTGTGTTACCACAAAGGTTCATCCACTTGCGTGGAGCTCTGCCCTTTCGGACAACAAGCGTCACTGTTCGCACCTCTCGGATTACCCGGATGGGAGTTACCCACTACCCTTACACAGTAAAGTGTTGAGTGTTCGGACTTTCCTCTCAATGTCTTGCGACACGAGCGAATATCTTGCTCACTTTTATATTATATCATAAATTATCAGACATAACAAATGCATTAGATTGTATCTTTGCCAACATTGTCAAAACAATGTTACCGAAAGTTATCCACAGTAAGATTTAGTGAGAATACACGTATAATAATAACAAACAAAAAGACAGCCCGTTCGATCAGAAAGACTGTCTTTTTGTAAATAAGTAAACCTTAGTTTTTTACAACTGGGGTTTTCTTTTTGTCAGGATTCGTTGGAAATGGTGGTGCCCAACTTCCATTAGGATGTTTGCACCACATCAAACCATTTGATTCATGACAATGTGAAAAATATTTCATTTAACATTGAAGCTATCGTTGCTTGTCATTAGCTTTGTGACTTTTTAAACCAACGAAGACTTTCTTACCTTGCGATGAAACTACTTTTTCTTCTCCCCCGCATGTCCATCTACTTCATAACTTGTATTTTGTGCTTCGAAGAAGTTTACAAGTTCGAACACATCAGTTGCAGTAGACATCCACTTTGCTGGATTGGTTACGTTGTAATACTTTTCAAAACCAAGCTCTTCAAGTCGTCGGTCTGCGACATACTGCACATACTGATTTACATAGTCAGCATTAAGCCCAAGAATTCCTCGTGGGAACAAATCTTTATTGTATGCAACTTCAAGATTGACTCCTTCAATAACCAAATCTCGAATTTCATTTGCAAATTCTTCGGTCAAAAGTTCTGGGTTTTCATCAAGAACATTATGCACAAGATTCATACCGAACTTAAGGTGAAGAGATTCATCTCGAAGTACCCAGTTGATCATTGAGCCAAAGTTTCGAAGCTGATTTCGCTGTCTAAATGAGAGCGCCACCATGAATCCTGAGTAGAACCAGATTCCTTCCATCACAATATTCGTAGCAACAAGGTTTCGGATGAAATCCTTCTTACCTTCCACTGTTTCAATGTTGATAGTATCTTCAGTCATACGCTTCATATAGCGCATGATATAGTCTTCCTTCGCCTTCATAGAAGGTGTATCGAGGTGAATATTGTAGATAGTGTCTCGATCAAATGGGAATGTTTCGAGCACGTACTCAAACGCAACACAGTGATTCGCCTCTTCCCACATCTGCTTTGCAAGATAAAGGTGACACTCCGGAGATTTGAGGTATGGATAAATACCAAGAGCAATTGATCGGTTCACAATAAGCTCTGCTGGATTGAAGAATGCCATCAAAAACTTTACCGCATGTCGTTCATCCTCAGACATCTTCGCCCAGTCTTCCAAGTCTTCTTTAAGCGCGATTTCATGTGGAAACCAAGTGTTTCGCACCGCTTGATTGTAGAGATCATACGCCCACTTGTAGTGGAACGGATGAAGGTTCATATCTTCTGGTGATGCTTTTCCTACGAGCATAAATGTTTTTGTTTAAATTTAATAATTATTTTACTGACATGAATCGCACTGGGACAGTTCTGCTGGGTCGGTCGGGCAAGTCTTATTCTTGGACATAATCACGTTCGGTCTTGCTGGTACAGTCTGTTTCAAATCTTCAAATGACATATATCCTGATGGTTTAAAGATTGCTTCCTTTGCCGGTTCTGGTGTAAGAGGCGTTACAGGTACTTCAACTTTCTGGGCAATAACTGGTTCTGGGGCAACATAGACAGGTGTTTCAACTGGCTTTGGTGCAACATACGGTGTCTCGATTGGTGTTTCCACAGCAGGAGCTTTTGGTGCAACTGCAACTGATTCTGATGACACAGCTTCACTTACCGTTTTTGTTCGTAGTCCTGCAAAACCAGATCGTCCCATTGCCTGTGCTTTGTTCACCGCCACAGTTGATTGTTCTGCGGTATGTCGAGGTTTCAAGTGGAGGTAATAAGTAGACTTAAGTCCCTTCTCCCATGCGGTTGCATAGATCTTCATGGTCTCATCAATATCACGTGTCTCAAGATACATGTTTCGAGAGAGTGCTTGATCTACCCACTTCTGAGCTCGAGCAGCTACCTCTACATACGCATACGGAGATGTTGTAAATGAAGTCTTGTAAATATCTTTCAAGTGCTGAGGGATGAGTTGGATTTGAGAAATATCTCCCTGACTCTCAATGATCACATGCTTTACCTTGTCCCAGATTCCCATGTTCTTCAAATCTTTTACAAGGTTGTGGTTGATATCCATGTACTTACCAGAAATCTTGTTTCGTGAGAATACCTGTGCAAATCGAGCATCGATACCTGGAGTAGTTCCTGCGAGAAGTCCGATGTTTGCATTTGGTGCCACTGCCATCAAGGTTGCATTTCGCATTCCTTTCTTAACCTTTGAGCGGAGAAGTTCCCAATTAAGTCCTCGGTGTCGGCTCTCCTTTACTACAGTGAGCGCTCGTCCACGACTTGATTCAAGAACGCGCACTGAATCAATCGGCACCATACCCTTTGACCAACCAGATCCTTCGAAATGTTTGTATGAACCTCGAGCCTGAGCAAGGTTTGCACTTTCATCGATCGCCATGTAACTTACGAATTCAAATATTCGGTCTGCAAAATCCCATGCGTGCTCTGAGTCATATGACATTCCGAGCTGTTCGATAGTGTCTGCAAATCCCATAATACCGAGACCCACCGCACGGTTCTCCTGATCAGACTTACTCGCCTCAGGAATCATGGTGAGGTTATTGATATCGATAAGGTTATCGAGCTGTCGTACCGCGAGTCGTACAGACTCCTCAAGTCTCATCCAGTTAATTTCTTTGTTAGTGATATGGGCTGCAAGATTGAGAGATGCCAAGTTACATACAGCAATATTATTCTTATCCTGTGGCAAACAAATTTCGGTACAGAGGTTAGACATGTGAATAGTACCAGTATTGTTGTTGAGTGCACGGAGGTTTATAGCATCCTTCCATACAAGCCATGGGTGTGAAGTAGTTTGAAGTGCCACCAAAATCTGTCGGAATTGTTCAGATGACGGTGCTTTTTTAAACATTCGAAGCTTACCAGTCTTCGCCATTTCAACATATTCTGCATAGCGCTTTGAAAACGCCTGACCATAGAGTTCGTTTAGATCTGGGGTTTCAGCAGGGTCAAACATGTACCACTCTTCACCATTAGATACTCGCTTCATGAACTCATCAGAAAGGAATACCGCGGTGTTTGCAGTTCGCATTCGGAGATAGTCATCTCCCGCATTGTGCTTCCATTCCATAAAGTCAGGAAAATCATAGTGCCAGTTTTCCATATAGAAACAAAGTGCACCCTTCTTCTTACCACCACGCTGAATTGCACGAATAGCAGTATCGATCACTTTTGCAAAAGGAGTTGGACCGGTTGAAACACCATGGTTTGATTTCAAAGGTGATCCCGCAGCTCGGAGTTTGGTCACTGATGCACCGATACCACCTGAGTACTTTGAAAGAAGCATCACGTCCGCAACTGACTTTGCAATGTGACCCATGTCATCGTGAATTTCAAGAAGGAAACAGTTTGAAAGTGATGGATGAGTAGTACCCGCCGCGAGGTTTGTAGAGCCTCCAGCAACGTACTCAAGCTTCGACATCTTGTTGTAGAAACGAACTGCGTATTCAGTAGGATTTTGCTCGTGGTATGACAATCCCATAGCAATTCTCATAAAGAAATACTGCGGGGTTTCAAACGCTTCTTGATCCATAGTCTTAAGCGCGTATCGATGTAGTAATCCATCTAGACCTGCGTAGGTAAAAAGATCATCTCGCTCAATTGAAAGTGCGTCAGCGAGTACTGCAAGATTAAACTTTTCCTGCATCATTGGATGAAGACGTCCGAGTTCGATACCTTTCCGGATATAGGTAATGAATCCATCTCGGTGTTTCTTCGCCAAATCAACACTATTGTCTTTATCGTAATCACCAATCACTTTGCGATACACAGTCTTGAGCAAAAGTCGTGTAGCAACTTTGTCGTATTCAATGTCGTTTTGAATATTTTGAACAGTTGCGTTTATGGTCGCCTTATCAATCTCTTCAGTTGTAATACCATCAT
>JACCDZ011167169.1_pt1 | contig 30143 bp, 26 predicted proteins | sample 7449551 | NCBI WGS metagenome assembly JACCDZ01 (sample SAMN15323452, study PRJNA562643) | freshwater metagenome | isolation source: river surface water | place: USA:Blue River Watershed | collected 2017-08-18 | reverse complement strand
TTGCCTGGCGACCATAGCGAGTGTGAACCACCTGATCCCTTTCCGAACTCAGTAGTGAAACCGCTCCGCGCCGATGATAGTGTGGCATTCGCCATGTGAAAGTAGGTCATCGCCAGGCTCTTAATAACGCAAAAAACCCGTCCTTGTGACGGGTTTTTTGCGTTTGGCGTTCCGGATTTATTGATCAGGTTCTACACCGGCTTGTATCACAGTCATGCCTGGTGCACGGCTGCGTTGATTAGTCGATATCTTCGGGTGCTGTCTCTACGATCAAGGAGGATCTGCTGGATGACTCTTCTGATGGATTAGCCCGGTATCATTTGGGCTCGCTGTCTTAATGCCTCACGTAGCGCTTCCAGCACCTGCAGGCGTGTAACGGGTTTACCGAGATAGTCGCTTACGCCAGCAGTGCGTGCTTCCTGTATCCGGTCCGGGGTGGCATGCGCGCTGATCGCGATAATCCAGCTTGGGTAACTTGCTGTAGCGAGCTCCCAGGACCGGATGTTGCGCGTGGCACTGTGCCCATCCATGACGGGCATTTCAGTATCCATGAAGATAATGTCCCACTCCGAAAGTGCTGAGGTCACCCTTGATACTGCCTCTGCTCCATTGTCGACGACAGTCGCCTCGATTCCGATGCTTTTCAGGAGGCTGGTTAGCACCAGCTGATTGACAGCGTTATCTTCCGCAATCAGCACCTTGAGGCCCGTCATGCAAACCGGGACGGGTGTTATGCCTGTCTGTTGTGGGGTTTCAGTTTCCTTGAGCAGGGTCTTCAGCATGTGTTTCAGCTGGGACGGATGCAGAGGAAGCTCTATTACTGGAGTGCTCCCAGGGAGTGGCATGGCGGCCATGGGCCATGCAATCAACCGTTGAGAGCTTGATTGCAGGGTCTGGTCCATATGGCTCTCAGCGTGATCCGGGCCGAACAACAGTACATCCAGTTGTGCGCTATTGAGGTCGTGACTGTTATGGCTGGTGATGACACGCATGCTCCATCTTTTGGCCCATGCAGAAAGATTCTCTCCGAGCTGCGTGTCGCTGGTCAGTACGCCGAGTGTGCGGTCATGCAGACGACCCTCACTGAGAGGGCTTTTGGCGGTGGCAATCGGTAATGTGAACCAGAAGCAGGAGCCCAGACCGGTATGGCTGCTTACGCCTATGGTCCCGCCCATTAATTCTACCAGTCGCTTGCTGATGGCGAGGCCTAGACCCGTGCCCCCGTAGCGGTGTGTTGTAGTTGTGCCTGCTTGCTCATAAGAGTCGAATACACGTTGTTGCTCGTGGAAAGCCAGGCCTATTCCGCTGTCCTGAACTTCGAATTTTAATTGTGCCTCACTCAGGCGGACTCTAAGTATCACATCGCCTTTTTCTGTAAATTTGCACGCGTTACTAAGCAGGTTGTTCAGTATTTGTTTGATACGTAAAGGATCGGTCATCACAGAGTCGGGAACCTCTTCCCCCATTTCGCACCATAGTCGAATGGGCTTATTGATGACTCGCGGGGCATGCAGTGCAAGGCAATCACCGACAAGTTGTTCGAGCGATGTTTCAACCTGCTCGATATGGAGCTTGCCGGCCTCGATTTTTGAGTAGTCCAGAATGTCGTTGATGACGGTCAGCAGAACCTGTGAGGATTGGTAAATTGTATCTATGTACTGGCCTTGTTGTGTGTTGAGTGGGGTATGTCGGAGCAGGTCTGCAAGGCCGAGTACGCCATTCATGGGTGTCCTGATTTCATGACTCATGGTGGCCAGAAAGTCGCTCTTTGCCTGGCTCAATGCCTCGGCCCTTGCCTTTTCTGCCTTGAGACGATTGATTTGTGCGGCAACTGCGCGAGACAGCAGGGCAACTGCGAGGAAACTGCCAAGTTCCAGCAGGTACTCCGTAAAGAGGGTGCGTGGCAGTATGCCCAGCTTGTTCAGGATCAGTACGAATCCACCAACGACAAAACAGCCCCATGCAACAATAAATCCGCGAACCTCGGGTTTTTCTTCTGGACTACGATCATGTGAGGCGATGACTGCAAACACAGCGGCAATGGCAAGGCTTAGCAGCGTGATGAGCTGAATGGTCATCAAGCTGATGCGATCAATGAACGGAATAGCCAATAGCATCAGGGCGCCGGCTGCAGCGTGGTACCAGAGTAGTGTCGCCAGCCGTGGTGTCCATCGGGCAAGGTTGAGGAAGCGGTTTACAAACCAGGGGGCAGCAATGAGTAACCCCGAGAGAATTATCTCGATGGCGATAGTGGATAGGTCAGGGTGGTTGGGCCACAGGAAGCGGGGTCCGAAACCGAGAAGGGTTACTTGTAAAAAGGTAATCAGGGTTGCCCAGCAGACATAGGGTAACCATGCGGACTCACGCAGGGACACATAGAGCAGCATGTTGTAGAGGATCATGACCAGCATGCCCCCAAGAAAGAGGCTGTGTATGACCGTGATGATCGTCTGATATTCGGTAAACCGGTCTGATGCCATCAGAACCAGTGGAAGCTGGAGGTTGGCAGTATCAAGGCGAAGGAGTATGTCGCGAGTGCTATCCCTGGGGAGCTCCAGTTTGAATGCAAAGGCCAGTGTGCGTGTCTGGCGGAGGCTGTAAGGGAGGTCACCACCCTCCCGGTACTGCGTAATGACCTTTCCCTCTGGGTTCGTCAGATAGGCATCAACTAGTGTGATCAGGGGAAATTCAAGGCCAAGAGTCCAGTCGGCTTCGCTGGTCTGGTTCAGGACGGTCAGCCTGTACCAGCAAACCTGACTGGTATAGCCGTGATTGGGCACTTCCGGGCCATGTGCCTGCCATGGCCAGCCTTTGATGTTTTGCGTCAGCTCGTCGACAAGTGGTGCGGCTTTCGGGCTTGTGCAGAAGTAACTCAGGTGGCTGTAAGGACTAAGGTGGGCATCGCTGTCGGTCAGCGAAAGGGGGGCGGCAATGGCAGGGGTGGCCGCTAGCCAAAATACGGCGGCTGTAACACAGAGGCGCATCCCCTTTCTGAGCCAGTTTCCCATTCTTTCACCCTGCCTTTTACCAACCCCTCAATGTAGGTTGAGGGGGAGGCAATGTCGCCTCTCGGGGATACGAAAGGCATTCGATCAAGATAAAAGGCAGGGCGGGGGTCGAAGACGGATGTGACTTACTGGTCGATGGTCTTGTCCTTGTACTCGCAGAGATCTTCAATGATGCAGCTGCCGCATCGCGGCTTACGCGCGATGCAAGTGTAGCGGCCATGCAGGATGAGCCAGTGATGGGCATCCTGCCGGTATTCTGGCGGAACAAACTTGTTGAGCTTGCGCTCTACCTCCACGACATCCTTGCCGGGTGCCAGCCGGGTGCGGTTGGAGACCCTGAATATATGCGTATCGACGGCAATGGTGGGATGCCCGAAGGCTGTGTTAAGCACCACATTGGCTGTTTTTCGGCCCACGCCAGGAAGTGATTCGAGTGCTGCTCTGGTCTGCGGCACTTCGCCATCATACTGGCTGATCAGGATATTGCAGGTCTTGATGATGTTCTCGGCCTTGGTGTTGAAAAGGCCGATGGTCTTGATGTACCCCTTGAGTCCTTCAAGCCCCAGCGCCTGGATTGCCGCCGGGGTGTTGGCGACAGGGTAAAGCCGTGCCGTGGCCTTGTTGACGCCGACATCCGTGGCTTGAGCAGAGAGAATGACGGCGATCAGCAGCTCGAATGGTGTGCTGTAGGCCAACTCCGTGGTGGGGTGCGGGTTTTCGGCCCGAAGCCGGGCAAATATCTGCTGGCGCTTTTGCGGATTCATGGGGGCGGGAGCTGGCACAATACAAGTCATGGGGATTCTAGTGCTGGCTTTCTGCCGGGTACAGGCATGAGCTGGGCATCAAACAAATCCGCAACACATTATCTGACAGGGGGCATGGTTGCTGTCAGGAGCATCAGGCAAGATGCCGGCTCGTTTTATGCTTTCTCCGTTTGATGATTTTGCGTATGTCCGCATGGGTCATTGCTTATGCATGACGGGATGGCTTGAACAGGATTTCACATGGCCTTGATTACAACATCTGCCGGTGTTGTGCATGTTGATGAGTGGGGCAGTGGTGAGCCACTGCTGCTGTTGCATGCCAACCCCGGTGATCCGCAGGACTTTGATGCAGTAGTGCCTGCTCTTGCAGAGCACTATCGTGTTATCAGGGTGAGCTGGCCTGGTTATGGTGCCGGCCCTGCCCCTACTCCTCCGCAGTCGGCCAGTGCCATGCAGTTTGCCGAGTTGCTGGTTCAACTGGTGCTGACAATGGATCTGCGCGGAGTTCGTGTCATTGGCAACTCGGTTGGGGGGTATGCGGCGACCTGGTTGGGGCTGTGCCTTCCAGAGCGACTGATGGCAATGATTCTGGTTTCACCCGGCGGCTTTGCACAACATACACGCTGGACGCGAGCCTTCTGCCGGTTCATGGGTAATGAGCGTGTTGCCGGCTTCATGGTGCGCTGGCTGGTTTATTTGTACCTGCGTGTGAAGACGCCTGTCGTTGCGGCAATGCGTCAGCGGGCAGCAACAGTGCATCGGGACCCCGTTCGGGTTGCGGTTAATGCGGCGTTATGGCGCAGCTTTGTCGATCCTGCGCATGATTTGCGTGACGCAGCCAGAAAAATGCGGGTGCCAACCCTGATCTTGTCCGGTCGTCTTGATCCCTTGGTGCCGGTTGAAGATGGCACTACGGCGTTGTCCTGTATTCCTGGCGCACACCATATTGTTTTGCCCTGTGGCCATGCCTCTTTTGCCGAGTTGCCCGAGGTGTTTCTGCAGGTTGCCCTGCCGTTTCTGGCACAACCCCCGGCGGTGCCGGTCCTTGCCGAAGAGTAGGATGGACTCAGGGTTGCAGTGATTGCAGCTCTCTCAGAAGGGCGTCTATTTCCTGCTGAATCAGTGTCGTATCTTCGCCATTTTCCTGTGCCCTGATCAGACTGCGCTCTGCCTTTTTCAGGTTACTGCGTGCAAGTGCCGCAGCAATAATGCCGGACTTGTCATTGTCTTTTTTTGCAATAACAACGGTACCAGCCTCACTTGATTCGGGTGTGTCACTGCGTGCCTGACGGCTGGCTTTTGCATCGGCAAGCCGGTTGTTGCGAAATTCGTATCGTGCTTTCTGATGCGCTGCCTGCGCCTGACGGTCGGCCGGTTTTGTCAGAAGAGGCTCATCGGGCAGGTTGACCAAGTCAATACAATCGACCGGACAAGGGGCAATACACAGGTCACAGCCCGTGCATTCATCGCGAATAATGGTATGGGTAAATTTGGCTGCGCCCACAATGGCATCCACAGGGCAGGCCTGAATGCATTTTGTGCAGCCTATGCACTCGTCTTCCCGGATCACGGCAACTTGCCGGAATGCGGGGGTGGTGCCGTATGACGGATCCAGCGGTATTGTGGTCTCGCCCAGCAGCTCGGCCAGTGCATTGATCGTGTCCTGGCCTCCGGGGACGCAATGATTGATGCCCTCGCCTCTGGCAATGGCCTCTGCATAGGGGTGGCAGCCCGGATGCTTGCACTTGCCACATTGGGTCTGCGGCAGCAGGGATTCGATGGCGTCGACCATGGTAATGCGTTGGCTTGGCGGAGTTGGTTGGCGCGAGGGCATGGTTCCAGCACGGGCTGTGATCAACGGCGCGATTATAGCCTGAGTTGCGGGTACGGATGGGCTAGTATCCAGCAAGGCCCGGTGGCCCGTGCTGACAGGAAGCTGACCTGACGGCATCCTGCATTAACGGCTGTGTTTGAGTACTATCCTGCCTTGTTTTCCTGCTTTTTTTCGTGCTGTGGAGCCTGAAATGACCTCATCTGAACATATCGTGGCCAGTGCTACGCCAATTCGCTCTGGCATGGCCTCCGTCAATGGAGGTATTGAGCTGTGCTATGAGGACTGGGGGGACGAGGCAGCAGAGCCAATACTGCTCATTATGGGACTCTCGGCGCAGATGCTGGTATGGCCGGACGAGTTTTGTCAGATGCTGGTTGAAAAGGGCTATCGCGTCATCCGGTTTGATAATCGGGACATTGGCCTTTCCACCAAAGTGAAGGCAAAGATTGAGAAAATGAATGAGCTGGTACGGATGGCTCGTTTCAGTCTGGGGCTGAAAAGCCCTGCACCTTATTCCCTGTATGACATGGCCCGTGATTCGGAGGAGTTGCTGGATCATCTGGGCATTCGTCAGGCACATGTGGTCGGCGCCAGCATGGGCGGCATGATTGCACAGGTTCTGGCCGGGACGCGCCCGGAGCGGGTGAGGTCGCTGGGGGTGATTTTCTCCAGCACCAACCAGCCACTGCTGCCACCACCTCATCCAAAGGCCTTGCAGCCGTTGATGAAGGGGCCAGGCAAGGGTGCGAGCACAGAGGAAATTGTGGCCCATAGCGTGAAGCTGTTTTCTATTATTGGCAGTCCGGCACACCCCATGCCACAGGAGGAGCGAGAGTCCTTTTCTCGTCGCCTGATCAGTCGTAATTACCATCCTGCAGGCGTGAAGCGGCAGTTCACCGCCGTGCTGAGCTCGGGCAGTCTCAAGCCGGTGGCACGAAAGATTCTGGCGCCGACAGTGGTGATTCATGGCAAGGAAGACAAGCTGGTGCCGCCGGCGTGCGGCAAGGCTGTGGCACGTGCGATCCGTGGCGCAGAGCTGCACATGATTCCTGGAATGGGGCATGACTTGCCGAGAGCCCTGTGGCCGAAGTTTGTGCACCTGATTGACAGTAATGCCCGGCGTGCCTGAGTCAGGATAAGTAAAAAGCCCGGACTATTGTCCGGGCTTTTTTATTGATATTGACTTGTATGGCCCTGCTTCCGGCCGGACTAACTGGTTGGGATGTTGTCGGTGGCTGCTCGGGCTGCGCGCAGCTTCATGCGTCTCACCATGTGGCGGAGCCCCTCGGCAACGGCCATCATGCCCATGGTGGCTGTCACCATTGTGGTAGAGCCATAGCCACTGCAGCTCAGGTTGCCACTTTCGCACACGGTTCCTTCCGGGGTATGTACGGGTTGGTTGGAGTAGACGCAAGGGATACCGAACTTTTCCTGCGGGTTTTTCGGGAAGCCGCAATCGCGACGCAACTGGCGCCGTATCTTGGCCAGCAGGGGGTCGCGATGCGTGCGCGTCAGGTCGTCCACACATAGCTGGGCAGGGTCGGTCTTGCCGCCGGCAGCTCCTGCCACCACGATGGGGATTCGGCGTCGGCGGCACCAGACAACCAGAGAAATCTTGGCATCGACATCGTCGGTGCAGTCCAGGACCAGGTCGGGGGTGTCAGCCAGCAGTGTGCCGATGTTTTCTCTGGTGAGAAAGTCATCCACGAGAGTGATGCGTAGTCGTGGATTGATGCTGCGGGCCCGTTCAGCGAGTACTTCGATCTTGCCGCGGCCAAAAGTTTCGCTGAGGGCCGGCAGTTGGCGGTTGACGTTGCTGCTGACCAGCACGTCCATGTCGATCAGGGTGAGATGACCAATGCCGGTGCGCGCCAGTGCTTCGATGGCCCATGAGCCGACACCGCCAGCTCCTGCCACAAGAACATGTGCCTGCTGATAGAGGGCGAGGGTATCCTCACCATAAAGTCGGGCGGTGCCGGCAAAACGGCGTTCGTAGTCGTCTTCGGGGGCAGATGTTTGCATGCCTGCCATTATAACTGCTGTCAGGGCTCCCACGAATCCTTCTTTAGTGGGTAGTATCCAGCATGACTTCTTTTGGGTGAGCCTCAATCAATGATGACAGGGCCTGTTGATCTTCATGATGCCGTCAGCAATGTTGCCTACTTTATCCAGCTGTCGGTGGCGCCGGTATTCCTTCTTACCGGGGTCGCGGCGATGCTTGGTGTGCTGACTAATCGTCTTTCCAGGATTATTGACCGTGCGCGTGCCATTGAGGCGCAGCATGCTGTTGAGGCAGATTGCGGGAGACAAGCCAGTCAGCATGCAATGTTACGTGTGCTGTCCCGGCGTGCACGGCTGGTAAGCTGGTCCATCAGTCTGTGTACTACCTGCTCATTGTTTGTGAGCACGATTATTGTCCTGTTGTTTCTCGAAGCGCTTCTGGCGACTTATTTCAGGGGGGTAGTCCCGGTGCTTTTCATCATTGCCATGCTGGCGTTCATCATGGGGCTTCTGGCTTTTTTGCGTGAAATTTATCTGGCGACGGCTTCGCTGCGTATCGGGCCTCCGGAGGTAAAGTGAAAGCAGTCATTCTTTTTTGCATGATGCTGGCTTCGTTTTCTCATGCGGATGACTTTGATTACTACACGTTGGCGGTGACGCTTACGCCGGCCTTTTGTGATCTGAACCCGGGGAAGCGGAATAGTGTGCAATGCCGGGAGCGTATGCCAGTCAGTGCACATGGCATGTGGCCTGAGCGAAGCCGTGGGCGTGCCCCCGAATATTGTTCGGGGGCAGCATTTGGCGTCAGTCAGAAAAACGAGAAACTCTTGCGGCGAATCATGCCGGATGCAGGCCTGCGCAAGTACCAGTGGGAAAAGCACGGGCGGTGCAGTGGCCTGCCAGCGGATGAGTATTTTTCGATACTGACTCGTGAGTTTGATGAGTTGAAGTGGCCTGACCGGTTCAAGTCAAAGGGGCGGGATGTGGTGGCAGAAAATGACTCTGTCGTTGCAGAGTTGCGTCGACTCAACCCGGGTCTTGCAGGGAATGGTGTTGTGTTGCGCTGTACAGGAAAGGACAGGCCACCGTTGCTGACAGAGGTCAGGGTTTGCCTGTCGGCTCAGGGAGAGCCTGTTGCGTGCGCCGGTAATTTCAAGTCGAATTGCCCGTCTGTGATCAAGATTCGCGCCTGGCGCTAGGGGTGTTCATGCCGCATCGTATTCATGTGTTGCAGGTGGACATTACGACGCTGGCAGTTGATGCGATTGTTAATGCTGCCAATAGCAGCCTCTTGGGTGGTGGCGGGGTTGACGGGGCCATTCATCGTGCCGCGGGCGCCGGGCTGCTGGAAGAGTGCCGGCTGCTTGGGGGCTGTGCCACTGGCGATGCAAAGATAACGCGTGGCTATGACTTGCCCGCGCGCCATGTGATTCACACGGTCGGACCGGTCTGGGAGGGTGGGCGTCATCGGGAGCCGCTTTTGCTCAAGTCCTGTTATCGTCGCAGTTTTGCACTGGCAGGAGAGCATGGCATCAAAAGCATTGCATTTCCGGCAATCAGTTGCGGGGTATATGGCTATCCGTTGTCACAGGCGGCGGCCATTGCGGTGTCTGAAGCGCTACTTGCCCTGCAGCAGTACGAACAATTGCAGGAAGTGATTTTTGCGTGCTTTTCTGCCGAGGCTGCTCAGGTGTATCTGGATACGTTAGAGCGCCTGAAACAGGCGGGCCTCGGTTGATCCGGCGAGCAGGCGCCAGGTGTCCAGTGTATTGACGCCGTGGCGCAGGTCCCGAACCAGTGCAGACAACTCATGACGAGAGCGCGGCGGCATCAGTTCATGATAGCCATACTGGTAAACAGCTTCCTTGAGTCCAAGCAGTGCGGGGCTGGCCAGAATGCGGTCGCCGAAAATCATGAAGGCGTCCCGGTCGCCAAATGAAACGAGTGACGGCTTCGGGCGCGGCCTGAAGGCGGGTACGGGCTTGCCTGCAAGGTGCTCACGGACGCTGTGCGCTACATGCCGACCCATGTCCTGGGCATGATAGGCCTGCTTTTCCAGTGGGTGTGGCAGGCGGGCGGCATCGCCAATGATGAATATGGTCGGGTCGAACAGGCTTTGCAGGCCTTCATTGACGGGGGCTTCCTGGTTTTTCTGGCTTAAGCCTGTGCTGGAGAGCAGAGGGTGGCCATGGCTGCCTGCTGTCCATAACGTGATGCGTGACGGAATGATGGTGCCATCGGCCAGCAGGACGTGGTCTGCAGCGACTTTCTCTACGTGTTGTCCGCAGTGGAGCATGACCTGTTGCCCCATCCGTTGAACAAGATGCTCGTGCATGCCGGGAAAGCGCTCAAACAGTGAGTCTTTCGACTCGATGAGATGAAGGTCCAGCTGCTCCTTGCCGCCAAAGCGCCGCAGAATCTCTCCAAGCATTTCCAGTCCTTCGATGCCGGCACCAACGATGACTACCGGTCGCTCACCTGGCATGGCAGCAAGGCGTGTCAGCCGGTTGCCTAGACGGTTGCACGCATCGACCGACTTTGTGTCTGATGCATGCTCAAGGGCACCCGTGCTTCCCTTGTCGCAGGGGATATTTCCGACAGAAACAATCAGGGCATCATAATCCAGTTGCAGACCAGCCTGTGTCTGCAGCCGTTGCGCGGTTCTGTCGACAGACGTGGCTGCATCCTGAATGAACTCGTGACCCAGTCGCTCGATAGCCAACCGACGCTCGTGCTGGAGCTGTGCCGGTGTTTTGCGGCGGGACAGCAGTTCATGAATATTGGGCAGCCACTCGATCCAGGGTGACGGGTCGAGTACCGTCACCCTGATGCGTGAGGGGTCAAGGCTGCGTGCGGCTGCCAGGCCGGCAAAATTCCCCCCGACAATCAGGACGCGTGGGAGGGCTCGGCGAACGAGGAAGCGGCGGGACAATAGAGCCATGGCAGAGGGATTGGCTGTTGATTGGGGCAAGTCTGCGGATTTCGTCAGAGGATAACAAGCGTTCATCCTGCATCATACTTGGCGAGTTCTGGCCAAACAGCTAAGGTGCAGTATCAGGCCTTTGAACAAGAATAATCATGACCCATTTCTGTCGCTATCATGTGCTGGAGCCGGCGTCCTGGCATTGCAGCAATTGCCGCATCAACTTCTGTGGAACCTGCTCCCCTGAGCCTGAGGGTGATGACGCTGCTGCTCCGCAGAAGTGCCCGCATTGCCGCTCAATACTCAGACCATTGAGCGCATCCGATGCTGCGGCTCCCTTCTGGATGCGCCTGACCGACTTTTTGCGCTACCCATTGTCCATTCCCGGCCTGGTCCTGATGCTGCTGGCGCTGCTTGTCCCGCTGGTTGTGCCTGGCGGTATGCCGCTGAATGTAGTCAGCCTTCTTTTTCTGGTTGCTATCAGCAAGTACTTGTGGACGGTATTTCAGGAGGTGGCGGACGGGACGATTGAGCCGATTGGCCCCCAGCCTTTGCTGGAAATGGAGAACAACAGCCTTGCATTCAGTCTGGGCGCGATGCTGGCAATCATTGTCGCCGCCATCATGTATGTTCGTGGCTTGAGCGGGTTTTATGGCGGGCTTCTGATTGTGCTGGTCGCGGGTTTTATGCCAGCCGTTTTGATGGCGGTTGGTGTAAATCGCAGCGTAAGCAGCGGTTTCAGCAAGGATGGGCTGATGGCTGTTCTGGGGAGTATCGGCCTCATCTATCCGGCGATTTTCTTTTTGCCTGTCGCCTTGCTTGTGGTGCTGCATGCCTTCGTTGGCTTGTTTGCCGATATTTTGCCCGTGGCAGTGGGGCAGGCGTTGGCACTGACAGCAAACACCTATTTTGCCATTGTGCTTTTTGCCATGAGCGGCTATGTCCTGTTTCAGTATCAGGAAATGCTGGGTTATACGCCGGAGGGGCGTGGTAAGGCTAAAAAGAGCTACAAGAAGGGTGACCCGGTGCAGTTGCAGGTTGAAATGTTTCTCAAGGATGGCAATTACAGCAAGGCGATGACGCTGCTTGAGGCGGATGCTGAAAAGAAAGGCGCCTCGCTGAATCAGCATGAGCGTTACCATCGCCTGATCTGGGCAATGGGGTCACGTGAGCGCCTGATCAAGCATGCAGCACCATATTTCAAGGCGTTATTGCTGGCGGGCCGTGACATGCAGGTAGCGGCAATTTTTCGAGAGTACCTTCAGCGTTATCCGGACTTTCGCCTTGAAGATCCGGAGGTCAGGCTTGATCTGGCCCAGGCGTTCGAGCGTGTCGGCGACTTCAAGCTGGCTGTTCATGTTCTGAACGGCCTGCACAAGGATAACCCGCATTTTGCTGCACTCCCGACAGCATACATGATGGCGGCCAGAATTCTGGCGGACCAGCTGGGAATGCCTCAGAAAGGGCTGGCACTGGTGCAGTTCCTCCATGGGCGATTCAGGAATCATCGCAGCTTTCCCGAGGTGCAGAAAATGCTTGATGAACTGACTGCCAAGGTGCAGGGCGGGCACCCTGCCTGAAGTGATTTTTGGCTTGTACGGGTAAACAAAAAGCCGCCTTTTGGCGGCTTTTTGTTGGGTGTGGGCAGATCAGGGGTTTACCAGCTGGCGGTAAAAGCGGGCCCGGGTCGGCTCCTGCATGCGTTCCAGGGCATCGCCCAAGGCCTGGGCTGTTTTGCTGATGAGGGGGTGTGTGGTGTTCTTCTCCAGCACCTTGCGCATCAGCTTGTCTGCCTCCATTACTTCATTCATGCGGGTGAGGCGTGCCACCATTTTCATGCTGGTTTCGATATCGAGTGCGCGTTGTTCGGATGAGGTACGCTGATAGTCGCGGTAAATCTTGAGGACTTCAGTGTCTTCGCCGCCGGTCAGGCTGAAGAGCCGGCGCGCCACGGCATCAAAAGAGCTCGATGCCGGGGTCAGTTTTTCCAGGTGATATAGCTGCACCAGCACTCGCATGTCCTGTGGGTAGGCCTTGACCATCTCGCGCAGGCGTTTCTGGCCCTCTGCAAAGTCGAGGCGGGCGACGGCATCAAGTGCTTTTTGCAGGGCCTCGCGATAAACCAGATCAATGTCGGCCTCCGGCTCCTCAACGGGTAATGCCTCCAGTTCGGTATCATCATGGGTAAACCAGCGCTGGTGGATCACTAACCACAGGGGGCCGGACAGAAGGGCGGCGACCTGGGCTGCTGTTTCGGCGTGTCGTTGGCCGCTGACGAAGTAGCCTGCAACGACTGCTGCCAGCCATAGCAATGCAAGGAAGGCGGCATTGAATCTGGCAGAACCAAACCAGATGACCGGGTTGTTCCGGAAGTGCATCAGGTACATGCCGGTAATGGCAGATACAGCGGCCATGCCGCCTGCCATGGGCAGCACGCCCTTGCCATTGGCAACAAGGTACATAACTGCGCCCACGAACCCGCCTCCGATAGCCCCTGCGAGCACGGCGCCGGTGCCAAGCGCCAGCTCAAGTGCTGCTCCGGCACTCAGTAGCAGAAGCAGGACACAAATCAGATGGAGGGCATCTGGTTGAATCAGGCTGTAGGCCAGGAACGTGATGGGGCGGAACTCCTCTGGGTCAATCCCCAGTGCCTGGGCGCTTATCTTGCTGCGCTCGGCATCAAGGGTTGCCCGCGCGCTTTTCCAAGACTCAAACGTGGCGGGAGGAAGGTAGCTGAGACCGTTGCTGCGCACATCCTCGACAAAGCGGTCGTCACTGCCGATATAGCGACGCAGTGGCGTAATGTCGCCATTGGCATGTGCCTGCTTGAGTGCAGCCATTGCAGCGGACTGTCCGGTACGACCGGCATGGGTTTCATACAGCTCCCATTCGATGGACAGCAACTGGGTACGGTAAAGCTCATCAAGGGCCTGTTCCCGCTTGCGGTCGGCCATGTGCCAGAACACAAAAACAAGAGTCAGTACAAGACTCAGGCCGAGTACGAGGCGGGGAGGGTTTTTCCAGCTGAAGGGGTGGTCGACAGGTGTGATGATCATCAGGATGCCATTGTTCTTGTTGGGTGGAGGCGGGGTGATGGCCTCATCATGGCCCACTCGCGGTGATTATGTTTCTTTTTCCCAGAAAAAGAGGGTTAAGGAAAGTCCTTTTCCCCGTTGTCAGGATGAGCTGCACCTGGGGCTGATATCAGGTGATCAGCCCGGTGGCCGGTTTTTACAAGATCAGGGAGTGCCTGGGTGGTTGAGTTGCACCCCCCGGGGTTGTTATAAGAAGCGCCAATATTCCTTCATGTGCCCCGCCATCATGCGCCATACCCCGGTTTCAGGTCGGTTCCGAGCTCTTTTCACGTTGCTTTGCCTGCTCTTGCTGGCGGGGTGCAGCGGGATGGTTGAGAAGGCAGGGAACCGCTTTGCGACGAATCTGACCTCGGCCATGCTGGACAATGATGATCCGGTGGTTGTGGAGGCGGGATCGGCTTCCTATCTTTTGTTGCTGGATGCGCTGGTGCGTCAGGATCCAGAAAGCGCCGCCTTCCGTCAGGCGGCAGCCAGCCTGAATAGTGCCTATGCCGGGGCGTTTGTAAAAGACCCGGTGCGCGCGGCGGCACTGACGGACAAGGCGCTTAACTACGCAGTGGATGCACTTTGTCTCCGTCAGAAGGCGCTGTGCGATGTGCGCAAGCTGCCTGTGGATGATGTAAAGGTCCGGCTGGAGGATCTGCAGCACGATGATGTTGCGCTGCTTTATACTGTCGGTTCGGCATGGGCGGGCTGGGTGCAGGCGCACAGTGAAGACTGGAATGCAGTGGCCGACATGCCGCGTATCGAGGCTTTGATGCAGCGGGTAGTAGTGCTTGATGAAAGCTACCAGAATGGCGCAGCCCATCTGTATCTTGGCGGCCTGGCGACCGTCCTGCCTCCTGCTCTGGGCGGGCGTCCGGAGGTCGGAAAGATGCACTTCGAAAGAGCGATATCGCTGTCGGATGGGCATAATCTCATGGCAAAAGTGTTGTATGCCAAAAACTATGCCCGAGGGGTTTTTGACCGCGAGCTGCATGACAAGTTGCTGAAAGAGGTTCTTGATGCTGATCCGCGCTATCCCGGCTGGACGCTGAGCAATATGCTGGCACGACAGGAAGCGGATGCTCTTTTGAAGAGCGCTGACGACTTTTTTTGAGCTGACGACTTTTTTGACTGGATACTCCGGTTTTTCCGGACACAAGACAGCTCATTGTATGAGCAGTAAACACGGAGAATAAGATGAAGCGCAATCTGCTGGCCGCTCTGGTATTCAGTCTGCTGGCCACAAGTGCCCATGCTGTGACGCTCAAGATTGCAACGCTGTCACCGGATGGTTCCGGCTGGATGACAAAAATGCGTGCCGGTGCGGCCGAGATCAAGACCAAGACCGAGGGGCGCGTTGAGTTCAAGTTCTACACGGGCGGCACCATGGGTAATGACAAGGCCGTGCTCAACAAGATCAAGATTGGTCAGTTGCACGGCGGTGCTGTTACGGGCGGCAGCCTGTCTGACGCTGTACGTGATATCCAGGTGTATTCGCTGCCGCTGAAGTTCAAGTCGTTCGAGGAAGTGGATTACGTCAGGAGCAAAATGGATGCTCCATTCTCAAAGGCGCTGGAGACGGCAGGTTTTGTGAACTTTGGTTTTGCAGAAGGTGGTTTTGCCTATGTAATGTCAAAGAATGCCCCGGTTTCCTCCATCGGCGCATTGCGCAAGCAGCGCGTATGGATTCCTGACAATGATCGCCAGTCTGAAGAAGCATTGAAGTCATTTCAGGTCGCGCCTGTCCCGCTGTCATTGGCCGATGTCCTGCCCAGTCTGCAAACAGGCATTATTGATGCAGTGGCAATGTCGCCGATCGGTGCGGTAGCGCTGCAATGGCATACCCAGATCAAATACCTGAATGATCTGCCGATGAGCTATTTTGTCGGGACCCTGGCGATTGAGCACAAGGCATTTGCAAAGCTCGCTCCGGCAGACCAGCTGATTGTGCGTGACGTCATGGGGCGAGTGTTTCGCGACATAGACCAGCAGAACCGCAAGGATAATCTGGCTGCCTATAATGCGTTGCTCAAGCAGGGTATCAAGCCGGTCAGGCCGTCAGCGCAGGAGCAGGCGGAGTGGGCCCGCTTCAGCAGTGTGGCCAGTGAGCAAATGGAGCAGAAGGGAATTGTGAGTGCGCAGGCGGCCAGCCAGTTTAACGCGTATCTGGCCGCCTTTCGTGCTGGCAAGAAATCGTGAGGGACATGCTGCAGAAGGTGTTGCGACTTCTTCACTTTCTGGAAAACAGTCTGCTGGTTGCATTGCTGGCGACCATGATTGGTGTGGCAGTGATGCAGATTGTGCTGCGCAACGGTTTTGACTCCGGATTTCTCTGGGCAGACAGCCTGCTGCGGGTGATGGTGCTGTGGATCGGCATGATTGGTGCACTGGTCGCCAGTCGTGATCAGCGACATATCAGCATTGATATAGCCACCAAGTATTTGCCGGAGAGGGCTGCCAAGTCAGTGGTTGTATTCAATGCATTGTTTACGGCCGCCGTCTGCTGTCTTCTTGCCTGGTATTCATTTGAGTTTGTGAAAATTGAGTACGAGTCCCCTTCGCCGGCATTTGCCAATGTTCCTACGTGGGTTTGTGAAAGTGTCATGCCTGTTACGTTTGGCCTGATTGCCCTGCGCTATCTTATCGTGGCAGCTCTGGCCCCCTGGCGAAGCGTTACCAATCAGGCCGGGTCGCTGACATGATGTTATTGCTGGCGATATTGCTCCTCCTCGCTGCTGCTCTTGGGGCGCCACTGTTTGCCGTGATTGCCGGCGTTGCCATGCTTGGTTTTCAGTCTGTAGAGACTCCCCTCACCGTGATGGGAATTGAGCTCTACCGTATTGTAGATACACCCATCTTGCTGGCATTGCCGCTGTTTACCTTTGCCGGCTACATGCTTGGAGAGTCAAGAACGTCAGTGCGACTGGTGCGAATAACACAGTCCCTGATTGGCTGGATGCCGGGCGGTCTGGCCATTGTTGCCTTCCTGACCTGTGCGTTTTTTACGGCGTTCACCGGGGCCAGTGGTGTCACGATCGTTGCGCTGGGTGCGTTGCTTTATCCCGCGCTCAAGCAGGCGGGATATCAGGAGCGATTCTCTCTCGGGCTCGTGACGACTTCAGGCTCACTGGGGCTGCTGCTGCCACCTTCCTTGCCCCTGATTCTCTATGCGGTCATTGCCCAGCAATTGCCGGATGGCAGTGGCATTACCATTCAGGATGTGTTCAAGGCCGGTTTGTTGCCTGCGCTGGTCATGATAGGCCTTCTCGGTCTGTACGGTCTTTGGATTACCCGTCGCTTCCCCATTCCCCTGCAGCAGTTCAATGCCGGGGAGGTCAAGGCGGCATTGTGGGAGGCCAAGTGGGAGTTGCCATTGCCAATTGTGGTGCTTGGCGGGATTTATGGCGGCTTTTTTGCAGTGTCCGAGGCGGCTGCAGTTACTGCTCTTTATGTGATTTTTGTGGAGTGCCTGATTTACAAGGAAATTCCGTTACGCAAGCTGCCGGACATCATGCGGGAGTCCATGGTGATGGTGGGTGCCGTGCTGCTGATTCTTGGTGTTTCGCTGGCACTGACCAACTGGCTGATTGAGGCAGAGGTCCCTACCAGACTGTTTGAGTTTCTGAAAACCCATATCGATAGCCGTCTTACCTTCCTGTTGCTGCTTAATGTATTTTTGCTTGTACTGGGGTGTCTGCTCGATATTTTTTCAGCGTTGGTCATCATGGTTCCGCTGCTGCTACCGGTTGCTGTCGGGTTTGGTGTTGATCCGGTGCATCTCGGGATCATTTTTCTGGCGAACATGCAGATCGGCTACTGTACCCCTCCGGTGGGCATGAACCTGTTCATGGCAAGCTATCGCTTCAAGAAGCCGATTACCGAGCTTTATATTGCAACCTGGCCATTTCTCGTGGTGCTGTTTGCTGCAGTGCTGGTTATTACCTATGTGCCATGGCTTAGTCTGGCGTTTCTGACGCGCTAACCCGGGTTTTGATAGGCGCAGCGTAACAGGAACGGCTCGAACGACTGGCCAAAATATACGGCATCTGGTGCGACGACGGCGGCAGAGATGCCGCTTATCTTCCTGCCATCATCTTTAAAAAAAATCCGGGTCTTCCCCGTTACCCTGTTGACCTCATGCACCGTGGCAGGGGAGCGATGTGTGCCATTGCTCTTGTGCTGGAGAAAGTCGACCAGCGAGGCATGCGAGATAACCAGATAGTGATCTGGTGTCTGTGCAGGAGTCAGGCCATCGAGCAAAGGCAATGAGACTACCGTTCGTGGCATGCCAAGAGACCCATCCGGCTTTCGGGGGAATTCAAGCAGCGCATTGCCGAATGTCTTGCTGACAAGTACACGAGAGGTTTCGGCCTCAACTCCATTGGGAAAGCTCAGGCCCGTGGCAACGATGCGCCAGCCTGAATTTTCACGATAGTGCACGATTGTTGCTTTCTTTTGCCGTAGTACCAGCTCCATCACGCTACTGCCATCACGACGGTCATTGCTGACATAGATGTCGCCCCCGGGGCTGATTGAAAGGTGATTGGGTGAGCTCAGGAGGGGGTCACTTAACTGCTTTCTGAAAACAAGCCGGTCAGGTTGTATGGCGTAAACAAGAATGCTGTGATGTCGTGAATTTGGTTTGTTGTCATCATGATTTATCACATACAACAATGTTTCAGCGTCTTCTTGATGGATGTCGATATGATGAGGCCGGAATGAAAGTTCACGAGGCTCTCCTGTTCGTGGCAAAGGGCGCATTGTTCCGGTTGAAGGTTGATAGTCGTAAATATCGCCTGTCTTCTCAAAGTTCCGGCGATCATGACTGGAGACAAGCAGCCGAACGGAGCTGCCGTTAACCTGTATCAGGCTGTGTGGGCCAGGACCTGTTTGCACCGGACGGCACGAGGCGCTGTCAACGCGATTGCCTGCAGTCGCTGACGCTGTTGCAGCATTGGCCGTGATGGCTGATACGACAGTGGTGGCAAACAATATTCGGACAAGTGCTAGCATGATGGAGTCCTCATGATTCCATCATGCTAGGGTGGTGTCTCTGGCTGAGGCAATTGTACAAATCACGCCGCTACATTTTTGTAACAGTGATCAAAGCAGCTGCCGCACCGGGAATCTGCTCCGTTCTTCCGTAGTGGTGATGGCATCGTGCAACAGCCTGTCTGCCTTGACCGGGCCAAGATACTCGCAGAGTGAAATGTAGGCCAGATTGATCAGGTGTCGAAGGGCCTTCTCTTCTATCCGTACATCATCGGGGATGCGATATTGCTGGGAGAGCCATGCATGGAGCGCCCTTTGTGCCATGGCAGGAAGCTTCATGCCTTGCAGGTTTTCAATCAGGAAAAGACGCATCTTGATGTGCATGTCACCTGGTGTTCTGGAAAAAACCGACTCGACAAGAATAGAGAAGCACACGATGCTTTCGTCTGCAACGGCTTGTGTGATGCTGGGGATATTTGCCGCTTCCTTGTATTGTATGGGAGCGGTTTCTCTTGGTCGCCCATCGGCGCCAGAGAGCGCACGAATCAGGCTCTGCAGTATCTGTGAGCGCTGTGCGACAAGGGTGGCATTGTCACAAAACTCGTTAATGAATCTCTGCAAGGCGAATGTTGGCTGCTGTGAGTATTTTTCCTCCCATATGCAGATTGCGCGCATGAGGTGGTCATCACTGAGATAGGGAGTCAGTGCTCCCTCAATGGCTAGCTTCTTCTGTGAAATGCTCATGGGGCTTGCTTCTTTATCTGGTTGTACCCGAGGGTTGGCGGTTGTTGATGACGGCTGCTTCAGCGACTCTGTCGACATGATGGCTATCTCGCTGTTCAGTTGCGTGATTCCAGTGCTTCCGGATTAAAGGTTCTGGTCTGCTGGAACTCCGGATATCCGATTTCTGCATGCTCAGTGAAATCCAGTCCGTGCTGTTCATGCAGGGAGCTTGCGCGCATTCCGATGACCATGTTGATGCCGATATACATGATCAGCGCTGCTCCAAATGCCCAGACAAAGCCAACTGCTACCCCGATGGCTTGCACATAGATACGTGTTTCGTTGAAAAGGTCGCCTGCAAAGAAGAAACCAGCTGCCATTGTTCCCCAGGCACCACAGAAACCATGAACTGATACGGCATCAACGACATCGTCCAGTCGGGCCGCGTTGAGCAGCATGGGGCCGGTGATGGTAATGATGCCTGCGATCATGCCTGTCACTATTGCAAACTGCGGGTCCATGGAGGCGCAACCGGCGGTGATTCCTACCAGTCCACCAATCGACCCGTTGACGGTGCTGGTCAGCAACATTGGTTTGCCGATGAACCAGCTGAACAAGGCTGCACCCACGGCACCTGCACATGCGGAGAGGTGGGTGTTCAGGATGATCTTGCCGACGCTTGTGTTTCCGGCGAGCGTGGAGCCACCGTTAAACCCAAACCAGCCAAACCATAGAATAAAGCCACCCAATGCGACGAGGCCCAGGTTGTGGCCGGGGATGGCACGGGATTCTCCGGACTTGCTGAATCTGCCGAGTCTTGGTCCCAGCACGATGATTCCTGCAAGAGCACACCAGCCGCCAACAGAGTGCACGACAGTCGAGCCGGCGAAGTCGATAAAGCCCATTTCCTTGAGCCAGCCGCTGCCATCCAGATAGCCGCCCCATGCCCATGATCCGAATACCGGGTAAATCACCCCGGTGATCAGGCATGCGCCCAGAAGGTAGGCGCTGTAGCGAATGCGTTCCGCCATTGCACCGGACGCAATGGTGCAGGCGGTGGCGGCAAACATCATCTGAAAGAGAATGAAGCTCCAGTCCCAGTCTGATGCACTCTGTGGCATGAACCAGTCTGTGCCAATCCAGCCGGTAGGGTTTGAGCCGAACATGAGACCAAAGCCAACTAGCCAGAAAATCAGGCCGCCAGCACAGGCATCCATGTAATTCTTCATGATGACATTGACGGCATTCTTGCTTCGGGCCATGCCGCCCTCTAGCAGTGCAAAGCCTGCCTGCATCAGAAAAACAAGGGCGGCGGCAACCATCAGCCATACTGTGTTGAGGTTAACGACAACGTCTGAAATTGATGGAGCCGACTCCGCGGCTACAGCGCCTCCTGGTAGCATCATGAGTGCGGTGGTGATGCGACATTGGGCATGGATTGACATGAAAGCTCCTGGGTTAACTTGATAAGTCGCAGGAATGACAACGGAGCTATCAGCAAGTGCTGTGCCACTTTTGTTTGAAACAGTTTTTTATATTGTCTGTGCTTTGGCAGGAGGATAAATGCTGGAGTGGCGACGTGAGTTCATGTGGCCTGGGTGGTGGTATTTTTACTGCGACAGCAGCACTCAGGAATCAGTTGCGAGTGTTTATTGTGCAAGATGGCTGGCGTTGCACTGAAAAATGACATGGCCCGGATTGCCCGGGCCATGTCTGCTACATCAACGACATGAGTATCAGGGTTTTGCCGGCTTTGTGTTTTCCTGTGCGTTGAGTTGTGCTTCGAGTTCGCGGATCTGCTTTTCCTTCATGGCAATAAGTGCTTCACCATCATGAACCTGAGCCTCAAGATCAGCTGCGCGTGAATTCAGCTCTTCGCCCTCCTTGCGGATCTGGTCAATCACTTCTTCACTCAGGGCAACTTCATCTGACGGCGGGGCAGACTGGACGGATTCCGGCGAGCTTGCCAGGGGGGCAGAGACGGTTGCTGTCATGGGCTGTGTCGCCGCCTTTACGGGGGTGATATCTGCAGGTGCCTCGGGCTCACGGGTCATCCACCAGAAGGCGAGGCCAGCCACAACCACCAGGCCGAGAAGGGCTGCAAGGGCACCCTGTCGCTTATCCATCAATTGCTCCTATGACTTGATTCGTGCTGACGGGCTTGTGCCCGTTGTTTTGCCAGCCGACACTTGCCGTGCTGATCGATTAACGCTGCAATGGTGCGGAGTCTGTACTCCCCTGTCAATTTTGAGTCTGGTGTTCCTCATGGTTTGGTCTCGCCTGTCTGAAACCCTCTACTTCTTTCGGCAGCATCTGCTGGCGCTGCTCTGGCTGCTTTTGCCTGTACTCGTGCCGGTCAGCCTGTTTCTGAATCACCGTTTTTATGTCACTCAGGGTGGCGATCCGGAAAAAGCCATGGCAGATGGCATGGCCATTGGCCTGCAGGTGGTGGCCGGCTTGTATGCCAATGTCCTGGTGATCCGCTACACACTCAGCAAACTCGGTGATGGTCCTGTACCTGGGTATGGCAGGCTCTGGCAGGAGGCATGGGGCAGGGTGCCCGCCTTGTTTGTTGCGCAGGTACTTGCCGGGCTGATGGTCATTCTCGGCCTGATGCTCTTTGTGCTGCCCGGAATCTGGTTGTCAGGCGTACTGATGCCTGCTTATGTCCTGGTAGTGGCAGAGCATCTGTCAGGCATTGATGCCCTTAAATCAGCCTGGGCCAGGTTCCGGCCCGCCGCCTGGCAAATGGCGGCCACGTTATTGGCATTGCTGCTAGGCTTGTTGACGGTTATGGGCAGCCTGGCGCTCATTGAGCAGGGGCTGGAGGGGCAGGAGGTCACCTTGCGATGGTTGACGGGCGCGGTACTGGACGTGATCGGGTTATTGTGTGCACAGACGGTTAGTATCTTGCTGGTACGATTTTACGATCTGGAGCGTAATGCTGCCAAAGAGAGGGTCAAATGATGCGTATTTTTCTGGTGTTTTTGCTGGGTGCTCTGGTTTCCCTGTCACATGCGGCCACGCTGGTGTCTGCCGAAGAGGTCTCGAAGGACAAATCCTCCCGCCTGATTCTGGATGTACGGAATGCAGATGAGTTTGCCGCTGGTCATTTGCCGGGTGCCATCAATATTCCGCATGACAAGGTCACGGGAGATGACCCCCGCCTCAAGAACTGGAAAGACAAGCCGGTGCTGGTCTATTGCCGCAGCGGGCGGCGCAGTGGGTTGGCCGCAGACAAGCTTGAGCAGGCGGGCTTCAGCAAGGTACAGAAGCTGGAAGGTGACCTGCCCGGATGGGAGGCAAAGGGCTATCCGGTAGAGCGCTGATGCTGCGACCTGATTGCGGTGGTATGGTAAAAGTGGTTGATGGAGAAAGGCCTGCCTGAATCCCTTCAGGCAGGCCTTTTTGCTGGCAATTACCAGCTTAGTGCACCACCGGTCTGGTACTCCGTCACGCGAGTTTCAAAGAAGTTCTTCTCCTTGCGCAGGTCCATGATTTCGGACATCCAGGGGAAGGGGTTCTTCACACCGGGGAACTGTTCAGGCAGGCCCAGCTGTGCCAGACGCCGGTTGGCGATGAACTGCAGGTATTCCTCCATCATCGCCGCATTCATGCCAAGTACGCCGCGCGGCATGGTGTCCCGTGCATATTCGATTTCCAGCTGGGTGCCTTCCAGAATCATCTGGATGACTTCCTGCTGGAAGGCAGTATTCCACAGGTGAGGGTTTTCGATCTTGATCTGGTTGATGACATCAATGCCGAAGTTCACGTGCATGGATTCGTCACGCAGGATGTACTGGAACTGTTCAGCAACGCCGGTCATCTTGTTGCGACGTCCCATGGAGAGTATCTGGGTGAAGCCGCAGTAGAAGAAGATGCCTTCCAGCACACAGTAGAAACCGATCAGGTTGCGCAACAGATCCTGGTCTGCTTCCACAGTGCCTGTAGTGAAGGTCGGGTCGCCCAGGTTCTGGGTGTACTTCAGGCCCCAGGCTGCCTTGCGGGCAACGCACGGGACTTCACGGTACATGTTGAAGACTTCGCCCTCATCAATGCCCAGTGACTGGATGCAGTACTGGTAGGCATGCGTGTGGATGGCCTCTTCAAAAGCCTGACGCAGCAGATACTGCCGACACTCCGGGTTGGTAATCTGCCGGTATACGGCGAGCACCAGATTGTTCGCCACCAGCGAGTCAGCGGTGGAGAAAAAGCCCAGCGAGCGCATCACGATCAGGCGCTCGTCGTCGGTGAGCTGACCATCATTGGATTTCCACATGGACACGTCCTTGGACATGTTCACTTCCTGCGGCATCCAGTGGTTGGCGCAGCCATCCAGGTATTTTTGCCAGGCCCACTCGTATTTGAACGGCACCAGCTGGTTGAGGTCGGCCCGGCAGTTGATCATGCGCTTGTCATCGACCTGCACACGGGCGGCGCCCATCTCCAGCTCCTCAAGGCCGGGAGCGACATCCAGTCGCGCCAGTGCAGCCGCTGCACGTGCCTGTGGCGTGGCACCAGCGTCATAACGGGCCTCTTCTTCACGGACCTGCTTCAGTGCTGCGTCGATGACGACGGGGTTGGGTTGTCCTCCGGTGTAGCTATGGGCCAGATCGGCCCCAGCAGGGACAGTGATAGCTGCGGCTGGCGCAGCAGATACCATTGCTGGTGCCGACGGAGCTGCTGTGCGTGCAGGTGCTTGCGCAGCTCCTGACGGCGCAACCGGTGCTTTTTCAACAGGTTTCTCGTCCGCATCGAAATCATCCCAGGAAATCATTGAGGTACATCCTTCAAAAACATAATGGTAGTGCTGATCACCGGACCAGCTTACTGGCAGGCTTCGCAATCCGGATTGTCGATGCTGCACGCCTTGGGCACCGGAGCCGCCTCCACAATCTCTGATACCGTAGCCTTGACGGCATTCAGTGCACCATCGGAAATCGTGGACTTTTCGGCGGAGGTGGCCCCGATTGCACGGAGGTAATAGGTCGTCTTGAGCCCGCGATACCAAGCCATGCGATAGGTTACGTCCAGTTTCTTGCCGGAGGCCTGATTGATGTACAGGTTGAGCGACTGTGCCTGGTCAATCCATTTCTGGCGACGCGAGGCAGCTTCCACCAGCCATTTGGGCTCGACTTCAAAGGCAGTGGCAAACAGCGCCTTGAGGTCATCCGGCAGACGGTCAATCTTCTGCAATGAGCCATCGTAATACTTGAGGTCATTGACCATCACATTGTCCCACAGCTCGCGTGCCTTCAGCTCGTTGACCAGATAGGGATTCACTACCGTGAATTCGCCGGACAGGTTCGATTTCACATACAGGTTCTGGTAGGTCGGTTCGATCGACTGCGCGACACCACAGATATTGGAAATCGTTGCCGTTGGTGCAATCGCCATCACATTCGAGTTGCGCATGCCGGTGGTCTGCACACGAGTGCGCAGGCTGCTCCAGTCGAGTGTCTGGGAGGTATTCACATCCACATAGCCTTCGCCACGGTGCTCACCGATCAGTTTGATGGAATCAATCGGCAGGACTCCCTTGCTCCACAGCGAGCCTTCATAGGTGGAATAGCTGCCACGCTCCTGGGCAAGGGCACAGGAGGCTTCAATGGCGTGATAGCTGATGACCTCCATGGAGGTATCGGCAAACCTGACGGCGGCATCCGAGGCATAGGGAAGCTTCTGGATATAGAGCGCATCCTGGAAGCCCATGATGCCCAGCCCCACAGGACGGTGCTTCAGGTTCGACTTGCGCGCCTGCGGTACCGCGTAATAGTTGATGTCGATGACGTTATCCAGCATGCGCACGGCAGTTTTTACCGTGGCACGGATTTTGGCGACATCGAGGCCATCCGGGCCGACATGATTCACCAGATTGATCGAGCCAAGATTGCAGACGGCAATTTCATCGGCACTGGTGTTCAGCGTGATTTCGGTGCACAGGTTGGAAGAGTGCACAACGCCGACATGCTGCTGCGGCGAGCGCAGGTTGCACACATCCTTGAAGGTGATCCATGGATGACCGGTCTCGAACACCATCGACAGCATCTTGCGCCACAGGTCTTGCGCCCGCACACGCTTGAACAGTTTGAGCATGCCATCACGGGTCATCTGTTCATATTCGTTGTAGCGTTTCTCGAAGGCGGCGCCGTAGAGGTCGTGCAGGTCCGGCGCATCTGCCGGAGACAGCAATGTCCACTCGGCATCATCAAACACGCGCTTCATGAACAGGTCGGGCACCCAGTTGGCGGTGTTCATGTCATGGGTGCGACGACGGTCATCGCCGGTGTTCTTGCGCAGCTCCAGAAATTCCTCGACATCAAGATGCCAGGTTTCCAGATAGGCACAGACTGCTCCTTTGCGCTTGCCGCCCTGATTCACGGCAACCGCCGTGTCATTGGCAACCTTCAGGAACGGCACCACGCCCTGGGACTTGCCGTTGGTGCCCTTGATGTAGGTGCCCAGGGCACGGACGGGTGTCCAGTCATTGCCGAGGCCGCCGGCCCACTTTGACAGCATGGCGTTGTCACGGATGGCGCCAAAAATGCCTTCCAGATCATCCGGCACCGTCGTCAGGTAGCAGCTGGAGAGCTGCGGGCGCAAGGTGCCGGCATTGAACAGCGTCGGTGTCGAGGCCATGTAGTCGAACGTCGACATCAGGTTGTAGAACTCGATGGCCCGCGCCTCGCGGTCCTTCTCCTGGATGGCCAGGCCCATGGCCACACGCATGAAAAATACCTGTGGCAGTTCGAAGCGGATGTCATTGGAGTGAATGAAGTAGCGGTCATACAGGGTCTGCAGGCCGAGATAAGTAAACTGGAAGTCGCGCTCCGGTTTAAGCGCCGCCCCCAGACGGGCCAGGTCAAACTGTCCCAGCTCCGGCGCCAGCAGCTCCAGCTCAATCCCCTTCGCGATATAGCGCTTCAGGGCCTCCGGGTAGTGGCGGGACATTTCGCCCTGGGTTGCCTTGGCGGCAATCCCGAGGAAAGACAGGGCTTCGGCGCGCAGGTGATCCATCAGCAGGCGGGCGGTAACGTAGGTGTAGTTTGGTTCCTGCTCGATCAGTACGCGGGAACACATCACCATCGTCGTGTTGATGTCGGACTCTTTCACCCCGTCGTAGAGGTTCTTCAGGGTTTCCTCGACGATAAGCGTGGCATCCACGCTTGCCAGTCCTTCGCAGGCATTGATGACAAGGCCTTCCAGGCGGGCGGTATCGAGCGGGCGTCGTGAGCCGTCATCGGCAGTCACGGTCAGGGATGTCTGGATCCTTGGTGTGGTTTTCTGTTCGGTGTCACGGGCGCGCGCCCGTTCCTCACGGTAGAGCACATAGGCACGGGCAATTTTCTGCTCGCCGGAACGCATCAGTGCCAGTTCCACCTGGTCCTGGATTTCCTCGATATGCACCGTACCACCCGTAGGCATGCGGCGCCTGAAGGTGCTGGAGACCATGGCGGTAAGTTGCGCCACTGTTTCGTGGATGCGTGAGCTGGCGGCAGCAGTGCCACCCTCCACGGCCAGGAATGCCTTGGTGATGGCGACGGCAATCTTGCCGTCGTCATAAGGCACCACCATGCCGTTGCGCTTGATCAGGCGAAGGGTGCCGGGTGCGGTGGCCAGAATATCAGTGGCGATGGCCGGGGTGGTTGGCAAGGCAGGGCTGGTGGTGTCTGAATGAGTCGTTTCCGTGAGCATGATGCATCCCGTTGGCATGAGAATGTGTGTATTCAAAAGATCGGCACCGGCACTGCAGCCAGGCTGGGGGAGTCTTGAATGCGGGCTAAGTCAGACACTACATCTTGTGTATGCTGCATCCCGGCAAATGGAGCAGATGTGCTCCTGAACTCCCTGTAAACCATGCTGCTTTATGTGTGCTCCTGACGTGTCCACCCTGCTTTTTCTTGATGTCAGGATAATGGGGTGGACGCCTATGGTCAGGCTGCAACGCAACATATGGTGTCGATTCTTGTTGTGGACTACAAGATAAGCCGTTTGCAGTAGTCGTGCAAGAGATGGCGGGATGAATAAAACTCTGGTTGGTCCGGATACGGATTCACTTGAGTGAGGCTGCCCTGTCAGCCTGCTGGCGTTCATGTGTCAGACACAATATATTGTGGTCTGACACACATTATGCGAAGACCGCGTCTTGACGCTGTTCTGTTGTTGCCGTACCCGACGATTGTAGAGGTTTGGTTATACCCCTTGGGGTTGGCCGTACACCCCCGTATGATCCGTTTCTATCTACTTGATAAGTAAGAAGGAATCTCCACGCATGAACCAGCCTACGGAAAAGTTGCCGCGCGTACTCATTGTTGAGGACGATGAGCGTCTTGCCTCGCTGACCCAGGAGTACCTGATCAGGAACGGCCTGGAGGTCGGTGTCGAGTCTGATGGCAATCGCGCCATTCGCCGCATTATTGAGGACCAGCCGGACATGGTGGTGCTTGATCTCATGCTGCCAGGCGCTGACGGCCTCAGTGTTTGCCGTGAAGTCCGTGCCCAGGGTTTCCAGCAGCCCATCCTCATGCTTACAGCCCGAACCGAAGACATGGATCAGGTGCTGGGTCTGGAAATGGGTGCAGATGACTACGTTGCCAAGCCGGTACAGCCGCGCGTACTGCTGGCCCGCATTCGGGCGCTTATGCGTCGTTCCGACAAGGCCATGGACGACTTGCCGCAGCGACTGGATTTTGGCGAGCTCATTATTGATAACGGTGCCCGTGCCGTGATCCTCAATGGTGAAACCATCGAGTTCACCAGTGCCGAGTACGATCTGCTCTGGCTGCTGGCCTCCAATGCCGGCCGCATCCTGTCGCGTGAAGACATTTTTGAGCGTCTGCGCGGGATCGAGTACGACGGCCAGGATCGCTCGATTGATGTACGTATTTCCCGTATCCGTCCCAAGATTGGTGATGACCCGGAAAACCCCCGTCGCATCAAGACAGTCCGCAGCAAGGGCTATCTGTTTGTGAAGGAATCCTCCTGATCCACTGACCTCGGTTGACTCCGGGACAAGCCTGATGCCCAGCAGCATATTCATCCGAATCTATGGCGGTCTTCTGCTGGTCATCACGGCGGTGGCGCTGTGCGCCTATTTTTTTGTACAGGCGGTGAATGCCCAGCGCGCGATTGCCTACCGCGAGGGGATGGCTACAGGTGTCTTTCGCCTGATTGCACTGGGGGCCTCGCGCAAGGAAGGCGACGTTCGTCTGACCTGGTTGGCCGAAGCCGGCAAGCTGATGGATTCGCCACTGGCAGTCGTTCCGCCGGATCGAGAGCAGTTCAATGATGATGAACTGGAGCGCCTTACGCAGGGGCGGGCGATTGTGCGTCTTTATGAAGAGCAGAATTTCGCCGATATCTATTCCCGTATACCGGGTGCCAAAGAGCTTTATATAAAAACCCGCATGGTCAAGGTTTCCGAGCAGCAGGCCAAGGCCATGGCCGTTTTCTGTCTGGAAGAGCTGGAGCAGTATCCGGGGCGTGAAGAGCGCCGGATCAAGGATTTGCAGCGTTACTTCAGTTACCCACTCAATATTCTGGCGCTGGACAAGGTGGGTCTGGATCGTGATCAGCAGGCCCGTATCCGGCGCAATGAAGTGGTGCTGGTGCTGAAAGAGGGTGCCGGGACCCGCAACTCATCCGTTCGCATTGTTGCCCCCTTGCCGGATGGTGAGCGTGTTCTGGTCATGGGTCCCATGTATCTGTTTGACTGGATGCCGGTGCAGTTGGTCATCATGGTGGCGCTGGCGGCACTGGGCATGATTACCATCGCTGCCTACTTCATCATTCATCCCCTGGAGCGCAAGCTCAACAAGATGGAGCTGGCCGTTCGCCGCATCCGGGGTGGCGATCTCAGTGCGCGTGCACAGGTACAGGGGTCCGATGAAGTCAGTCAGCTAGCCCATGCGTTCAATGGTATGGCCGAGCATATCCAGCGTCTCATCGACTCTCAGCGCGAGATGACCCGTGCGGTATCACACGAGTTGCGTACCCCGGTGGCCCGACTGCGCTTTGGCATGGAAATGCTGGCCGATACGGATGACATTGATCAGCGCCATGACCAGCTTCAGTTGCTGGATCAGGATGTCGAGCAGCTCAACCAGCTCATTGATGAAATCCTGACCTATGCAAAGCTTGAGCAGGGTACGCCGTCACTCAAGTTTGAAACCTTTGAGCTTGCCGGTCTGCTGGAGCGCGTGCGCAATGAAACGCAGGTGCTCAGTACGGGGCATGTCATCGAGGTTGAGAGCAGCGGCACCGAGGTACGTATCGAGGCGGAGCTGCGCTACCTGCACCGGGTAATACAGAATCTGGCAGGCAATGCGGTACGGTATGCCCGCTCACGTGTACGGCTGAGTGGTGGCATCAAGGGCAACTGGGCCTGGGTGTGTGTCGAGGATGATGGTCCCGGTATTCCCGAGAAGGACAGGACACGCATCTTTGAGCCGTTTGCCCGTCTGGATGACAGCCGTACCCGATCGTCCGGCGGCTACGGACTGGGCTTGTCGATTGTGCAGCGCATAGCCTTCTGGCACGGCGGAACCGTGGAAGTAGGGCAAAGTCCCGACCTCAAGGGAGCGCGTTTCATCTTTCGCTGGCCGGTGCGGCAAGCGTTGCGCAATGCCAGGCCAGACAGCAAGGCCGCCAGGGCGGCCAGATAACACGCTGTAACAGGACCCTCACATCGCCCCAACAGACGTCTTTCCGGCCTGAGAGCATCATGCTTTCAATGAAGCAGCGCTTCAGTGTCGGACTCCTCACTTGGTGTTTTTTGGTTGTACCCCTTTTAAGCCCGCATGATGCGGGCTTTTTTTT
>JACCDZ010452014.1_pt1 | contig 30159 bp, 39 predicted proteins | sample 7449551 | NCBI WGS metagenome assembly JACCDZ01 (sample SAMN15323452, study PRJNA562643) | freshwater metagenome | isolation source: river surface water | place: USA:Blue River Watershed | collected 2017-08-18 | reverse complement strand
GGCGCGGTGCGCCTGACCATCCTCGGTACCGGCCACCCGCCCGTGATGATCACCACACAACCCGCGCCGGGGGCTGACGAATGACCATAACCGTGCCTTGGAACGCCTCATGGACCGGCGAAGACCACTATGAGGTCAGAAACTGCCGTTGGGCAGGCGGGAAGCCCGCCGTCTGGTCCCCTCATTCCCCCGGGGACGGAAAGCCGATCTTCGCAAAGCCGCACATGGTCCGGCAGCGGCGCAGTATTGCCGAATACCGCTGCACCGTCTGCGGCGAAAAAACGCCCACATGGGACCGGTGGTGGTTCGGGCTGGGCAATACCCTCAACGGCGGATTCGCGACGACCGAGGCACCGGTGCACGGTGAATGCGCCGCCAAGGCTTTGCGCCTGTGTCCACATCTGCGCACGTTGGGCGTCACCCCTGAACGATTTCCGCGACCGGACGCCGTCATCTCCGCCATCGTCGGCGGGCCACGTGTCGCCGACGATGGCGGCCTGGACCTGCGCGGCGGGAAGGTGATCGGGCACCTGAAATTCTGGTGGCGGACATTGCCCGACCTGCCGGGCATGGCGGCGGGTCTATGACCCATGCCCGACTTCACCCTGCACGGCAACCACGATCCCTGCCCGGCCTGCGAACTGCGGCGCGAGGCGATCTTTGCCGAGGCGGGCAGGCGGGTGCCGATCCCGTTTGGGATGGTCGAATGCAACCACTGCGGCGGAACTGGAATGATCGCCCTGACCGCCGCTGAAATCACCCGCCGCATGGCGGCAGAGGCATGCCGGGTCCACTGGCCCGCGTTTGATGAAAGGAACGGGATATGGGCCGAACAATTTGCATCTACCACGGCAACTGCGTCGATGGGTTCACTGCCGCATGGGCGGTCTGGAAGGCGCTCGGGGATCAGGTTGAATTCATCCCCGGCGTCTACGGCGAGGCCTCGCCCGACGTGACCGGCGCAGACGTCATCTTGGTCGATTTCAGCTATAAGCGCCCGGTGCTGGAGGCAATGGCCACCAAAGCTCGCTCGATCCTAATCCTTGACCACCACAAGACAGCTGCGGCTGATTTGGACGGCCTGTTTGCGCTGCCCCACGGCACATCGCCGCAAGAGGAATGGGGCCGCAGACGCTGCGGCGATCCATCTGCATCGCCCATAACCGGCGTTTTTGACATGGATCGCTCCGGCGCTCAGATCGCTTGGGACTTCTTCCACTCCGGCGAGCCGCGCCCGAAGCTGGTGGATTACGTCGCCGACCGCGACCTGTGGCGCTTCGATCTGGGGAATTCCCGAGAGATCGCGGCATGGCTGTTCAGCCTTGATTACACATTCGGCGAATGGACGCGCGCCGCCGAGGCGCTGGAGGACGAGAATTCGTTCTACAGGGCGGCAATGGCGGGCGGCGCGATCGAACGAAAACACCACAAAGACATTGCCGAACTTCTGAAGGTGACGCGCCGCGAAATGGTGATCGGCGGGCACCGGGTCCCGGTAGCCAACCTGCCGTATACCATGGCCAGCGACGCCGCCGGGCAGATGGCGCAAGGCGCGCCATTCGCCGCCTGCTACTACGACCGCCCTGACGCTCGCGTGTTTTCGCTCCGCTCGCGCGGGGATGGCGGCATCGACGTGTCAGAAGTCGCAGCGGCCTATGGCGGCGGTGGGCACCGGAATGCGGCCGGGTTTCAGGCGCCATTGGGATGGGAGGGCGAAGAATGAAATCCTGGGTCATCTTCATTCTGTGCTTTGGCTGTGGCGATCCACCGCAGCGCCAGCAATTCGATAGCCTGCGGTCCTGCCAAGAGGCTATCGCAACGGGTCAATTCATTGCCGGGCCGGGCGTTGCGGTCGTGGCGTTCTGCGGACTGGAAAGGAGCGCGTGATGAGTGAAGCACCGGAACGGATTTGGGCCTGCATGGACGGCCCTATGGTCGGGCTGTTCGTGTCTGGGGGATACGATGCCGGGTGGCCAGAATACGTCCGCGCCGATCTGTTCGACGCGGTGAAGGATGGGTGTGACGCCCTAGAGGCCCGCGTGAAGGCGCTGACGGGCGCTGTAGGCGAGTCCGTCGTGAAGCTGGATCATGCCGCCAGCATCATCCGAAACAACTATCTGCACCAACCTGAAAAATGCGACGACGCCCGGTCAATTTGTGTCGATCTGGCCACCGACTTACGCGCCGCCCTACAGGAGAACACCGATGCAACAAGCCCATGAACTGAAAACACTCGCCCGGTATTTCGAGGCGGTCGAGCGCGGGGACAAAACCTTTGAGGTCCGCCTGAACGACCGCGCGTTTCAGACCGGCGACACGATCACTCTGGTAAAAATGGACAACGAGGGGAATTTTTACGTAAGTCCGCCGGGCGACCGTTTCGGGAAGATCACGCTCAAGCGCAAGATCACCTACATCTTGCAGGGCGGGCAATTCGGTATCGAGCCGCGCTACTGTGTCTTGGGTCTCGGGCCGGTGGAGAACACCGATGACCGCTAACCCCAAGCCTGATGCCGTCACGGCGGACCAGTTGCGCAAGCTGGCTGCTTTGGCACGCCCGTGCGATTGCGAGGATGAATGCCCTCGCGCTCAGGAGCGTGCCGAAATCGCGGGCGGGTGGAAGGCCATCGCCATGGGGCTACTGGACGAAGCCGACAAGTTGCGCGCCGAACTGGCAGAGGCACGCCGGACAGTAGGAGAACCGAATAATGGATAGCCTTGATATTCGGCTGCAACGGGCCGCTGTTGAGCACTGCCCCGGCCTCACCCTCCCGCGCGATCTAGGGCTGCGCTTGGTGGCCGAGGTCTTCGCCAGTGATGGCAATGAGGAGGATCGCTGGATCGAGGCCACGCAAAACGCCTGCCCGGCCTGCGGCGGATCTGGGCACAAGGGAGACTGCGCGGCGTCTCTTTTGGATACTGTTGCAGAAATCAATTTTCTGCGCGCCGAACTGGCGACGGCAGATGATCGAGCGAAAGACGCCCACGCGGTCGGCTTCGCAGCGGGGATCGAGGGGGCTGCGGCGGTTGCGAATAGACACCAAACCATGCGCGACATGCGGGTAGGGGTCTACGAATGCCAGCCGCTGTCTGGCCCAATCATCGCGGACGCCATCCGCGCCCTCACGCCACCGGACATTACCGCAGCGGCGGCAAGGGTGTTGCTGGCGGATGACGTGGCACTGTCCAAGATGGCAGAAGATATGACGGAAACCATGCGCGCCACTGAGAAGGGTGCGCCGCCCTGGAGCCGGTGGCCTGAGCGGCAGAAGGCTTTCGCAGTTGATACCGTCCGCGCCGCCATCCGCGCCCTCGCAGAGATGAAGCCATGACCGGACCAGAACTTGAAGGCGCCCTTCGCGCCTACTTCCAAGAACGCTTCCCGCACAGAAACGTGGTCGTGATCAGCCTATCATCCTTGGGTGGAACGCTCGATGTGGTGCAGAACGGGGGATGGGACGGAGTCTTTTCAGCTTCGTGGCATCTGGAATACGGCGAAACGATGGCCGACGCCGTTCAGCGGATCAAGGAGCAGCTATGACCGACATGCTACAGGAACTGCGGGACAAGGTGGCGGCGGGTGTCACTGGCGCGTGGACCTTCGATGCCCTTGGAGACGGCGAGGACTTTGCTCTTGACGCTTTTCACGGCTCTCTCGACGCGGCCAAGGCGCTGCACGAAGCAGTGCTGCCGGGGTGGGTGGTCGGGATACATAAGCCGCCCGATCCCGGTAATCACGCGAAATGCGCTTTGTTTTGGATCGTCAATCTTGGCTCGGCTGACGGCAAGGTTGAGATTGATAGCGTCATTGGAGCGGACCCCGCCCGCGCGTGGTTGCTGGCTATCCTGGATGCCCTGATACAGGGGGACAAGGCGGATGGATGAAAGTGACGGCTGGGGAATCGCAGCCCTATCCCGCACACCCCGCGTCGATCTTGCTGATCAACGCCTGCCCCGTAACCAGCGATAAAGGCCCGCCATCACGAACCAGTGCCGCCGCGTGATCCGCCCGCGCCTGACGGGTGCCGTCGCAAATCGCATCAGCGCTGTTCGGGGTCGCGGTTACGCAGCCCGTCAAGAGCATCGTCGGGATTATCAGCAACCGGAGCATTGTCGGTCCTTTCGCGGGTTTTCTTGTAGCCTTGCAGGTCGCGGATTTTGCCCCGCTGGGCGGCGTCTCGCTTTCCGGCTACCCATGTGGCCAAGAAAGGCAGGATGGGGCCTAGAAGGCGCGCCAGCGCTGAGAGGAGGGCGGCTATCATTCCCGCCCCTCAAGTTTGTCGCAAGTCCGCATCAGCCGCCATTTAGCCCGTTCCAAGTGCCAGAGCACTCCCCCGGCGTCCGCCATAGATGACAGGAAGTAATCATAGTCGTCCGCGTCGAAGCCGATGACCACGACGGCCTTAAGGCCCGCCTCCATGGCCTCTTTGAGCACCATATCCGGTGACGAATCCAGTGTTGTGGCGCCGGAGAACCTGACGACGTTATCGCTCATTTCCGCCCCCACCCTCTCCACACAGCGAGCGACGCGAGGCCAGACGACAAAACCCCGCCAGCGGCCCCGATGAAACCGTAAAGGTCAATCGGGTGCAAATCGAGCATCCCCGTAGCCGGGTCAAAGTCGGCCAGCCCATAAAGCGCGAGGCCTGATGCAGCGAGGCCGGAAAGGTAGGTGAGAAGCCGAACAATGGTCCAGTTCATTTTTTTCTCCACGTTAGAAGGCCAACGGCCTGCATGATGAATTTGACAAGCCACGAAAGACCGAAGGCTTGCGGATCGGGGGTTGATAGCTGCGGCTTCGGTTCATCGCCCATCGCGGCAAGGGCCTTGCCGAACGCTACGGCGATCTGGGCAATGTCTTGCGCCCTGTCTGTGCCGTTCACCACGCGGCGGGCCTCAAGAAAACTGTCGGGCAAATAGTCGTCCAGCTTCTTGCCGGTGAACCAGCCTTCCACACAGCCCCGAACCAGAATGCGGGCGGCGGTTTGGGTGCCCAGCGCCGCATCCGGGTTGCCGACAAGATCGACCCCGAGCTTTCTGCTCGCCTTGGCGTAATTGGCGCGCCCCGTGAGCTGGACGAACCCCCTGCCCCTGAACAAATAGCCATCGCCCGGCTTGGCGTTCCCCAGTGCGTTGCCGATCCGCGTTCCCGGTTCGTATTTGTTGAAATACGCCTTCTTTCCGCGCTCATGAATCGGCTGCATCGTGTCTGCCGTCTCGTGCTTCGCCGTGGCCAACAGATAGGCCCTGTGCCCGATGGGAAGCCCCTGGGTGGCATCGAGAAGGGTTTCGATGCCTTGCACCTGTTCACTGGTGAGGCTTCCGCCAAACATCGGCCTTATCGCGCTGTAAAAGTCCGCCTTGCTCATTTTCCGCCCCTATCCAGACGCGCTTTCAGGTTCACTATTTCCGTGCGCAGTTCCGCCCCAAGGAGGGCTTGTTCCGCCTGTCCCGCCCCCCCGACCCGATCTGGACCGTGCTTGGCGTGGTCGACAGGAGTTTGACCTTGACACCGACGTTGCCCGCCGCCTCGCGGATCAGCATGCGCATGTAGTCCCCAACCTGCCGTGCGCCGCGAATATCGGGATTCCACGGCAGAGCGGTGATGTCCCACTTCCCGGCCTGTTTGATGCCAAGATTTGGCTCCGCCTCGGCATGGGTAATCACGCGTTCCGGCGTGATCGGGATGGCAAACGCCCCCGCGAGCTTCGCCATCAGGCCGATTGCGGTCCGGAACGATTTTTCAGTGATCGGGCTGGGACCGGGCGAAAACGGGTGTTCAATCGCGCCCTGCATGCCGCATATGGCAATGCCAAGGTTACGGGTGTTCAGACGGGCGGTATGCCGACCATAGATGTCATCTGCGGTGCTGCGCTGATCCTCGGGCGTATTATCGCCCTCGATGATCGTGCCGTCGGCCTCGATGATGAAGTTGTAATGCTCGCGGTCCTTGCCGCCACACACATGACCGCCACCCGTCCAGTGCAGGGTCATCATCCAGTCATTATTTCCAAGTGTCATGGTGAAATCGCTCCGAACAGTTTTTGCAGGATGAAGGCAACGCCTGACCCGGTCAGGGCGGCGACGATACCGATGCCCATCACCACGCCCCGCCCGATCAGTTGCGCTTCGGCCACGCGCTTGACGGTGGGGGTCATCGTGGCGACGGCGCCGGACAGCAGTTCGACATCTCGGCGTAGGCTGGTCAGACCTTCGCCTAGCCCCTGAATGGTCTGGCGCACCGCCTCGCGGCTCGCCTCGGCACTTTCGTTCTGGCGTGTGACGGTTTCGGCCAGCGTGGTGACGATACCTTCCAGCGTGCCGATTGCCCGGCTGAATTCGTTCAATGGGTCCACAGCCGGGCCTTTCCTGCGGGTCGGGATGGTCATCGGATCAATCCGCCAACGACATCGGCGGCAGGGTGGGGTAGTCGGGCTTGACCACGCCCGCTGCGGCCATCTGCGCGGCGGTCCAGGTCGCCTGCCCCATGATGACCTTGCCCGCAACGCAGTTGCGCACGGTCACATTCTTGCCAATCACATGGATGCGCCGGTCGAACGATTTGCGCGCCGGGTCGAAGACCTTGACGTTCTCGACCAAAGCACCATCGACGCCCGCCACGCGGACACCGTTCCAGCCCCCGACCCAGATTTCCCCGCCACGGATCGTCAGGTTCTTGTAGGTTCCGTTGTGGAACCCGATGCCCTGCATATCGGTGCGGCGCAGCGGGTGGCCCGGCGGGCCGATCCATTCGCGGAACAGGACATTCAGAACGACCATGTTTTCAATCGACCCAGAACCGACCACGTTCGATGCGTCTTCCGACCAGCTTTGCCCGCCGTCCGGGTGGGTGCCGTCGATCTTGACCGCATCGGCCACGTCCGGGCTGTCGATCAGGCAATCGTCCGCATCTTCCAGAACGCGCCAGCCGTCTTCGCTGAACCCGCGCACTTTCAGCCCAACGATCCGGCAACGGTCATTGGCGATGATCGCGCCGATGCGGATGGCCTTGATGGTGCAATCAACCGCCGCGCTGTCCGGGCCATAAAGCACGATCCCGTGCGTCTGCCGCGCGGTCCAGCGCGCAATGTCCCATGCCCGGTAATTGTCGCCGTCCGACGCTGACATGACCTTTGCGCCATAGACCTCGATCTTCGCCGTCGACGGGTCGGCATGGATCACGCCGTTGTATTTCACAGGCAGCGTCAGGTCAGGCCAGACGCGCGGTTCGATGAACGTGATGTTCCGCGATCCCTTGGCGATGTAGATCCGCTCGAAATGCGCGCCGGGATGGCAAACCACAATCGCGGGTTGGGCCGGGGCCAAGCCGATGATCCTGAGCGAGCCATAGGCCCCCGGCCCGGCCTGAATGATGCCACCCTTGGCAATCGCAGCCAAAAGGGCGGCAGGACCGGAGACAGGCACGCCGCTGGTAGGGATTTGGTAAGCCATTTCTGATATCCTTTACGGTTGCGGCTTCAAGGCAAAGAGCCAGCCGGTATAGCTGTCGGTCGTGTTCGACGTCGGTCCCGTCCATGCCTCCGGGTCGAACGCACCCGAAGCCCAAAGCTTGTGGCCGACCCCGACCGTGTTGTTGTATGAACTGCTGTTCAGCGCATCGGTGGTCCAGTCGGCCAGGTCAGACGGCATATTGAATGGCGTCGTGCTGCCGTTGACGGTTGCGCCCGAGGCGAAGGCGATGATCAGTGCATCAACCGTGACCGGGGTGATGGCCCCGAGGTTCGGCAAAAGGCCGTTGATCGGGCCAACGGCGGCGATCAGTTGATCAATGGGCGTGGTCGTGTCGACATAGCGATAGGCGCGAACGATGGTCTTTCGCGCGTCGGCGCCGTTTCCGGTCGAAAGCATGCCGACAGTCGTGTCTGGCACCGCCCCCATGATCTTCCACTGGACAATGGAGTTGCTGTCATAGGTGTCGTTCGAGGACGCTTTCGCCGCGACGTTCGTGTAGCCCGCCGTCGAGACGCCGACAGTCCGGCTATTGGCGCCGGACGATGCGCTATCCAGCACCAGCAAAAGGTCGTTTTGCTGAAGCCCAAGGCCGGTCACGTCGATATTGCCCGCCACCGCGCCGTTGCGCTGCACCGCGCCCAGATACTGGATCACCCCTGCGATCGGATTGGTCGTGACCGTGACCGCGCCCGAGAAGGTTTTCACCCCCGCAATCGTATCCACCACCAGATAGGCGTAGTAGGTCGTTGCCGGGGTCAGGACGGTAAAGGACCGTGGAGGCTGCGGCCCTGTCGCGGTCAGGCCGACAACGCCCCGGTTCGATCCGACGACAGTGGGATGACCGTTCATTGCGGCGCTGATCACGTCGGCTTGGGTCAGGCTGTTTGAGGTCGACAGCACATAGTAGGCAAAGGCGGCCGCTTTATCGCAGGACCAATCGAGGGTTGCGGCACTGGTTGACGGCGTGACGCCAATGCCGCTGATCGTCGCTGCGCCATTGTCCACTGTGCCGTTGAACAGCCATGAACCTGGGTCAGATCCGAAACCCATGTTCGCGCAGACGCCGATACCCTTGTAGCGCGCTGCGAAGGCTTGCAGGATCTCAGGCACCGTGCCGGTTGGTTCGGGATCAGCGTCGAACCAGTAACCGCGCCCGTCCTGAACGAAATTGCCGTCGAAGACTGTGTTCAAGTCAGTGGCGGGCAGAACGTTGGTCTTGGCGTGGGTCATCACGCCGCCGCCGTTGTTGATGTAGCCTCCGCAGATGATGCTCTTGGACAGCATCTTCTTGTTAGGCTGCCGGAAGGTCGCCCCAAGCGCCGGGGTGGCGACTGTGGCGTGATGCAGGGCGGTGCCGTAGGAAATTTCCGATGCCCAATCGGCGGTCGTGGTGGACATCAAGGCATTGATAGTCGAAGTATTCGCCAAGATATTCTTGGTTCGGAAGTTCTTCACCGTCGCATCGGTTTCAGCCCCCGCCCCGAAGAAGCCTTGGGTGGTCTGAGTGCTGGTGACAGGCACGGTGACGTTCAGAACCACATCGAAAACGCCGCCGCGATAGCCGGTTTCGTTGCTGGGGTTGCCCTGTTGCAGGCCATCACTGTGTTGCGTTGTGAAGCGATCATCTGCCGCCTGCGGACCGGCATAGTAGTTCTCGATGAAGATGTTCACGAACAGCGGACCGTTCAGGTTCCCCGATCCGGTATAGGCCCCCCACGCGGTCGTGTCGGTAGGCAGGGCCGCGTCTGGGCCGGTGGCCGGCAGATGACCAAGCTGGAAGTTATCGGCGTCGATCACCGCATAGACCATGCGCGGCGTCGAATTGATCTGGGTCATACCGGTGGCGCCGGTCACGATGAAGCTATCGCCTTGCTTGAGGCCGTGCGCGGGGCAGGTCACCACGCCAATCGTTGCCTGCGAGACAGCCGTGATCGCCTTGGAAACCCCCGTGTGCGCCGCGACGACTGAGGCCAGCGAGCTCCCGATCTGCATATAGTCGGCAAGCGCGTTGCGGATATGGATGTTTTTGACCCACGTCTGATAGCCACGCCCGTACATGAAGGCGTTCATACTGCCATCAAAGGTGACGTTGTGGTAGACCGCCGACTTGTAGGAGCCGACCACCACGAGATCCGCCCAATAGGCGGCATCCGGGTTGAAGTCCTTGGACGAGAAGCGGGTGCCGTCAAAAATGAAGGTCGTGTTGGTGCCGGTGGGCGTGAAGGCCGGGACGTAGGAGATCGCGCTCGCCCCTGTCCATGCCCCGCCTGCCGACCATGCGGGCATACCTGTACTGTCGAAATCGACGGTCACGGTATTGCCGACGACAGACAACACATCCACCGCGACACCATTCATGGCGGTCGGGCCGGTCGTGATCCCGGTCACGCGGCACTTCGCGCCCACCACGGTCATGCTGGACGTGTTCAGGTTGATCGTCGTCGGATTGCCCAGCGTCATGCCCGTGACCACCGCGCCAACCGAACTTTCGGGTTCATAGGCATATTGCGGCGTCGGCGAGAGACGGCCAATCACGATGTCTTTAAAGTGAACCCCGGTCGAGTTGGAGATCGTGGAGGCACCGTTGAATTTCGCGCCGTATGGCTTGTGCGATCCGATGGACAGCCTGCCTCCCGTGAAGGTCGGGGTCCATGTCTGGCCTCGGGCACTATCCGGGTCGATGAAACAATCCGGGGCCGCCGGAATGCCGGAGAGGGTGCCGGACATGGCAATGCTGGTGACGGCCAGAAGGCCATAGGTGGCCGAGCGGAACAGAACTGTGTGATCACCAGTCGGGGCCGCGTTCGCAATGGCGGCGGCGGCATTGAACTCTGCGACCGTTGCAACCGAATAGGTATTTGCCTGCGTCGTGATCGTCACTTCGACAGGGATTCCGTCATAGGTCACGGTCAGTGTGTAGGACGCCGCCAACCCGCCATTGACAGTCGGGGCCAGCTTGTTGCCGCTGATAACCGCCCAATGCGACGGGTTCACCGGGTCAGCATTGGTGATGGTGGCAGTCGTCGGGGTCAGATGGGCCGCCCCGAAAGACGCATCCACTGGCAGGACGGCACCGGCATTGGCACGGGTTTCCCGACCGAAGGCGAAGGCAAGGGTGAGGGCGGCAGCACCCGCCACCGTGCGTCTCGCGGCGCGATGAGTACCCAGACCCAGCATCTCAGATCCAGCCCACGACGGTCGCCGTGGTGCCCGTCGCCTCGATTCCTACGGCCCGGAAATCCAGCACCTGACCGGCCGTCACGGCATAGGTGATCGACACGTTCTTGCGGTCGCGCACCCTCAAGTTGCCAGCCGTCAGCACATAAATCGCGCGCGGTTTCACCGGCAGGTCGACCCCATCAGCGGGCGCGATGGCAAAATGCTCATCAGCCGGGGCGGTCTCCTTGCCGTCGCGCATCGGATCAATAGGCATGGGTCCTCCTTTCGCCCAAAATCGGGCGGTGTTTCAGCGTCGTGATGATGTCGTCTTGGTCTTCAGAACGAGCCGTTCCGGCCCTCGTCATCCTCGCGCGCCCGGGCAAGATGGCCGGGGTCGAGAAACTCCAGGACGCGGGCCAGAACCTTCCACCCCCGCCGGTCAGCCTTCTTGGCTGCCCGCGAGGAAATGGTCTCGTCAGGATCGCCGCCGAGGATGGTGTTGCCGAGCTGGTCGATGGCGATCAGCAGGTTGACGATGTAGCGGCGGATCATGGTCAGATCACCGCGTAGGTGGCGAAGAAGGCGTCCAGCTCGGCGGCGGTCTTGCCTTGGGCCGCGGCAAGGCCGATGACCAGCGGGTTCAGCCTCATCACGATGGACGGCCGCTTGGCCCGCGCCTTGGCCGCGAACTGCTCGTTGCCAGGCAGGGTGGCAATCAGGGCAAGGACCGCACCCGGCAGGATGCCGTCGAGCCACCCCTCTGCCTCGGCGGTGGTCAGCCACCCTTCGGCTTCAAGGCCGATCAGCAGTTGCGCCAGACTCAGGGACATGGTAGCGCGAACGGCGTTCGGGTCAGGTACGGGCGGCACTGCCGCGACCGGCACGCCATCGACGCCCGGAACGATCTCCTGCCCCGTGGCCTGTGCCGCCAGCAGTTCGGCATGATATTCGTCCGCTATGTCGATCAGATCGGGCGGCAGGTTGGTATAGGCGATGCCCAGCGGGTAGAAGCCGCGCGTCGATGGCGAGTATCTCATCTCAGACTCCGACCGCGATCCACGAAGCCAGCACCGGCCCGCTGGTGCCGCTGTTGTTTGTGGCGATGAAGTTCGTCAGCGTCGGGTTGCGCGCACCGACCGAAAAGACCGACGTGTTGTTGGCGGCGGTCACCGGCGAAATGATGACCCTGTAGACCGCGCTCGCGAACGCAATCGGAAATGTCACGGTGGCGCCGCTCCCGGCAGGCACCGAACCCGTTCCGCCCCACTGGATGATGAGCCCGCCAGGCAGCTTCACATACCCCGGATCGGCCAGCGACGATGCAAAGCCGAGCATCGTGGCCAGAGTGGCCATGTCGATGTCGCCGATCGCGGCGGCGCTGGCCCCCGAGTTGCCACGGATGGTCTTGGCCGCCACTGCCTCCGGCCCCAGCGCGATCCATGCCGTATTCGCACTGTTGCGCTGGCGCAGGACCGACGGCGACACACCGGTATCCAGCCACAGCATACCGGAATAGGTCGGTGACGGGGCCGCAGAGCCTGAGTTCATCGAGGCGATGGCCGCAAAAATCAGGTTCATCTGTGCGCGGACGGCCGAACCGCCCAGCCCTCCGTCAATATCCCAGTCGGTTACCTGTGCCATCGTCTCACTGCCTTCTTCTGATGTTGGCCCGGGCCGGCCCGGGGTTTGCTTGCTGCGCCGCCAGTGTCAGGCGGCCGTCGGACGGGGCCTGAGCCGCCGATCACTTCTCCTGGATGACCAGTTCGCCGGAATAGAAGGTGGCGGTGGTGGCGCTGGTCAGAGCGCAGTGCAGGACGCAAGAGCCGTTGTAGAGGCGGATGCCCGGCGTTCCGATCACCTTCTGTGCTGTGACGTTCGGGATGGTGGTCCCGATGGTGGCGATGTCGCGGGTGATCATCAGCGAGACGGCCCCGGCCCCGAGCGAGGTGCCGAGCGTGATAGACTGGATCGACTGAACGCCCTTGTCGCCTGCCGCGAGGTTGAACCAGATCAGGGTGCCGATGACCGGAGTGGCCGGGATTTGCGACCCGACGATGGCGGCGAGCGTTGCGGTGCGGCCCGCGACACCATCGGAATTGGTATAGCTGACGGTCGTGGTGCTGATCACGGCGGCGTTGGTGTTGGCTGTCGTGACCAGCATGGCGATCATGCAGCCCTCGCCATTGGTCGTGCCGTTGATGTCGCGGGCCGGCAGCGTCGGCGTCGTGATGGCCTGCGCGGTCGTGGTGGTGACAACGATGCCGGAATTGACCCACAGCACGTCGAAGAACAGGTGCGAGTGGTTCACGTTCGCCGACATCTGGATTTCGGTCAGGAAGTTCGCCCCGACAGACGGGTTCTTGATCGGGATGCAGCCGTTGTCGGTCGCAGATGTCCCGTTCGTCACGCGCCCGTTCAGGCCCGGCGTTCCCGGTGCCCATGCCCCCGGAAAGCCTGCGTCCTTCGATGAGCAATACCAGTAGCCCGCCGCGTCGGAGGCAGTGCCGGCCTTCATGAACCTGACCGCAAAGCCGGTATAGGCGCCAAGGCCCGCAGGCGGATATTCCGCGCACTGCGCATCGCGGTGGGTCCAGCGCCCCTCCTCCCCGAAGATCATGTTCTCGCCTGGCAAGAGGATGAACGCCATCAGGTCCACGGCGGTCGTCCCGTCGAAATGCTCGACCGTGACCTTCGCCGACGCAGACGCATGGGCGTTGGTGACATTCAGGTGCCGCACGTTGCGCACCACCCCGGAGCCGGGGGACGTCACCACTGTCGTCGTAGTCGCCGTCGTGATCGCCGCATTGGATCGGCCCAGCGTCACGGTGGACCCGTTCAGGTCGCCCCACGACGCATGGACCTCGATCTGCGCAGCCGCAGCCGTCACAACCCGGATCACGTCTGTCGAAGCAAGGTTCAGCATTCAGATCACCCATGCCATCGCGGGGCTTCCGCCACCACCGCCCGCCGCGTCGAGTTGCTTTATCACCCCCGCCACACAGGCGAAGACCCCGCCCGCCTCGGTCCAGAAGTCACCATCGACAGGCGCCGATGGCGCAACCCCCGGCGACAGGTTGAGGAAGGCCCCGCCAACCGTTGACGGACTGAAGGTCTTCTTGCCCGTGAAGGTCGAGGAACCGTTCAGGAAGGCAAAGGCATAGGTCGTCCCGCCGATCCGCGCCCGCATGTCGGAGGCCCGGCGCCAGAAGTCGCCATCGACCGGGCTTGACGGGTCTGCGGCACCCGGTGCAAGGCGAATGCCTGCGCCTGTCGCTGGCGCAGCCGTCACCAGAAGCCCGGTCATCGTGGCGCCGCCAACATCAACCTTGGTATCGAGCGCCGCAGACAGGTCGGCCTGCGCGCCCAACGTGCCCGAGATCGCCCCCCAGGCCGCCCCCCCGCTGGCGCCGACCGCCGGCAGTGCCGACCACGCCGACACACCGTCACCGACCTTCAGGACATCCGTCGTACTCTCATAGCCGAGCTGCCCCATCAGCAGGATGCGGCCGGTGGCTGCGGCCCATTCGGCGGACGTTCCCATCACGATATTCATGGCGCCTCCACACCCCATCCGGCTTGTGCCACGGACGCCTGCAACCGCAGCAGGGTCACGGCCGGCGAGAAGTTCGCATCTGCCGATGTCAGCACAAGGCGCGCCTGAACCCCCCGGGCGATCACGTCTGTGGCATCGGCCCGTGACCAGGATGACCAGACCGGCGCGCCACCCGGATCGTCTGGCGTCGTGCGTACCTCCACGACCGCATCGACCTCGCCGCCATCTGCGCCGTCGAAATTCACCCAGCTGTCGATGCTGCCCGGCCGGGCGTCGAAGGTCGCGGTCAGGTCCGTCACGCCGAGGTCGATCTGCGATTGCAGCCGCACCGTGCGGACAGACCCGAAATCCATTCCGGAGGCAAAAGTGTAGGTGCCAATGGGAAGGATGCCGCCTTCCGCGTCGATGTTCACCACCGCGTCGAAATCGGGCCAGATGTCGATCGGCAGGCCGGAATCAAGCGACAGGACGCCGCCGCTTGCCGCAACCGACACTTTCGCCCCGCTGAAGGCAGGATCTTCGGTCAGGGTCGTGACCGGCAGGAACGGCACCGCCTGCACGCCCGCGACCGACGCCATGCTGACCGGCCCGGCATTGCCGCTAGAATCCTCGGCGCGCACCAAGTAGGCGCCGGGCTTCAGCGGCACAACCGCATTGGCCTGCGACCCGGCAACGATGTCCATGCCCGCGCTGTTTGCCCAGGCCGGGGTCGTCGCCGCCGAATGGCGGATGACAATCCGACCCCCGACCAGCACATCAAGGTCACGGGACTGTTCCCATTTCAGGATCGCGGCGCCGCCAGTTGACTGAACGGTCAGGTTCGCAATGGCCGCAGGTGGCGCCTTCAGGCCGAACACCTCTTGGGTGATGGTCGTGTAGAACGACGAGACATTGGCCTGACTGATGGCCCTGACCCGGAAGGACCAGGTGCCAGGCACGATGTCCGCGATGTCCATCGACAGGTCTTCCGTCCGCCCGATCACCCGCCACGGAGCCGAACCGATCCGCGCCTCCAATTGGTATTCCCGGACCATCGCGCTTGGCGATGCGGCCCAGCTGATGCGCGCCAGCGCCTTGACGCCAGAGCCGGGCAAGGTCTGGTAAAGTTCCTCAGTCACCGCCAGCGCCGACGGCGGCGGGATGTTGAATGGGCTTGGCAGATTGGTGCGAGGCGCCACCGCATAGATGTCCGCCTCCGTCGCCGTCCAGTCGTAGACCAGGGGCGAAGTTTCCCGCAGGACAAGGTTCGGGACGAGCTTCGGCGCGCCATTGTCGTCGGCGATGACCATCTCCACCGACCTGACCTCGAACGGCTTGGCCGCGAACCCCCAGCGGGCATAGGTCAGGTTGACCGTGTCGCCGACAGCGGCCCGCCAGGCCGACAGCTTGCCGGTCAGGACGACTGACATCTGCCGGCGCTGGCGTTCAAGCGTGATCTTCGCCAGCCGTTGCGCGGCATAGGGCGAGATCGTGAAGGGCAGGTTGATGTCGGTAAAACGCAGATCGCCTCCATCCTCCGCCAGGTAGGCCGCACTTTGGTAGGTGGGAAAATCGTCCGGCTGCCAGTCATTCTCGCGGCTGATGAACTGGCCTCGCACCGCGTTGAAATTCTCCGCCATCGAAACACGGGTGGTCAGCTGCATGCCGCCCTCGGCGATGTCGTCGTCGGTCAGCGTGATCACCGGCGGGCGATAGGCACCCGCGAACACCTGCCACTGGCCCGCCTGCCAGCCGGTCGTGCCCGCCATCGCCGTCAGCATCCCCTCGATAATCGTCTTTGGCGACTGCGACAGGTTGATGACCCCGTCGCAGGAATAGCGCCGTTCGGTGGTCCCGTCGGGTCTTGCCACGATCTCGTCGCAGATGTTGGCCGCCGCGATCAGCGTAGCTGTATCGATTCCGTCCGGACCACCGATCGCCGCGTCAAGACCCCAGGTCGCATTGGACATGTAGTCAGCCAGGCACAGGGCCGCATTCGACGTATAACCGCTGGCACCCACCCTGGGATCATAGATGTCGGCCTTCCCGCCCAGATCGAACGTGATGTTGGGGATGCCGCTTGGATAGACATCCGGATTGTAGAGCAGCCGGATCCAGACATGTGCGCAGCCGCGAAGCCGGTGCTGCGGTGTCCACTTGCCCCCCGACAGGTTGGTCAGGACCGTCAGCGACGGCTGGTCCGGGTCCCCCAGGCGCACCTCGATCGAGGCATGGTTCGCATATTGCCCGACCGCAACGCCGCTTCCCGGGGCGAACACCATCTGCCCGTTGAAGTAGACCCCGCCGACGCCGAGTATCTTGTGCGCGGCAACCACGATCACCAGGTCGAGATACTCGTTCGTCCAGCCGGCCACATCCATGTAGACGACCGTCCCCCCCTTGCGGGTCTGCCCATAAACGATGTCGCGCGGCTGCGCCGGCTGGCGCACCGTGACCATGCGGCCCTGCAGGCCGGCATCGGGTGGCGTCATCAGTTCCTTGGCCGCGGCCTGCAGCAGGATGGAACCGCCAAGGTTGACCAGCGCCTGCCCAAGAACGCTTAGACCGGAAAACCACGTCCCGAAGGCCGGGAATATCGCGCCTATGACCGGTGGCATGTCAGACCCGCCACGCGGTCATGCAGGCCAGCACCGGCCGGAACACCAGGCCGGACGGCCCGGGAAAGGCGCCATCCGCGCCGACGCAGACGCCCATCGCCTCGCCATCCGACAGGATGTCGCCGCGCTGCGCCATCAGCGGCGATGCCAGGGGCGCGCCAAGCCGCGACGTGACGGCATCGGCCACCGTCCGGTGCCCCATGCGGCGCAACACCCTGATCGCGCCGCGCGCGGTGCGATAGCTGCCGCGCCACGGCTCGTCGGTGCCCACGCCCGTCATCGCCGCCACGCAATCGGCCGCCCAGGTCAGGCAATCATGCCGCCCCCAGGCGAAGGGCCGGGCGCGGGCAGCGTCGACCATGTCGGCCAGCGCCCCTTCCCAGCCGTCCCGCCGCGCGGGGCCCGTCAACGCCCCCATTGCAGCTCCTTGTCCTGGATCGATGTGACATATTCAAAGCCCAGGTCACCAGGATAGAGCTGCTGCTGCACCTCGTGCGTATAGCGCAGCTCGCGCGGGCGGTTCAGATCGATCAGCCGGCTTTCATAGCTGATGGTGATGGTGCAGGCCTCTGCCCCGTCGCTGACGGTCGGCACGTCAAGCCGTCCGGCGAACACCTGCACGGGATCGGCGATGATCGCGCCATCGGCCGCGTGAAGCGCCACCCAGGCGCGGCCAGGAAGGCCCTGACCGGCATCCGCGATCGCGATCGCGACATAGGCGGGCGGCACGCCAGACAGGCTGACCGTCACCCCGCGCGCAACGATCGTGTCGCCCTCGTCCACCCCGGAAAAGCCGATCAGCCCGCCGGCGCCGGTCCAGGTCTGGCCATTCCAGATCACATCCGCGTTGCCGGTCCAAAGGCGGACAAAGCCTGACGTGAACTCGCCTTCGAAGAAAAGGGCCGGACGCACGTCGCGCTCGATCAGCGCCGCCTCCAGCGCCGGTGTCATGCCACGCATCAGAGCGCCTCCCGTGCGGTCATGGTGAACTCGTAGCGGTCGAACCGCGTCACTGTCGCCGGCACCGCCGACGTCAGCCGCAGGCGCACCTGCGGCGCGGCGATGACCAGCGCCTGGTTGTCCGCCGGGCTGGTTCTCAGCGCCGGCACGAACTGCACGGTTGCCGCGCCGGCCGCCGGAACGACATCGGCGGTCAGCTGGTATAACCGGGTCTGGGTATCCGACCCCAGCTGGAAGAAGTCGCCGGCCTTCATGCCCGGCGCCGTCCAGCCGTCCGTCACCAGCGAACTTCCTGTCTGCCCCGCGCCATTGACCAGCGGCACACCGACGCCCGTCGGATTGTAGATGGACGGATCGGCCAGCAGGAAGGTGCCGACCGGCCCCCGCATGCCCGCAAGGAACGCCGACAGGGCCCGCGCCTGCGCCCCGTGCAGGATCGCCATCTGCAGGTCATACTCCCACCAGGCGCCGCCCCAGTCCTGCACCTGCTCGGTGCCGGTGAAGGGCGATGTCACCACGGCAGCGGCCACCGCCAACCGCCGCGACAGCGACCGGATCAGCGGCACGGGAAAGACGGGAACCGTCATACCGCGTAACCCCGCTTGCGCGCGGCACCGACCGCCGCGACCGCTTGCTGGACGATGTCGGGTATCTGCTTTCGCACCGCGTCCGCTACCTGCGCCGCAACCCCGTCTACAGCGCCGCGCGCATCCACGTTGACCTGCACGGTGACGCTGCCCGCCCCGTCGGCCGCGCCACCGGCGGCAACCCCGAGCTTGCCGTCGCGGCCGCGCTTCAGCGGCATGATGGCTTCGGGACCGGCCTCGCCCATCAGGCCGATCCGGCCATGACGCATCGGGAAGGTGGTCGGCGAGGACACCACGCCGCCGTTGGCGAAAGGCACGACATCGCCGCCGGAAAAGACGTTGCCGTTCGCACTTGGGAACAGCGCGCCCCAAAGCGAATCGAAGCCCGTGGAAAACATCTCGGTCGCGAAGGACTCAAGCAGCCGGCCCAACGCTTCCTCGGCCGATGCCGACCCGCTCAGGATCGAGCCGAAGAAATCCTTGAAGGCGTCCTTGGTCTTCCTGGCCTCTTCATCCAGGTCGCCAAACTTGTCCTTCAGCTCCGCCAGCGCCCGGTCATACTGATCCTGGTTCAGATAGCCTTCCTTCAACATGTCGTTCAGCCGGCCAAGCTCGTCTGAATATTTCTCCGCCTCGGTGCGGGTCGCGGCGATCACCCGTTCGGCCTCGCGCATCAGGTCGTTCTGTTCCTTCTGGGCGTCACTCATCCCGCCGCCGACGCCGCCACTACTTGTGGGCGAGACGATATTCATGATGGCTTCCCCGGTCAGGCCATCGGTAACAGGTCGCGCATCTGTCGTGCCGCGGCTGCCATATTTCAGCAATGCCTGCCCACCTGGCGAAAACTCGAACCTCATTTGCGCCAGCTGGGCCTGGGCATTTTCGGCGCGTGTCAGGGCTGCATTCACGCGCTCAACCAGTGTCAGCGCTTCAGCATTCGCCTCACGAAGCCCCCCGGACATGTCGGTTGCACCAAACATGATCGCCGCTTCCTGAGCTTCTGTGATCTTCAGGATCAGTTTGGCCTGCTCTTCGGTCAGATTGTCATAACCACCGGCGGCGTCGAGGATTGCAGTGCGCAGACCCTCCATGGCCTGTGCGGCAGCCGATGGGCCCTCTGACGCCGCAAGTGCATCAAGGGCACCCTGCACTGACCTGGCCGCCTCCTCCGACATGCCAAGGCCATCAATAAGAACGTCAAGGCCTTCCTGTATCTGCAAGACGCGCTCGGGGCTTTCGACACCAGCGTCGACAGCCTCCTGCATGCGCGCCATGCTTTCGCGCACCCGATCAATGTTGTCCAAGGCAGAGGTCAAACCGGAAAAGGATTCGGCGATCCCTTCATTCAACGCGCGATTCTTGTAGGCCAGATCAAGCTGTGCGAGTGCGAGCTGGGCCTGATAAAGCCGATGGACAGCTTCTGCCTGCCCGCCGAACTTTTCTGTCAGCACATCAATAGGCACGCTCGCGTCGACAGTTGCCTGCCGATAGGCGCGGGTCGCGCTTTCCAGGTCGCCCAATTGGCCGGCAAGACCATCAACCGCATCCGAACTGTCGAAAAGACCCGTCACAAATGGCGCAAGAACTGCGGTCGCGGTGCCCAGAAGCACGCCAAAAAGCCCGAACCCTGACAGAAGCTGCGGGAGCTGCTGGGCCAAGGCCCTTGTGGCATCCGTGCCGCCAGCCACCTGCACGGCAAAATCCTGCACCTGGTAGCCCACATTCTGCAGGGCGGCGCCACCGGCGCGACCTGAACGTTCAAGCCCCTGAAACGCGCGCTGACCCTCGCGGCCAAAATCGACAAGCTGCGCGGTGGCCGTCTTTCCGCCCTCGAAAACGATGCGGACAGCGACTTTTTTCTCAGCCATCTGCTTCTGTACCCGCCTTTTTGTGCAATGCGGCCATGGCCACCGGTTCAATGCCCGGCAGCAGTTCCGCGATCATCAGTTCCGGAATTCCCAGCGCCCGCCCCAGGGCCAAAGCCTCAGCCATGTCCCAAGATGGTCGGGTGGATGCCATCGAACCGCTTAAACGTACTGGCAGCCGCCGGATCAGGTCCCACAGCTGCACCCCTTCCCATGTCTGGGGCCAGTTCAGTTCGGTCGGGCACTCGGCGCAGATGCCGTCGCATCCGCCGCAGTATCCGGCGCCCTCACCGAAGTGCCATTCGGCAAGGGCGCAGAGCCTTTTTTTTCGTCGGCCAGCAGGAAGCCCAGCGACACATAAGCGACGCGGAACGCCTGATTGATCTGGTGCATGTCCAGCAACGCACTGATCGCCTCGGGCGTCGGGTCGATCACCTGACCATCCTCGCCGCCGACCCCCTCCCACTCCAGGATTGCCAGTTTCGCCACCGCTTTGGCGAAATGGACGAACCGCAGCTCAGGATCGGTATCGACCGGCAGCCCCTTCATTTCAGGATCGCGCGCAGCTTCGGTGATCAGGGCCGATGTGATGGGCCGGACCTTGACCCGGATCCCGGGAAAAAGGTCCAGCCAGGCAGGGCGGGTGTTCAGGTTCAGGCGCAGCATCAGTAGGCCGCCACGGAATTGACCAGGACCGCCGTCATCATGCGCGCGGGCGATGTCGCCAGCGCGGCCTGCCAGTCATAATCCGCCATGATCCCGGACGGGCCTGCAATCTCGACTTTCGGCACCGGCAGATAGACGGCGTGGGCGGTGATTTTCAGCGAACGGCTGGCATCGATCACCCAGGAAAATTCCAGCTCGCACGGCGTGCCGTTCTGGGCCTGAACTTTCAGGGTCGTATCGGCAAACCGCGTCGAAATCTTGCCCTTCAGGCTGGCAATGCCTGGATCGGCCCCGTCGATCTTGCCATCGGCCCGAATGGTTTCGATCCGGTCCAAGCCATTCGAATAGGTGAAATCGCCCGAGGTGATATTTCCAAGCGAAACGCCGTCACGCTTGATCGCGCCCTGGAAATGCCCGAACCGCTGGACGGTCAGCGCGGCGGGCGAACCGGCGGCGGTGGCGCCAGCTTCGCTTTCGCCCTGCCCCACCAGTCCAAACGTGGCCTGCAGGTTGCCGGTGCGCTGCATCGTCACCTGGAGCGTGTCGGCGCGCACCCCGGAATACATCCGGAAGGACGGAACTTCCGGGTTGCCGATCTCGATCGAAGCCGACGGCAGGGTCAGGCCGCCGGACACGAAAGTATGGGTTTTCGGACTGGTGCCTGTCGTGGTGGGCGCACCCAGCAACAACTTCAGCCAATAGCCGACCCCATCGACATCGATCGGGACCACGGCATTTCCGTCGACGGTGACCGCGTCCTTGATTGGCGGCAGGGGATCGCGGCCATAGCCGATAAGTTCGCTGTCGATCAAGGGCTGCCCCGACCCCAGCGAAATGCTGGCGGCGGGCATTTTCGTGTAACCGCTGACGGGGGCCGTGCCGTAAGTGCTTTCAAACGCAAGCGCGATTTGCGCCCGCGCCCCATGCGCGCGTGCCATGTGTCTCTCCTCAGTTCAGGGGATCGGATGTGGAATAATGCAGGATGACCGTCACGACGGCGGCCTTGATCGGGGCCGCACCGGCAACCGGCAGATCGGCGGGTTCGGGCGCCAGCGCCTCGACCCAGTCACAAAGCCCGCCCAGCGTGCGGTCGGCGGCCACTGCCGCCCCCACCGCCTGCGCCAGCATGTCGAACAGCGCGTCGCGCTGGCCATCCTCGGCACGCACGAACAGCTCCACCTCGGCGGTGTGCTGATAATGATAGATCAGCGGCGAAATCGTCACTTCCGGCTCGCCCGGATCGCCGTCGCGCAGGATGATCAGCCCATCGTCCGGGACATCTTCCGGCAGCACGTCACCACGCCTGACTTCGGCACCGCCCGCTCCGGCCAGCAACAGGCCATGCAGCGCCGCCAGAACCGTTTCGCGCTTCGATGTCATCGGCTGTTTCTCCAGTTGGCAATGACGGCGGCAGGCAGACCTGCACCGATTTGTTCGGCAGCACCAAACAGATTGAGCTTCTTTTTAAGCCTGGTTTGCGGCACCAGGACAAAGATAAGCTTTGATTGCCGGCGGGTTCGCTTTCCCGCCCTTTTGTTCGTCCAGTTCAGATCGTCACCGAGGCGGCGATGGCCGACGGTGCCATCGTCAACAAGCTTAGCGATGCGCCCACCCCAATAGACAAACCGCAAGGCCCTGCCTGTACGCTGCTCCCATTCAATCGGGGTGATCTTCTTGCCACGTGCGCCCCTACCGGCCGCAGGTGTCGGTATTGCCAGCCAAAGCCCATCTGTCGCCCGGATCAGCGCCCCCTGTTCGTGGGCTGCTGTAATCTTCGGGGCTTTCGACCAGACCATCGCCGCAGCGTTCAGACTGGGCTGACCCTTGGGATAACTGTCGGACCGGACAGCATTGGCCAGCCGCGCTCCCAACCCGGCCCCGATAATCTGCCCGCGCCATGCAGCCTTCAGGCTGACCCCGGCATTGCGGACTGCGGTTGATACAGCCCGTTCGCCCGCCAGAACTTCCGACCGCATCATGGCGTTCAGATCGCCCTCGATCTTGACCTTCAGGCCGAACGTCATTGCGGCCTCAGGTTCAGGGTCCAGACCAGCCGTTCCCGGTCCCGCAAGGGGCGGCCCTGCACCACATGGGCCTCTGCCCCGATGGTCAGCACATCGCCCGCACGGGGCGCAGGCCATTCGCTCACCCTGACATCGGCAATCGTGGTTTCCGACCGGATCTGTGCCGATCCATAGTCGGTCAAATCATCCGGCGCCTTCAGGATCACCCGGCAGGCGGTCGTCGGGCCAAGGCCCTGATCCTGCCAGACGGCATCCGCCGCCATGTTCCGATCGGCGAAGATCGCGTCGATGGCGGCGGAAAAGGCGCTCACTGCCCTGCGCCCGTCAGAGGGTGAAGGCGCCGGTCAGAAGGACGCGGCCGGTGGTTTCGCCAGCGCCGGAACCGACGGCAAGCATCGCGACCCCGACCAGCTTGTTGGTCGAAACGGTGGTGGTAAAGTTCTTGGCGGTATCGTCCCAGTAGACGCGGGCGCCAACCGTCCAGGCCTGCGAACCGACCTTGGTCACGTCGAATACGCCGCGGGTGGCGATCTCGACGGACGCGGCCGACAGGGCGGTGTTGACCGCGATGCCGAACAGCGACCCGACAAGGACGCCGGCCCCCGCCGCCACGTTCGCGGGCGCGGTCACGCTGACCACATCGCCCGGCTGGATGAAGGTTTTCATCGTTTGATCTCCAGATCAGTGGGTTTCGGAAAGACGAAGGGCGGCACCAGGCCGCCCTTCCGTCAGATGATGTCAGGCGCTGCTTATGCGCCGGGGTTCTTGTAGGTGCCGCGGAAGTCGGCCGCGCCGGTGCCGAAGTCATGCTCCACGGTCATCGCCCAGCCCTGCTGGCCGAAAGGTTCATCGGTGCGCACACGCGGCGCGGCGGCGCCATCAAGGAAGCCATAGACGAAGCAGGCGCCACCGGCGCGGGCGGGATCTGCGAACAGATACCACTGGTTGCCGGTCAGCTGCGCCGACGACACCACGGCCAGCCGGCCCGAGAACGGGTTGACCTTGGCATTGTCGTTCGGGGTGATGGTCGCCACCAGTTGCTCGGCTTCCGTTTCCTTGTCCGGGCCCACCAGCAGGATCGACGGCGTCATGTTCATCTTCTTGCCGTCGATGGTCGTCTGCTTGCGGATCGCCGCGCGACCGGCACCAAGGGCCGAGACGGTGATCGCAGTGCCGGCGCCCGCCAAGTTTGCGTGGTTCGCATGCCAAACCGCCGTGGCGTCGGACGACAGCGCCGCCGACAGCATGAAGGTGTAGAACAGCTCCTCCTCGAAATCGGCCACCATCGACCCGTAGTCGCCGACCATGTCGTCGATTGCGCCCAGATCGTCACCGATCATCATCTGGCGCGAAATCCGCAGTCCCGACGCGAAGGAAGCCAGCTGTGCGGTTTCGCGCTTTTCGCCGAAGGTGCCGAACTTGATCTCGCCGTTTTCGCCGATCGTCTGCAGCTTCGGGAAATCGCCGGTGCGCACCATCGGGTGCGGCCTGAAATCGCGGAAATCGCGGCGCCGGGCGATCCGGCGATAGGTCGGCTCGGCGATCTCATAGCGCTCCAGCAGCGACTTGTTCAGGGCGTTCTCGAAGATGCCGGTGAAGTCCGACCGCGAATGGCCGGCCTGCATGAACACCTCGGCTCGATCGCCGGCGGTGCGCAGCGACCCCTTGTGGCCGATCGTCAGCGCCGCCATTTCGGCCATGGTCATCACCATGTACGGGCGGGCCTTGTCGGTATCGGGGGCCTTGCGGCGCATCTGGGCCACAAGCGCGTCGGACATGCCTTCGCGGCGGGTGTCCGCCTCGTCGCGCACGATCCGCGCCGTCTCGCGCCCCGCCATCGGCAGGTCGTCGCCCGCCAGCTTGCGGCGCTCGGCCATCACCACGTCGGTGAAGGCATCGACCGTGGTCCCGTCGGCGATGTGCTTTTCGGCAAGCGCTACGGGCAGGCCGGTCATCGAGACCATGTTCATGATCCGCACCGAACGCTGACGCTCGGTCGCCGTGACCTGCGCCATGGCGACAGGATCGGCATCGCCCTGGGCGGCATCCGCGCCCACGGCATCCTTCAGGTCTTCCACTTCGGCAGTGTCGGTCGCTGCCGCATCCTTCTTGCCAGCCATAACCGGCCCTCCTTTTTGTGTGCGGGGACGCCCCGCGATCATGGCCATGATGGCCTCCTGCCCCGAGGCACGCCCCAGGGATCTCGACGCCTCGCGAACCTCGCTCGGCGCATTCTTGTATCTCCGGTAGTCGAACCGGGCGGCCGGCACGGCCTGCTGACCGTCGTCGACCAGCGTGGCAAAGCCCATGTCGACGGCCGCCTGCCCGACCAGCACCGTCTCGTCCCTCATCACCGCGCGGGCCTCCTCGCGGCTCATCCCGCTGCGCGCGGCATAGATATCGGCATAGCCATCGGCGATGGCGCCAAGGATTTCCGCCTCCTTCAGATGGTCATCCTCGGTGCCGCGGCCCATAGTCCAGGGCGTGGCCGGATCGTGGATCAGCATCCAGGCACCCAGCCGCATCACGATCTCGTCGCCCGCCATCGCGATCAGCGAAGCGGCCGACGCCGCGACGGCGTCGATGACGACCGTGACCTTGCCGGGCCAATCGGTCAGCATCGTGTAGATCGCCTGGCCCTCGCTGGCCACGCCACCGCCGGAATTGATGCGCACCGTGATATCGCCGGACATTCCGGCCAGCTGGTCACGCACGGTCCTGGCGGTGAAATAGTCCTCGTCCCACCAGGACATGCCGACCGTGCCGTAAAGCAACAGCTCATTCTTCGACATTGTCAGGCTCCTTTTCCTCTTGCCCGCCTTCGGCGTCCTTCCCGCCGGCCTCTTCCGGTCCGGCGCCCGCCACGCCCGGCTGGCCCGGCTGGCCAGCGACAGCGTTGCGCGCGTCACTGTCGAACGTCAGCCGGGCCGCGTCTGCCAGGTCTGCGTCGGCGATCTGTTCGGCCAACACCTCGTCCGGGTCATCGCCCAGCTCGCGGATGACGCCCTGACGGCTGGCAAACCCGGCCCTGACCTTGTCGCGCAGCGCGCCGATCTCGCGCGCCGGATCGATCAGCGGCCGCACCGGCGGCACCCAGTCGATCCTCAGCCCGCGACCGGGCCGCATGGCGCGCTCGATCGACCATTGCTCGACCAGCCAGCGACCGATGGGCTGCATCATCTGCGGGATCAGCATCAGCCATTGCCAGGCAAGGATATTCTGGTCCATCTCGATGCGGCCCGCCTTGTAGGACGTGAAGTTCACGTTCGACAGATCGCCAGACAAGGCCTCGTAGGTGATTCCCAGCCCCGCCGCGGCCGACCGGATGACCGACCGGGTGAATTCGTCATAGCCATCGACGCCCGGCGGATTGGCAAAGGTGATGGTCTCGCCCGCCTTCAGCTGGCGGATGGTGCCGGGCGTGATCGTCGTGCCGACCTCGGCCTCTCCGCCATCGGCCTCATCCGTGCCGTCATAGGTCCTGAAGCCCGCGAAACAGGCGGCGATCTTCTGCCGCATCAACTGCGCATCCTGCCCGTCGGCCAGGTCCTGCAGGCTCAGCGCCACCGGCGCGAACCAGCTGACACCGCGCATCTGCCCGGGCCGGTCCGCGCGGTAGATGTGCAGGATTTCCCCTGCCGGAACCCGGCGAGACGCATAGGGTTTCAGCGGCCGCGTGGCCGCGCCGGGATGCTCGGAAAAAAGCCAATAGGCCGTGCGCCGCCCGATCTGGTCATATTCGATACCCTCGCGGATGATCCCGCCAGCATCGGTCGTGCCTGTCCGCGCCGTGTCGATATAGTCAGCCTCAAGCACCTGCAACTGCAGCGCCAGGGGCAGGCCATCGCGCCGTTCACGCAGGCGGCGGCGAACCAGCACCTCGCCCGCATCGACCACCGCCGCCATCACCAGCCGCTGCAGCCCGTATATCGTATTGCGCCCGTCGGCGTCGATGGATGTGGTTTCCAGATGCGCGGCGATCAGGTCTTTCCATTCCTTCGACAGCGCCTTGCCGGCGCCGATCACCTTCGGCTGGATGCCGGTTCCCACTACGTTTCCGGCGATCACCGCCTGCGCCCTGGCCGCCAGGGGCGTGTTGCGGATCATGTCGCGGGCCACGAAGGCCAGTCGTGCCCGCCGACCGGATGCGGAATCCGCATCCGACCCGTTCGGCCGCCAGGACGACGCCCGCCGTCCCGTGGTCGCGGCGTCATAGTTCATCAACGCGCCGATCGCCGTCCGTGCCCGGACGCGCCTCAGGCCCCTTTCCGGGGAAAAGGCGGCAATGACACGGTCAAGCACGTTCATCGGTCACACACCTTTGCTGAACGTGGGCGTATGGTTGCGCGCCGGGTTCGCGCCGGATGCGCCGACGATCTGCGCCGCCAGCGCCGCCCGCGCCCTTTGCAGCTCATCCAGCGAACGGTATTCGATGCGCTTGCCATCATAGGCCGTCGAAAGAACGCCAGATGCGATCATGCGGTCCAGCGCATCGAGATCGGCCTGTGTCGCTGCCATCAGATCCAGTCCTTCTTTTCCTCGATCCAGTCGCCGCGCACCGCTCGGTGCGCGGCCTCCGGCCGGTCGCTGCGTTTCATCGGCGCGGGCGGTGGCTCAGCCACTATCCCGCCGGCGAACAGGTCGCCCTGCGCCTCGGCGGGCGCCCCGCCCCGCTCGTCGGCAAGCCGGTCCCATTGCGCTTCGGTCATCGAAGCCCAGCCTTTCATGCGGGCCGCGACTTCGGCGTAATTCATCGTATCGAGCGCCTCGTTGCGGCGCCCCGGTTCTGCCAGTTGCCACTTGCTGACCGTTACCCCGGCGCTGTTGCGGCTCAGAACCCGCACTTCGGCGGTGATCATCCGGTAAAATTCGTCACCAAGCCCGCGGGCAAAGGCGCAGTATCCCCGCTCGAGCGGGTCTTCCTTTGCCAGCCAGGCATAAAAGTCCGCCTTCAGCTGGCTGACATTGATCATCCAGCCGCGTCGGTCGCGCTTTCTGATCTTGCCACCCTTGCCGACATCGTCATGCATGGGTTTCATGATCGGCCCGTTATGGGTCGACGCGCCCTTGACCAGGATAACCCGGCTCCACGGATGCCGGGATTCCTTCACCCAGGACCAGACGTCCGGGGTGAATGCGCCGCTGTCCACCGCCATCATGTCGATCGGGACCCGCAGGCCCCGTTCTGTCCGCCACGTCGCCTTCAGCAGCGCATTCAGGGACGCGCGCCCCTCATCGCTGCCGATCGGATGCGGGATCACCCGGTAATCAATCGTCCAGCGCCGGTAGTTCCGCCCAAATGCCACCAGATGCACCTCGATCCGGTCCTGCTGGCAATCGACGCCTGCCGCCAGAATGAAGCCGGTCGCGGGCAGGACACCGGGCGACAGCACATCGGCTTCCGGCGCATTCTCGACCCGGTTTCTCAGCGCCTCCCAGTTCGGTCCTTTGCTCGCCTGTTCATAGGGCAGGCCAAGGACGTCATTGAAAAACACCTGTTCAGTCCGCGCTTCGACCCTGTGTTGCAGGTCGTCGGCGGTTTCTCCCGCCGCCCCGACCAGCGACCAGCCCATCAACTTGCCATAGGCCAGCGCGATATCAGCCCAGTCCAGATGTGGCACGTACGCCTGCCAGAAATGAAAACCCGGATGATCGCCCTTCGGGTTTGTCGCGATCCACCGGCCTTCGGCGACCATCCTTTCCTTGTCGCTGTGCCGGATCACCCCGCCGCAATCGTCGCAGTTGAAACAGGCCGCATAAAGATTCTCGGGGTTGATGTTCTTCTTCAGGTTTTCCCAGGTCAGCGGCGCCATGTGGCCGCAGTGGGGACATGGCACATGGTAATAGCGCTGGTCCGACCGGGCGAAATTCTCGGTGATCTTGCAGGTGCCCTTGATCAGGGGCGTCGATACTCTCAGGATCTTGCGATCCCAGCCAAAGGCCTTGGCCCGGCTGACAGCCAGCGCTTCCGGGTCGCCCTTGTCCGTCATTTCCCATTTGGCCAGGTCATCCATGATGACCAGCCGCCGGGATGTTCCCGTCAGGTCGGCGGGCGATCCCGCCGATGTGATCTTCAGCGACCCGTTCCGCGCCAGTGTCTCCTGATTGAAGATCGCATCGACATTGTCACCGCTTCGACCGTCCCCGAATATCGCGCGCAGCGCTCCGGTGTTGCGCCGCATCGGCCCCCATTTGTTCAGCGCCCATTCCTTGGCGGCAGTCGTCGTAGGATGCACAACCAGCGCGTCAAGCGCGGCATAGCAGAACCATGCCCCCAGCGTCGGCTGGATGATCGACACCGTTTTGCCGATCTGCGCAGACCCGACAATCGTGACCTCGGTGCAGATATGTTCCGGCGACAGACACTCATGAATTTCCCGCAGGAACGGGAATTTCGATATCCGGAACGGTCCCGGCATCGGCGACCGTCCGTCCTCGAAAACGATGTTAGCCTCACACCACCTGGTGATGTCCGGCGGATCGGGCGGCAGCATGGCTTTGGCCGCCGCCCGCGCCACGACCGCCGCCGCAGGCGAAAGAAAACCCATCAGATATCGGCCGCTTTCTCGGCCTCGGTGTGGATCGCGCCCTCGGCCTGGTCCTCCAGCGCCCTGGTCCTGCCCTTCCGATGTTCGCGGTTCATGTCGATCAGAATCTTGCGCGCTGCCTTGAAATCGACGCCCAACTGATCGGCGATTGCCCGCGCACCTTCGCGCAGAACCGTTTCGAAATTCGCCACTTCCTGCGCGACAACCCTCGCCACTGCCCGCTCCACCTCGCTGGCCAGCACATAGTTCCCGTCAGAAAGTTCATTATCGCGGCGCAGGCGGCGCAGGTTCTCATTCGCCGTGGCGATCTTGACCAGTTCCATCTGGTCGACATCATCATCATCCAGCCTGCCGTCGCGCTTTGCCGTCGGCTTCTGCTCTGGAAGGGCCGGTTCGGCACCGTCTTCTGCCTGCATCGAGCGGATTGCCCGTCGGGTCGTCAGGCCATTGCCCAGCATCTGCCCCTTGTCGAGGCCCCGGCTCAATGCCTTCGCCACCAGGTCGGGATCGAACCGCCGCGCGCGGCCGTCGCCACTGAAACAGCCGTCGAGCTTGCCCTCGCTCACATACTGGCTGATCCGGCCCTTGGACAGGTTCAGCCGTTGGGCAAGCTCGCTTGACGATACGCTGTACATGGATCCGTTTAGGCTATCCTGCATCGTTTAGCCCAGCAGGTTTAGGCTTTCGGTTTCGTTTAGCCCCTCAAACCTCATGCCCTTCGCGCTCC
>JACCDZ011403241.1_pt1 | contig 30171 bp, 24 predicted proteins | sample 7449551 | NCBI WGS metagenome assembly JACCDZ01 (sample SAMN15323452, study PRJNA562643) | freshwater metagenome | isolation source: river surface water | place: USA:Blue River Watershed | collected 2017-08-18 | reverse complement strand
TATAAAGTTTATCAGAATGGTGTCTTAAAAGCAACAACAACAGCTACTTCATTAGTCGTTTCTGGTTTGTCGGCTGCTACAACTTATGGATTTTATGTAACAGCTTATGATGCAGCAGGAAATACTTCAGTGGCAAGTAATACTTTGAATGTAACTACTTTGACCTCAATGGTTACTTATTGTACTTCAAACGGTGGAACTTCATTTGAATTTATTAAAAGAGTTCAATTTGGGACTATTGATAATTTATCAGGTAACAATGGGGGATATGGTAATTTTACTTCTATATCTACGGATGTTACTATCGGTTCATTGGTATCAATTAGTATTTCTTCAGGTTGGGTGAGTGCTTCATACGCTGAAGCTTTTAATGTATGGATTGATTATAACAAAAATGGAAGTTTTGAAACGAGTGAATTAGTTTACAGTAAATCAAAATCAAAATCAGCTACAGTTAGTGGTAGTTTCACAATTGCAAATTCCGCTTTAACAGGTGCTACTAGAATGAGAGTTTCCATGAAATATAATTTAAATCCTTCGGCTTGTGAAGTATTTACAAGAGGTGAAGTGGAAGATTATACTATAAATATTTTAAATGGCGGTTTAGTTAAAATGAGTAATGAAAGTTCAGAATCTGAGAATACTGATGTGATTGAAATAAAAGATGATACGGTTTTGAAGACAAACAAAACTGAGGTGGAAGAATTATCTTATAAGTTATATCCAAATCCAGTAAAAGATGGAGTGATGTATTTTTCAGGATTAACATATCAGTCTAATTATAAAATTTTCAACCAATTTGGACAACAATTGGCTCAAGGAAAAATTGAGAACGATATGATTAACGTTAGCTCTCTTGCTTCTGGAATTTATTTTGTTCAAGTAGCTACTAATTCTTCAGTGGGAGTGAAGCGTTTTATTAAAGAATAAGATATTACTATGTATAAAAAAAGCTTTTCAAACCGAAAAGCTTTTTTTGTTTTATATTATTTCTAAAGTTCTTTCCAAGCTCATGCCTCGAGATCCTTTAATAAGTAAGAAACTGTTTTCGGATTTGGTTTCAGAAAATTTGATTTTAAAATTTTCAAAGGCTTCGTAAAAGTTCATGTTTGAATTTGAATTTTTATGTGCGAAAAAATCCTTTCCAATAAAATGAAAGTTGATATTTTCATGGTTCATACAAAATTCAATTAGTTTTTGATGCTCATCTGAACTTTCAATTCCTAACTCAAACATGTCACCTAAAATGGCGATTTTATTCTTCTCCTCTAACTGAAAAAAGTTAGTTAAAGCTGCGTTCATACTACTGGGATTCGCATTATAAGCATCTAAAATTATTTTGTTAGAATTTTTTTCTAATAATTGAGAACGATTGTTGTTTGGGATGTAATTTTCTAATCCGAATTTTATTTTTTCATTAGGAACAGCAAAATGTTTTCCAATAGTGATAGCCGCATTAATGTTATTGGCATTATACAAGCCAATCAAGTGCGATTGGATAGTGATATTTTCAAATTCAATTTGAACCATCGGATTCGTTTCTACTTTTGTAATGTTTACAAAGTTATCTGTATGATTAAGTCCGAAAGTGATTCTGTTAATATTGGCTGTTTTTTCATTTTGAATTGAATCATCAGAATTTACAAAAGCTGTTTTTTGATTGTGAGATAAATAATCGTACAATTCACTTTTACCTTTTATTACACCTTCGGTTCCTCCAAAACCTTCCAAATGTGCTTTCCCGAAGTTGGTAATGTAACCGAAGTCAGGCTGACAAATTCCGCAAAGCATTTCAATTTCTTTTTGGTGATTAGCTCCCATCTCTACAATTCCTATTTCAGTAGATTTGTCAAATGAAAGTAAAGTTAAAGGAACTCCAATATGATTATTTAAATTCCCAATTGTGGCTTTGGTGTTATACTTCTGTGATAAAACGGCGTAGATTAATTCTTTTGTAGTTGTTTTTCCGTTGCTTCCAGTTAAACCAATTATGGTAATGTTTAACTGATTTCGGTGATAAGTAGCTAATTGTTGTAAAGTTGTTAAAGAATTATCTACTAAAATAAATCGATCATCTATTTTGTATTCAGCTTCATCTATGATGGCGAATTTTGCTCCATTATCTAAAGCACTTAATGCGAATTTATTTCCATTAAAGTTGTCGCCTTTAAGTGCCACAAATAAATTATCGGTGTTGATTTTTCTATTGTCAGTTGCAATACCAGTAGTTTGCAAAAAGTAGTTGTAAATTTCTTTTATTTCCATAGTGCTAAAATAAAAAAAAGCCCTTTAAAATTAAAGGGCTTTTTTAAAATATTTTAAAGAATTATTATCCTTTTACGTTTCCTCTTGCAGTTTTCTTGTTAGATTTTGGTCCAACTTTAGACATTGCACATCTGAATCCAATGTAATCAGTAGCCATATCTTGTGGGAAATATCTTCTTGAAGCTGGGTCTAACCAGTAAGCTCTATCTCTCCATGAACCACCTTTGTAAACTCTTACGTTGTCATCAACTAAAGTAGTTCTTGTGTCAGACTTGTCAAATTGTTTAATTTGGTTTCCAGCACTGTCTACAGAAATTTTATGTAATGGCGCTTTGTACATTCTTTTGTTAGGGTCATCTGCTTTATCTTTTTCTTCTTCAGATGAACCGAAATCGAAATATCTTGTAGATTGTCTGTCACCATCTCTATAATTTTTGTTGTCAGAAGTTGAGAAGTTTTGTCTTAAATACGTCTCGTTTTCATCAACTGGAATTTGAGCGATAGAACCAGGGAAGTTTCTTGCGATAACTTTACCAGTACTTAATGTGTCATATTTAATGTTATCAACAGTAACCATTTCTACAGTTCCGTCTTCACCAATTTTGTTTTTAGTATATACGTTACCTCTGAAGTAGTTGAAGTCATTTCCTTCATCATCAATAATAGGTCTGTAAACGTCTTGTACCCATTCTGCTACATTTCCACCCATATCATATAAACCGAAGTCATTTGGAGGATAAGCTTTTACGTAGTTTGTAATATCAGCACCATCATCAGACCATCCTGCGATTCCACCGTAATCTCCTTTACCTTGTTTGAAGTTAGCCAATTGGTCACCTCTGTATTGTCTCTTACCTGAACGAGTATATTGACCTTTCCAAGGGTATTTCTTTTGTCCTTTGTAAATATTGTATTCTCTGTTTCCTACTAAAGCTAATGCAGCATATTCCCATTCTGCTTCAGTTGGTAATCTGTATTCTGGTAAAATTAAACCAGAACTTCTTTGAGCGTATACATTTTTAGCTTCTGAAGAACCTTCAGTTGCAGTAGCTCCTTTAGCAGGTCTTCTTCCACTACTTTTAGCTCCCATTGGTTTCTTTAAAACAATTTCTTCATTACCAGCGAAAGTTTTAGATGGTGAGTTGATATAAGATTCTGTATCAAAATTTGATTCAGCAGTTACATCTGCACTAATTTTGTTTCCTTTTTTCAGGTAACCTTCTTTTTCAAGAATATTTTCGTTTACACGATTTGTTCTCCATTCACAAAACTCAGTTGCTTGAATCCAGTTTACTCCAACTACTGGGTAGTTAGCATAAGCGGGGTGTCTTAAGTAGTTGTTTGTCATCGTTTCGTTATATCCTAAACGATTTCTCCATACTAAAGTATCTGGAATAGCTCCATTATAAATGTGTTTGTAATTGTCTTCTGTTGGAGGATATACAGATTTAACCCAGAATAAATATTCTGCATACATCATGTTTGTTACCTCAGTTTCGTCCATAAAAAAGGATTGAACGTGTTGTTTTGTAGGACTGTTATTCCAGTCATGCATCACATCATCTTCTACTTTTCCCATAGTAAATGCACCACCTTCAATAGAAGTCATTCCAGGGGGAGTTTCTTGCTTTTTGAATTTAGTATTATATTGGAAACCACCTTTTTTATCGTTGATTTGCCATCCAGTTGCAGTCGAACCACCTTTAGTGCTTCCTTTTTTGCTACAGCTGGTAAAACCTATTGTTACAGACAACGCTAGCAACAATTTTAAAGTCATAATTTTAGTAACTTTCATACTTTTGTAGGTAATAATTTAAGTGCCGCAAGATAGTAATAAACCATTAATATGCAACAAAAAAATAAAAAAAAATTAAACATTTTGTGAACTCGATTAATTACTAACGGATTATCATGTTAAATATTGTATAAATTTATATTAAAATTTAATATTAACAATATTTTATTTTATTTTGCGTTACTATGATAATGAAAAAGATTTTTTTTATACTGATGTTTGGTTCGCTTTTGAGTTCAGCTCAAAATTCGAAGGATTTTTCACTTGTTTGGACAAATAATTCCACATTTGTTATTGGTGAAATAAAATATAATTTGCCTCAATTTGATTCTAAAAACTTGGAGTTCGATGAGGCTCAAAAAACGATTAGATATTCTAATCTTATTAGTGTTGAGGGTTTAGTGTCTGAAAGTGATGTGACTCTTGATAATATCGTTTATGAAACTATTGATGTTTCTGTTTTAGGAGTTTTAAATGTCTCTAAAATTTCTTCCAAATTAGATTTTAAATCTTTTTCTTCTTTTGCTCGAGAGAAGCCTTATTTGTCATTCTCTTTTAATCCTATAATTAAAGATGGCTCTGGTATAAAAAGGGTTAAATCATTTACTCTAAACTACTCAACGTCAAGTGGAAGTTTAAATAGATCTGGTTTTTCTGTAAGTGCCATTCAAAATTCTGTTCTGGCTAATGGAAGTTGGAATAGATTTTATGTTGAAAAATCTGGTGTGTATAAAATAAGTAAAGCTTTTCTACAAAGTATTGGTGTTAATGTAGGCGTTGATCCTCGAAACATTAAAATTTATGGAAATGGCGGTAGGATGTTACCTTTATTAAACAGTATTCCTTATCCTAATGATTTAGAAGAAAATGCGATTCAGTTTATAGGTGAAGAAGATGGTGTGTTTAATGATAGTGATTACATTTTGTTTTATGCTGAAGGTGTAGATACTTGGAATGAAGAAAGTTTGACTCATGTGAATCAGTTTGCTGATAGATCTTATTATTATGTAACTTCTTCTGGTGCTTCTGGTAAAAGAATACAGTCTTATATAGAACCAAGTGCTACTCCAACTTTATTGATGTCTAACTATGATGGGTATCAATATCATGAACTCGATTTGGTTAACGCAGGTAAAATTGGAAGAAGATGGTTTGGAGAATCTTTTGATGTAGAAGAAAGTCAAAATTTTGATTTTACTTTACCTAATTATGTGGCTGCTTCTCCTGTTAATTTTTTTGGTGATTTTGCGGCAGTTTCTTTTGTTTCTACTTCTTTTAAAGTCAAAGCTAATAATATAGAAATTGGCAATGTGGCTATAAATCCAGCTTCGGGATCAGCTTTAGGTTTTGAAAATATTTTAAACACAACTTTTACTCCAGCAAGTAGTTCGGTTTTAATTAATTTAGAATACAATAATAATGGTGTGCCGTCTTCAAAAGGATATCTAGATTATATCACTTTAAAATATAATGCTGAATTGAAAGGATATGGTAAACAATTTTTGTTTTCTAATGATTTGGTAAGAACCAATATTGGTGTTGGACAATTTACTATTTCTAATGCTTCAAATATTCAGTCAGTTTGGGAAGTAACTGATATATATAATGTAACTAAGTTAGATAATTCATCAGCAAGTATTTCTTTCAAATTGCCTTTAGGTCAGGTGCGAAAATTTGTTTCTGTTGATTACTCAGATTTGTACTCACCTTCAAGAGAAGTGGATACAAATGTTGCGAATCAAAATTTAAAAGGAACTATTTTTAATGATAACTCGGGTGTGCCGAAAGATATAGATTATTTAATTGTAACGCCTTCTTATTTGGTTGCTCAAGCCGAAAGTTTAGCTAATTTTCATAGAAACGATTCTGGTATGATTGTAAAGGTGGTAACTTTACCTGCTATTTACAATGAATTTGGTGGTGGAAAACAAGATGTGGCTGCGATTCGAAATTTTGTAAAGTATGTATATCACAATAATCCTTCAGGAACAACTAATAAGGTCAAGTATTTAAATTTATTTGGAGATGCTTCTTATGATTTTAAATCTAGAGTGAGAAATAATACCAACGTAGTTCCAATTTTTCATGGATTTTATCCTTCACAATCATTAAACGTTAATAATAGTAGTAATCTTTCTTTATTTGCTTCATTTATGTCTGATGATTTTTTTACATTAATGGATAATAATGAAGGTGATATGCAGGCTTCTGCAGATTTAATGGATTTGGCTGTAGGAAGAATGGTAGTGAATTCTAACGTTCAAGCAGCGGAAATGGTTAACAAAGTTTACGAATATCATGACGAAAAATCCTATAAAAGATGGCGTAATAATTTAGTATATTATGCAGATGATCCGAATCCATTTATATCTAGTGACTATTTTTTACAAAAAGATTTGAATGAACTTGCAGATGAAGTTACAGTAGCCAACCCATTTTTTAATACCAATAAAATTTTTACGGACGCTTACACACAACAAGTTAGTGCCGGCGGTCCAAGATATCCTCAAGCTAAAAAAGCATTTATAGATGCTATCGAATTGGGAGCGTTAGTTTTAAATTATTACGGACATGGGAATGAAGAAAGTTTTGCCGTAGAACGTATTTTTGAAAAAGCAGATGCTCAAGCCTTAAATAATAGATACAAGTATCCATTGTTTATTACTATAACTTGTGAATTTACTCGTTTTGATGATCCAAATCGTCCAACTGGTGGAGAATATATGTATTGGAATAAAGCAGGTGGAGCAATCTCACTTTTAGCAACTACCAGACAAATTGGGCAATCATTAGGAATTCAATTAAATGAACAAATTTATGATAACTTGTTTGCAATGGAAAATAATTCGTATTTAACTGTTGCAGAAAGTTTGCGTCGTTCTAAAGTGGCAGTTGGAAGCCCTAATAAAAGGGTGGTTTTTTATATTGGTGATCCAGCATTAAAATTAGCTATCCCAAAGCCAAAAGTAGTACTTACAAAAGTAAATGGTGAAGATATAAATACCACAACTCTTTCTTTGCAAGCTTTGTCTTTAGCTACATTAACAGGTGAGGTTTTAGATGAAAATGATGTGCTAATCGCAAATTATAATGGTGATTTAGCGGTTCAGGTTTATGATAAAGATTTAAACCGACTAACTCTAGATAATGATAATGTAGCCTTGCCACCATATAACCAACCAAAAATGAATTTTGTTTCTTTAGGTGAAGTAATTTACAGGGGAAATGCCTCAGTGGTAAATGGTAAATTCGAATTTAGTTTTATCGTACCACAAGACATTCAAATACCTGTTGGAAATGCTAGAATCAGTTTCTATGCTAAAAGAAATAATCCAATTTTAGAAGATCAAACCGGATACAACAGCCAAATTAGAGTAGGTGGTGTAAATATTGCCGCACCATCAGATACAACACCACCGAAGTTAAGGTTGTATATGAATGATACTAATTTTGTAAGCGGCGGAATTACTAATGAATCACCAATATTTCTAGCGTTTTTAGAAGATGAAAACGGAATCAATACCGCAAGTGGAATAGGACATGATATTGTTGCAATTTTAGATGGCGACGAAATTAATCCCTACATTTTAAACGATTATTACGAAACAGAAACAGATAATTACAAAAAAGGAAAAGTAACTTATCCTTTTAGAAATTTAGCGCCAGGATTGCATACTATTTTGTTTAAAGCTTGGGATGTTTATAATAATTTAATAACTGGCGAAATTCAGTTTATTGTAGTTGGTAATGGCGATTTAGAACTAGAACATGTGTTAAATTATCCTAATCCATTTGTGAGTTACACAGAGTTTTGGTTCAATCATAACAGGCCTTTTGAACCCTTAGAGGTGCAAGTTCAAATTCTAACAATATCGGGTAAATTAGTAAAAACTATTAATCAAACTATTGTTAGTGAGGGGTTTAACTCTAGAGATGTGAAATGGGATGGAAAAGATGACTTTGGAGATCGTATCGGAAAAGGAGTTTATGTGTACAAACTAACAGTAAAATCTTCCATAACTGGTAAAAAAACAGAAAAAACAGAAAAACTTGTTATCCTATAAAAAAAATGTATATTTGTCGGCTTACTTAAAAATAATTCTATTGAGCTAAAATTACATCTGAAATAAATAGTATTAACCAAACCAAACAGATGAAAAATCTAATTAAATTTTTACCCATTATTTTAATTGCTCAGTTTTCAAATGCGCAAGATAGAGTAATTACTACTGGAGTACCATTTTTATTAATCGCTGCTGATGCACGTTCTGCTGGTATAGCGGATATGGGTGTAGCTACTTCTGCAGATGCTTATTCACAACAATACAATCCCTCAAAATACGCGTTTTCTAAACAAAAACAAGGGTTTTCTGTGAGTTATACTCCATATTTAACGAGTATCGCTAACGATATTTCATTAGGGCAAGTAACTTATTTTAACAGAATTAACGATAGAAGTGCTTTTGCAGGAAGTTTGCGTTATTTTGGTTTAGGTGATATCGAATTAAGAAATTCATTCGATGATCCTGGAAGAACTGTAAGTCCAAATGAATTGGCTTTAGATGGTTCGTATTCCTTAAAATTAAGCCCAGAATTTGCAATGGGAATCGCAGGACGTTATATTCGTTCTAATCTAAAAATTCCAGATGCAAATACAGATTCTAAACCAGCTTCAACTTTTGCTGTGGACATTTCAGGATTATATCAATCTGAAGAAGAGGCTTATGATAGTTTTAACGGAAGATGGAGAGCAGGTTTCAATTTCCAAAATTTAGGGCCAAAAATCTCTTACGATAACGATCAATTAAATGAAAACTTTATTCCAGCAAACATGAGATTAGGTGGGAGTTTTGATTTTATTTTTGATGATTACAATAAAGTAAGTGTGATTGGAGAAGTAACAAAATTATTAGTTCCAACTCCTCAAATTCCAGGTTCACCAATAGATTCTAATGGAGATGGAGATTTTACTGATCCAGAAGATGTAACTCAAGAAGAACAAAACGCTATCAACAACCAAAATTATAGAAATATTAGCTGGACAAGCGGAATTTTTAAGTCATTTGGTGATGCACCTGATGGTTTTTCTGAGGAATTAAAAGAGTTTACATGGGCTTTAGGTGCAGAATATTGGTACCAAGATTCATTTGCTTTAAGAACAGGTTACTTCAATGAAAGTGTAGAAAAAGGAGCAAGAAAGTATTTGACTTTAGGTGCTGGTTTTAAATATAATGTTGTGAAAATCGATGTTTCTTATTTATTCTCTGCTTCAAAAGTTAGAAACCCATTGGAAAACACATTGCGTTTTTCTCTAACCTTTAATTTCGGTGACGAATACGATGATAATTAATAGAAATTAAAATAAACTTTAATCCAAATTCAATTTTTTTGAATTTGGATTTTTTTTCCTAAAAAATTAAAATAATATAGAACTAAATATGAAGGAAATTCAAATAGAAACTAAATTGTCAGTTTTCGAATCTTTCGAAGAATTATCAAATTCTGAAAAGGAATTCATGAATCAAGCTATTGAAATTAGAAAAAAAGCCTATGCACCTTATTCGAAATTTCAAGTTGGTGCGGCAATTGTTTTAGATAATGGAGTGGTTTTACAAGGTTCAAATCAAGAAAATGCAGCATATCCATCAGGACTTTGTGCAGAAAGAGTAGTAATTTTTTATGCTGGGGCGAATTATCCAAATAATAAAATCACCAAATTGTTCATTTCAGCTACACCTTCTGATAGAGATTCGGAAAATCCTATTCCACCATGTGGCTCTTGCAGACAATCAATTGCGGAATATGAAATTAAACAAGATTTACCTATTGAAATTTATTTTATGGGAGCAAAAGGAGCTGTGTACAAATCTAATTCCCTGAAAAATTTGTTACCTTTCATGTTCGATAAAAGTAATCTATAACGATTTCGTTAGTAAAAAATATATTAAATTGATTAATTTCTAAATTTAAGCATCAATTAATTTTTAGAATAAAATCGGTTGTAGTATTTTTGTGGTTCGTAAAAAAAATAAAAACAAACAAACAAATAAATTATAATGAAACCAATTACAAAAGAAGTATATCTAAAATGGTATGAAGACATGCAGTTTTGGAGAAAGTTTGAAGACAAATTAGCTGCGTTATATATACAACAAAAAGTAAGAGGATTTCTTCATTTATATAATGGACAAGAAGCTGTTTTAGCCGGTGCATTACATGCTATGGAGTTAGGCGGAAAAGATAAAATGATTACTGCGTATAGAAATCACGTACAGCCAATTGGTATGGGTGTGGATCCAAAAGCGGTAATGGCAGAATTATTAGGTAAAGTTACTGGTACTTCAAAAGGTATGGGTGGTTCGATGCATATTTTCTCTAAAGAACATGGTTTCTATGGAGGGCATGGTATCGTTGGTGCTCAAATTCCAGTTGGTGCAGGTATGGCTTTCGCCGATAAATATTTTGAAACAGGTGGTGTTACTTTGACTTATTTTGGTGATGGTGCAGCACGTCAAGGTTCTTTACATGAAGCTTTCAATATGGCAATGAACTGGAAATTACCAGTTGTGTTTATTTGTGAAAACAATGGATATGCGATGGGAACTTCTGTTGAAAGAACAGCTAATCATACAGATATCTGGAAATTAGGTTTAGGATACGAAATGCCTTGTGGACCAGTGGATGGAATGAACCCAGTGAAAGTGGCTGAAGCGATGCATGAAGCAATGGAAAGAGCTCGCAGAGGAGACGGACCAACTTTCTTAGAAATGAAAACATATAGATACAGAGGTCACTCTATGTCTGATGCACAACACTATAGAACTAAAGAAGAAGTGGAAGAATACAAAAAAATCGATCCAATTACTCAAGTTTTAGATATCATCAAAGAAAATAATTACGCATCAGAAGCAGAAATTGAAGCAATCGATCAAAGAGTGAATGATTTAGTAGCAGAATGTGAAAAATTTGCTGAAGAATCTCCATTCCCAGAAGCACAACAGTTATATGATGTGGTTTACGAACAAGAAAATTATCCATTTATTCCTCACAGACTATAAATTATGGCAGAAAAAATCACAATGCCGCGCTTGAGCGACACGATGACGGAAGGAACTGTAGCCACCTGGTTGAAAAAAGTGGGTGATACAATTAAAACAGGTGAAATTTTAGCAGAAATTGAAACTGATAAAGCTACAATGGAATTCGAATCTTTCTATGACGGTGTATTATTACATATCGGAATTCAAGAAGGACAAACTGCTCCAGTTGATTCATTATTAGCAATTGTAGGAAAAGCAGGAGAAGATATTTCTTCTTTATTAACAGGTGGTGCTCCAAAAGTTGAAGCGACTCTAGTTGCAGAAGTAAAATCTGAAGCTCCAGTTGCAACAGCAGCTAAAACTGAAATACCAGCAGGAGTTAAAGTAGTAACAATGCCTCGTTTGTCTGACACTATGACAACAGGAACTGTAGCTACTTGGTTGAAAAAGGTAGGTGATACCGTAAAAGAAGGAGATATTTTAGCCGAAATCGAAACGGATAAAGCTACAATGGAATTCGAATCTTTCAACGCAGGAACTTTATTATATATTGGTGTAGAAGAAGGAGGAACAGCTCCAGTAGATACAATTTTAGCTATCTTAGGACCAGCAGGAACAGATGTTTCAGGAATTGCCGCTAACTTTACAGTTGGTGGAAGTGCTGAAGCTCCTAAAGTGGAAGAAGTGAAAGCTGTCGCTCAACCTGAAGTAACTTCAAACACCCAGCTTCCAGCTTCTAACTCAAACGGAAGAATTTTCGCTTCGCCATTAGCAAAAAAAATAGCTCAAGATAAAGGAATCAACTTGTCTCAAGTAAAAGGCTCTGGTGAAAATGGAAGAATCACAAAATCAGATGTAGAAAATTTTACACCAACTTTAGCGAGTGCTCCAACTCAAGCCGTTGCAGAATCACCAGCTTTAGTCGTTGAACATAAACCATTTGTTCCAGCAGGAGAGAAGTATACTGAAGAAATTAAGAATTCGCAAATGCGAAAAATTATTGCGAAACGTTTAGCAGAATCATTATTCACTGCGCCACATTACAATTTAGTAATTGAAGTGTCTATGGACGAAGCAATGAAATCGAGAACAGTAATTAATACTGTTCCGGATACTAAAGTTTCCTTTAATGATATGGTGATTAAAGCCTCAGCTATGGCTTTGAAAAAACATCCAAAAATTAATTCACAATGGAAAGAAGAGGCAATTCTTATCAATCATCATGTGAGTATTGGTGTAGCTGTAGCTGTTGAAGATGGTTTAGTGGTGCCAGTTTTACCATTTACAGATCAAATGAGTTTGTCTCAAATTGGTGGAAGTGTTAGAGATTTAGCAAGCAGAGCAAAATCTAAAAAATTATTGCCAACTGAAATGGAAGGTAGTACGTTTACTATTTCTAACTTAGGTATGTTCGGAATTACAGAATTTAATTCTATTATCAATCAACCCAATTCAGCTATTTTATCTGTTGGTGCTATTGTTGAAAAACCAGTTGTAAAAGATGGACAAATTGTAGTTGGAAATACTATGATGCTTTCTTTAGCTTGTGATCACAGAACAATTGATGGTGCAACGGGAGCGCAATTTTTACAAACTTTAAAACAATTTATTGAAAATCCAGTTACAATGTTAGCATAAAGTTTTCATAAAATTTATAAATATAAATCCCGTCTTGTAAATACTTGACGGGATTTTTTTATTTTTACTAAAATTTAAAAATATGAAAAAAATATTTATTGTTGCCTTTGGAATTGTAATGTTGTCTTGTGGACCAGCAAAAATGATTCCAGCTCCTGATGCTATTGTTGAAGCGAAACCAGTAATTGCTTTTGCAAAAGAAGCCGATGTTTCTAAAACTCTAAAGTTCTTAACCTCTGATGATTTGGCAGGAAGGGATTCTGGTAGTGAAGGAATTGAAAAAGCATCCATTTATCTAGAAAATTTACTTAGCGATAATAAGATTAAACCTTATTTTAAATCGTACCGCGATACTTTATCAACTTATGATAAACCCGCATATAATATTGTAGGATTTATTGAAGGGACAGATCCAGTTTTAAAAAACGAATTTGTAATTATAGGAGCTCATTACGATCATATTGGTAAAATTTCAGCCGTAAATGGCGATGCGATTGCCAATGGTGCAAATGATAATGCAGCAGGAACTACAGCAGTTTCCGAAGTAGCAAAATACTTTGCTAAATCAAAATCTAATAAAAGAAGTTTGCTTTTTGTGTTCTTTTCTGCTGAAGAAAAAGGATTACTAGGATCAAAACACTTAGCCGGTAAATTGAAAGAACAGAATATGAATTTATATTTTATGTTCAATTACGAAATGGTTGGCGTACCTATGAAAAATAGAGATATGTTGATGTACATTACTGGTTTCGGAAAAAGTAATATGGCTGCTAAAATGAATGAATATTCTGGAGATAAATTAGTGGGTTATTTGCCTATTGAAACCAAATATATGTTATTTCGAGCTTCAGATAATTTTCCTTTTTTCGACGAATTTCAGGTGCCAGCTCAGACCGTTTCGACTTTCGATTTCGAAAATTTCGAGTTTTATCATCAACCAGATGACGAATTTGAATTGATGGATACTGCTCATATTACCAATATCGTAAATAAAACGATTCCAGTTTTAGAGAAAATGATGAATGCGCCGACTAAAGAAATTAAGCTAAATGAAAAATAAAAATATAATTATTACAGGAACTTCTCGCGGAATCGGTTACGAAATGGCGTTACAGTTTGCCAATTCAGGTTATAACGTTTTAGCAATCTCGAGAAAAACACCTCAAATATTAATCGAACACGAAAATATTACTTGCTTACCAATTGATATTGCAGACGAAAATCAATTGCAAGAAGTAGGTAAATTTATTTCGAAAACTTGGAATAAAGTTGATGTTTTAATACATAATGCAGGTGCTTTATTACACAAAAATTTTACAGAAATTACTACACAAGAGTTTCAAAATATCTACAAAGTAAATGTTTTCGCTGTGGCTGAATTAACCAAAATTTGTATTCCATTTATGGAAAAAGGAAGTCATGTGGTTACGATAAGTTCAATGGGCGGAATTCAAGGAAGCATGAAATTCGCTGGACTATCAGCATACAGTTCAAGTAAAGGAGCAGTAATTACTTTATCTGAATTATTAGCAGAAGAGTATAAAGAAAAAGGAATTGCCTTCAATGTTTTAGCTTTAGGTTCTGTAAATACCGAAATGTTACAAGAAGCTTTTCCAGGATATGAAGCGCCACTTTCTGCCAAAGAAATGGCAGATTATATTTATAATTTCGCTTTAACAGGAAATAAATATTATAACGGAAAAGTGTTACAAGTTAGTTCTACAACACCTTAATATTAAAGAAAATCAGTTGAACGTTTTACAAAAATATTTACCCGAACACGCTGTGGAACCAGTTTTCGAACTGATAAAAGCCAATCATGTGCATTTGAAAGTCGTAAATGAACGAAATACACGTCATGGCGATTATCGAAAACATCCTGATGGGTTTCATCAAATTACCGTAAATGCGAATTTGAATAAGTACCGATTTTTGATGACCTTGATTCATGAAATTGCACATTTAGTAGCTTTCGAAAAATATGGTAGAAATATTTTGCCACATGGAACAGAATGGAAAATTACCTTTCAACATTTGATGATTCCATTCATTCGTCCAGAAATTTTTCCACATCAAATTTTACCTTTAATGGCAAGACATTTTAGAAATCCGAAAGCAAGTTCTGATACGGATGCAACCTTGTCTTTAGCATTAAAACAATTTGATGAAAGAAATACAGAGAATAATTATATCTTTGAAATTCCTTACGGAAGTACGTTTCGCATTAAAAACGGAAAAGTATTTAAAAAGATAGCCTTACGTGTCAAACGATACGAATGTTTAGAAGTAAGTTCCGGAAGAATGTTCTTGTTTCAACCTAATGCAGAAGTAGAAGTGATTTCAAATTAAAGTAATTCAATTGCTTTAAAATAAAAAATATATGAATAAAAATTATTACGCCATTTTAATGGCAGGTGGAGTAGGGTCTAGGTTTTGGCCAGTTAGTACAGCCGAATATCCGAAGCAATTTCATGATATGTTAGGAACTGGTGAAACGCTGATTCAAAAAACATTTAGTCGTTTATCGCAAATTATTCCTAAAGAAAATATTTTAATTCTTACGAATGAGAGTTATAACGATATTGTTTTAGAACAACTTCCTTCAGTTACGCAAGACCAAGTTATTTTAGAACCTGCCATGCGAAACACAGCACCATGTATTTTATATGCTTCTTTAAAAATTAAAAAACAAAATCCAGATGCTCTAATTTTAGTAGCGCCAAGTGACCATTGGATTGAAGATGAAATGCAATTTGCAGCCAATTTAAAACAATCCTTTAATTATTGCGAAACACAAGATACGTTAATGACACTAGGTATTTTGCCAACTTTCCCAAATACAGGTTATGGATATATTGAATACGATAAATTAGATTCTCGATTGATTAAAAAAGTAGTTCAGTTTAGAGAAAAACCAGATTATAAAACGGCTCAAAAATTCATTCAGAGTAGAAATTTCTTGTGGAATGCCGGAATTTTTATTTGGAGTGTGAAATCAATTGTTTCTGCTTTTGAACGTTTTCAACCTGAAATGTATGCACATTTTCTTAAAGGATTTGACGCTTATAATACGGCTGATGAAAAAGATTTTATTGCTGAAAATTATCCTTTAGCAGAAAATATTTCAATTGATTATGCCATTTTAGAAAAAGCACAAAACGTATTTGTATTATCCGCAACTTTTGATTGGAATGATTTAGGAACTTGGGGTTCTTTATACGATAAATTAGATAAAGATGAGTCGAATAATGCTATTGTAAACGCAACTGTATATTTAGAAAATGCCACTCATAATATCATCCGAACAGAAGGGAAAAAACTAGTGGTGATTGATGGTTTAAAAGATTATATTGTTGTAGATAAAGAAGGTGTTTTATTCATTTATCCAAAATCAAAAGAACAAGATATTAAGAAAATTGTAGGTAAGCTAAATTTGTAATTTTAATCCTTATTGTCATGCTGAACTTGTTTCAGCATCTAAAAAAAAACCTGTCGTTCTGAAATAATTCAAAATGACAGGTTTTATATTTTATAGATTTTCTTTAGGCTTCTTCAGCAGGCGTTTCTTCCGCTTTATTTCCTTTTAAATCTTCTACTTTTGCCTCAACAGTTTCTACAACTTCCGCAATTTTTTCTTTGGCAACTTCGGCTTTTTCTTCCACCCAATCAGTAGCTTCAGCTACTTTATCTTTTGCTGTGTCTACAAATTGAGAAACTTGTTCTGGCACACCCATTTCTTCTAATTTAGCAGAAGCGGATTCCGCTACTTCTTCTACTTTTTCTTTTACATCAGCCACAACTTCTGTAGCTTTGTCCATTGCATGGTCTGCAAATTCTGAAATATTTTCACTTGCACTTTCTGCTGTTTGTTTAGCTTTTCCAAACAAAGAGCTAAAAAAATTTGATAATCCCATAGTAAATAATTTTTAGTTTTCTCAAAGATAAATGATTAGTAATCAATATGCAACATAAAATTTTTTGGTTTTAAAAATTAATAATTTGCTAACAATCGAATTATTAATATAAAAGCAACTTTCAAACTTTCTGAATCGTTTTCTATTTTCTATATTTGTAAAAAATAGCTATATGTTATCCTTAAATGTAAAAAACGAAACATCAAGATTAAGAGCGGTTGTGTTAGGAACAGCAGTTAATAACGGACCTACACCAACAATTGAAGAAGCCTACGATCCAAAATCATTAGAACATATTAAAGCAGGAACGTATCCAATTGAAGCGGATATGGTTGCTGAAATGGAAGCATTTAATGCGGTTTTTCAAAAGTATGATGTTAAAGTATTTCGTCCAGAAATTATAGAAAATTACAACCAAATTTTCTCAAGAGATATTGGTTTCGTTATTGACGACATTTTCATAAAAGCCAATATTTTACCAGATAGAGAACGTGAATTAGATGCTATTCAGTATGTAATTGACCAAATTGATCCCAAAAAAGTAGTACGCCCACCAGATGAAGTACATATTGAAGGTGGTGATGTAATGCCTTGGAACGATTATATTTTTATCGGAACCTATAAAGGTTCAGATTATAAAGATTACATTACTGCTCGTACCAATATGGAAGGTGTTCAGTATATCCAAGATTTATTTCCGCATAAAAAAGTGAAAGCTTTCGATTTGGTAAAATCAAAAATTGAACCACGCGATAATGCCTTACATTTAGATTGTTGTTTCCAACCGATTGGAACGAACAAAGGAATTATCTATAAAAGCGGTTTCCGTGAAGAAGCTGATTATATGTTTTTAGTGAACCTTTTTGGAAAAGAAAATCTATTTCATATCGAACGTGAAGAAATGTATCATATGAATTCGAATGTTTTCTCAATTGCACCAGATGTTGTAGTGTCGGAGAAAAATTTCACTAGATTAAACAATTGGTTAAGAGCAAACGGATTTACTGTAGAAGAAATTCCTTACGCAGAAATTTCAAAACAAGAAGGACTTTTACGTTGTTCTACATTACCATTAATTAGAGACTAAGAAACTAAGTTGCTCAGTAGCTTAGTAACTCAATAAAACAAAATAACATGAAACAAACTACCAACACCATATTAATGATTCGTCCAGTGGCGTTTCGCATGAACGAACAAACAGCTGTAAACAACTATTACCAAAAAGTTTTAGATGATTTAACACCTGAAACGGTAAATTTTAAAGCAGTTCAAGAATTTGATGCTTATGTAGAAAAACTAAAAAGCGTTGGGATAAACGTGATTGTGATTCAAGATAAAAAAGAACCAGATACGCCAGATAGTATTTTTCCAAACAACTGGATTTCTTTTCACGAAACTGGTGATGTAGCTTTATATCCGATGTTTGCCGAAAACAGAAGATTAGAAAGAAGAGAAGATATTTTAGATGTTTTAGAAGATAAAGGTTTCGAAATCACTGAAATTATGGATTACACTTCTGCAGAAGAAGATAATATATTTTTAGAAGGAACTGGAAGTTTAATTTTAGATAGAGAATTCAATAAAGCGTATTGTGCCCTTTCTCCAAGAGCGGATGAAGAGTTGTTTATCGAATTTTGTGAAGATTTCGACATGTCGCCAATTATTTTCGAAGCATTTCAAACTGTAAATGGGGAAAGAAAACCAATTTATCATACGAATGTAATGATGTGTATTGCAGAAACTTTTGCTGTGATTTGTGCAGATTGTATCGACGATAAAAAAGAACGCAAAATGGTTCTAGAAAATCTAAAAGCTGACGGAAAAGAAATCATTTTAATTACGGAAGAGCAAGTGAACAACTTCGCAGGAAATATGTTACAAGTTCGTGGTGCTGAAGATAAACGTTATTTAGTCATGAGTAATTCCGCTTACCAAAGTTTGACTAAAGTTCAAATTGATAAAATTGAAAAACATTGCGAAATTTTACATGCGAGTTTAGATGTTATTGAAGCTTGCGGTGGTGGAAGTGCTCGTTGTATGATGGCTGAAGTTTTCTTACCAAAAGCTGAATAAATATAAAACGATATTATAAAAATCCCGATTTCATAATTTGAAATCGGGATTTTTTTATTTGGATTTCATTTTAAATTTAGAAATGTTTTTGATCATCCCATCGAAAATAAAATAATGAAACGGTAACATTGCATACCAATATAATCTTCCCCAAATACCGTGTGGTCTGAAAGTAGCAGTTTGATGTAAGGTATTGGTTTTGTCAATTCTAAATTCTAGCCAAGCTTCACCAGGAACTTTCATTTCTGCAAATAACAATAAACGTTTGTTTTCTTTATCTGCCAATAAAACGCGCCAGAAATCCAAGGCGTCTCCATTGTCTAATTGCGAAGGGTGAGTTCTTCCTCTACGAATACCAATTCCGCCAAATGCTTTATCTAAAATTCCTCGAATGTTCCAAATCCAAGTGGCATAATACCAACCGCGATGGCCTCCAATTGACCAAATGTTTTCCAGAGTTTGTTCTGTATTAGTAATTTTGATTCTCTTCTTATCTTTAAAACAACCGTATTTCGGAATTTGAATATAATTGGATAAAGGCTGACTCAATCGGCTACTAGTTAAACTGTCTTTCCAACTTGAAATTACAGAATTTTGTTCTATTTTATCGAATGCTAATCGGATGGCTTCTTTGTAGGTTGTGCCTTCAAACGGAATGATTTTTTTAATTTCCGAATCTTTTGCAATGACTTCTACCTTTAAACTGTTAATTAAATTTACCGCCAAATAATACGAAGTTGAGGTAACGAAAAATAGCCAATAAGAAGACAATCGTGGTGTCATTAATGGAAAATTATAAACTTTCAATTTCAAGTTTCTAACTTCTGCATATTGTTCCATCAATTGTTTGTAGGTTAAAATGTTTGGTCCAGCAATGTCAAAAGATTTGTTGTAGGTTTTCGGATTTTCAATTACACCAGTTAAATATTTCAAAACGTCTCTAATCGCAATCGGATGTGTTCGAGTTAAAACCCATTTTGGCGCTATCATTATCGGAAGTTTTTCGCACAAATCTCTAATGATTTCAAAAGAAGAACTTCCAGAGCCCACAATAATTCCAGCTCGTAAAACTGTTAAATTATAACTTCCCGAGAATAGAATTTGTTCCACATTTAAACGAGATTGTAAATGTTTGGATAGAGAGTTGTTATTGACAATTCCACTCAAATAAATCACTTGTCTGATTGAGGAATTTTCGATGTATTTATTAAAATTTTTGGCCGCGGATTTTTCTAATTCATCAAAGTCGCCAATTGAGGTTGACATCGAATGAATCATATAATAAGCAATTTGAACGTCTTTTAATACAGTAGTGACTTCATAAGGTTTAGTGAAATCAACTTCCCAAATGGAAATTTTTTGTAACGTTTCTTCGTCAATTCCTAATCGGTTTTTGTCTCTAACGGCACACACTACTTCATAACCTAAAAGTAAAAGTTCAGGTAATAAACGTCTGGAAACGTATCCGTTGGCGCCAGTTAGTAAAATCTTCATTTTCAAAATTTTATATGAAGATACGAGATTTTAACTATTAAATGACTCTAACAAAAGTTAAATTTAAAAAGGGAATGGTGGAAATTGAGGCTTTAAATTCCTCTAATAATACTTAAAGTCGCACTAATAATGTACTGAATTCCGATAGCAATTGTCAAGAAACCAATAATTCTAGAAATGGCTACAATTCCTGATGATCCTAATATTTTTGCTAAATAATGTGCGCTTCTTAAAACAAAATAAATTAATGTGGCAACTGCTAAAATAGCCAAACATGAAAATAAAATTTCTGTGGTCGTAATTGCATTTCCTGATTCGCCTAATTCTTGATAATAGGCAATTAATAACGAAATAGAACCAGGTCCAGCCAACATAGGCATTGCTAAAGGTGTTAGAGCAATATGTTGACGCGCTTCTGCTTCTTTTTGAACTTTTTTATTGATTCCTTTATTCTTGCTAAAATTTCCATTTAATAAAGAAAACCCTGAGCTAGCTATGATAATTCCGCCCGCAATTCGTAACGCAGTAATCGTTATTCCGAAAAAAGATAAAACATATTGGCCTACAAAAAATGAAATCAATAAAATAACAAATACATTTATTGAGGTAATTAATGAAGTTTTTGAGCGTTCAGAAGAAGTGTAGCCTTGCGTTAATCCAACAAAAATTGGTACAGTCCCAATCGGATTTAAAACGGAAAATAAAGCAACAAATAAATAAATAAAAATGTCCATAGTTTTTTTGCAAATATATCTTGTTAACCAAAGATAGAATTTAAAATAGAATTAATTAAATGTAAATTAAAAAACATTTAGTAATTTAGATGAAAATATAATCTTACAATATGAAAACTTTAGTATTAGGCGCAACAACCAATAAAGAAAGATATGCTTACAAAGCAATTCATAGTTTAGTTGATAAAAGTCATCAAGTTGTGGCTATTGGAACAAAAGAAGGAATGGCTTTAGATGTGAAAATTGAAACGGCTAAAGTTCCTTTTAACGGAATTGATACAGTAACATTGTATCTAAATCCAAAAAATCAACAAGAATATTATGAGTATATAGTTTCCTTGCATCCAAGACGAGTGGTTTTCAATCCAGGAACCGAAAATCCGGAATTTTACGAAATTTTAAAACAAAATAATATCGATTTTGAAGTAGCTTGTACTTTAGTTTTGTTAGCTACAAATCAGTATTAATGTTTAAGAGCCAAGTAAAAAGAGCCAAGTAAAAAAGTATGCTTTATTCTATGTTGTTTGTTTCTTACTAATTAAAAGCAAACCAATAAAAGTTATCAGCCCGTTTACGATAATTAATTCTTCAGCGAAAGTGTATGGAATTAGTTTTGGAACATCTGTATCAATTCCAGAATTCATACTAATAAAATAGGTAATTGCTGGAGCTAACAAACAAATAAAAGGAACTAATTTATCTTTCACAGTACGATTTTTAACTAAAATTCCGAAAGCAAATAATCCTAAAAGCGGTCCGTAAGTATACGATGCGACTTTGAAAATTAGTTTCACAACCGACTGATTGGTTAACGAATTAAATATTAGAATCACAACAAATATCGCTAATGAAAAACCGATGTGAACGAAATGTCTAGTTTTTACAGTTTCTTTCGTTTCTTCTTTTTTCTCCATTCCTAAAAAGTCAATGCAAAATGAAGTGGTTAAAGCAGTTAAAGCGGAATCTGTTGTAGCGAAAGTTGCAGCAGTTAATCCTAATAAAAAAACAACTGCCGGCACTATTGCAAAATGATTGAAAGCAATTTCAGGAAATAATAAATCAGTTCTAACAGCGCCATCTAACATAGGAACTGCGATATTATTTTTGGCTGCATATAAATATAAAAGCGCGCCAACACTTAAGAAAAATAAATTGATAACTACAAAAATACCTGTAAAAGTGAACATGTTTTTTTGTGCTTCTTTGATGTTTTTGCAACTCAAGTTTTTCTGCATCAAGTCCTGATCTAATCCTACCATGGCAATGGTTACGAAAATTCCACCTAAAATTTGTTTTACAAAATGTTGACCAGAACCTATAAAGTTTTCAAAAAAGAAAATTTTAGAATATTTCGAGTTGTCAATTTGTGAAATAGCTTCACTAAATTCGAAATCTAAACTTTCACAAACGAAATAAATCGTAAAGAAAACAGAAGCTACTAAAAATACCGTTTGTAAAGTATCGGTGATAATTATGGTTTTCAATCCACCTTTATATGTGTAGGCGAAAATTAAAGTTAAACTAATTAAAACAGTTACAGCAAAAGGAATTTTGAATTCATTAAAAACAAAACGTTGCAAAACTAAAACCACCAAATACAAACGGAAAGCCGAACCAATTGTTCTGCTTAACAAGAAAATAAAGGAAGCAGTTTTATAACTAAAATATCCTAATCGCTGTTCGATATAGGTGTAAATTGATGTCAGATTTAGTCTATAATATAATGGTAATAAAACGGTTGCAACTATTATGAACCCAATCGCATTTCCTAAAATAAACTGAAAATATGCAAATTGATTGGCATCAACTGCTCCAGGAACAGAAATGAAAGTTACACCTGAAAGTGCCGTTCCAATCATTCCAAAAGCTACCAAATACCATGGCGATTTTTTATTGGCTTTGAAAAAAGTATCATTACTACTTCCGGATTTTTTATTCATGAAATACGAAATTCCGAATAAGACGATAAAATAGGAAAGGAAAAATAGTAGTATGGTAATTGGCTGCATAAGTTTTTTTTACAAAAATAGCAGAATAATGTAAATTCAAAGCATATTTGTTTACATTTGGAAAAATTAATTTAGTCACAGATGAAAAACAGACTTACAAAAAAGTTATTTTACTTTTTAACGCTATTTACAGTATCATTTTCTTTCGCACAAGACGAAGTAGTTGAAGAAATCGAAGATTTGCCAGAATATGTAATCGATATGGATTTTAATAAATCTTTATATGAAAATAATTTTGGGAATATGTATATGTCAGATTCTCCAAAAGCAGTTTTAATGGGGATGGTAATTCCGCAAGATTATGAATCAGGTAAAACGGAATTAAGCAAAGCGATGGAACCAGATTTGAAAAACTTTAAAGCGCAAGAAATTTCAGTTAATGGATTAAAATATTATTCTTGTACAGGTATAATGAATCAAGAAGGTGTTGAAATTTTCGTAGAAGTAATGATTAAAAAAATAGACGATAATTCTTGTCTTATGGTTTCATCTATGTATGAAGTTGGTATAAAATCTAAATATGAAAAAGAAGGAAAAAGAGCCATTGTTTCCGCTAAAATTGTAGAATAAAACAAAATAAAATCTTTTTAAAACCTATTTATAGAAATATAAATAGGTTTTTCTTTTTAAGGTGTATTCTGAAAATTAGCTAATAGTTATTTTTGATATTAGTTTGTGTGGATTTTTTCTATTTTTAGATACAGAAGATTTCTATCAGTATTTAAAAATTTGAAAAAGATCCCGAAATAAAACAAAAAATGCATCTGAAAATAAAATATTAAATTAATAAAAACTATTTTTTAGAAGCCACCTTATTATATTTGCAAAATGGAATTCTCGTCAAAATTATTAGAAAATGCTGTAAATGAAGTTGCTATGTTGCCAGGAATTGGTAAGCGTACAGCTATGCGTTTGGTTTTGCATTTGTTAAAACAACCAACTGAACAAACTCAATTGTTAACAGAAGCATTAACCAAAATGCGAAACGAAATCATGTATTGTCAAAGTTGTCATAATATTTCAGATCATACCATTTGCGACATATGTAATAACACGTCAAGAGACAGTTCAATTGTTTGTGTAGTGGAAGATGTTAGAGATGTAATGGCAATTGAAAATACCAGAATGTACAAAGGAGTTTATCATGTTTTAGGTGGAAAAATTTCGCCAATTGAAGGCGTTTCTCCAAGTCAATTGAATATCAATTCGTTGGTTGAAAAAGTAAAACAGCAAAAAATTTCTGAAATTATCTTTGCTTTAAGCTCTACTATGGAAGGAGATACCACAAATTTTTACATATTCAAACAAATAAAAGACTTTCAGGTCAATGTTTCTACTATCGCTAGAGGAATTTCTGTTGGTGACGAATTAGAATATGCAGATGAAGTTACACTAGGAAGAAGTTTATTGCACAGAATTCCTTTTGAATCCTCAATTAAATCCATGTAATTCTTTTAAATTAGCAAGGAAAAAGTATATTTGTAAAATCTAAAATAATGCTATGAAGTTTTTTAAACATTTATTAAATATAGTTGCCATTTCGCTACTGTTAACCTCTTGTGTACCCTTTAAAGATACGCTATATTTAGAGAAAAATAAAGACAAAGTTGCTGACATTGAGATAAATGCAGATGCCTATAAACCTTACCGTCTTCAAGTTGACGATATTCTTTCTATTGATATAAAAGCAAATAATCAAAAAGAAGTCGAAATTTTTAGTAAAACAGGTGAAAATCCTACAGGTATCGTTAATCAAGATCGTTTATATTTTAACGGGTATCAAGTTGATGGTTTTGGAAATATTAGAGTTCCAGTTTTAGGATTAGTAAATGTGCAAGGGCAAACAGTAGATGAAGTAAGTAAAATGTTAGAAAAAAAATTACTTGAAGAATATTTTACACCGGCTTCGAATTTATTTGTAACGGTGAAATTGGCTGGAATTAGATATACGATTAACGGTGAAATTTCTAGTACAGGTACAAAAACGGTATTTCAAGATAAATTAAATATTTTGGAAGCGATTGCAAATTCTGGAGATATTCCTGTTACAGGAAATAAGAAAGAAGTGGTTGTGATGCGAAAAATTCCAACCGGATATCAATCAGAAACTCTAGATTTAACAGATGCTAAAGTCATCAATTCCCCTTATTTTTATTTAAAACCTAACGATTATATTTACGTGAAACCGTTAAAACAAAAAAGTACAGGTTTAGGTTTAAATGGATTACAAACTTTAACAACCGTGATTTCTTTATTCGGAATTATCACTACAACCTACTTACTACTAAAAAGTTTATAAAAGTATACCATGTTTGATACTAAAGATATAAAATTAATAAGTGAAGGAGCAAGCTTTGATGTAAAAGCATTTTTAGTAAAATTGCTTGGGCATTGGAAAATATTTTTGCTTTCTATGTCTATTGCAATGTATTGGGCCTATTACGTAAATATCAGAAAAGAAAGTATTTACGGAATGGATGCTTCTATTGTTGTAAAAGATGATAGCAATCCCATGTTTTCAAATAATACAAGTTTAACCTTTAACTGGGGAGGAACTTCAGATAAAGTGCAAACAGTAATTACTACTTTACGTTCCAGAACGCACAATGAAAAGGTAGTAGATAAATTACAATACTATATCAAATACCTTAGAAAAGGAGATTATTTTTATCCAGATGCTTACGGAACAATTCCTTTCAAAGCAGTGATTAATAAACAAAGAGGGCAATTAGCCAACACACATATCAGAATTAAACCGATTTCTAACACTGAATTTGAGTTTGAAGTTGATTTTGGTGAAGCAAAAGAAGCTATGCTTTATCATTACAGTGATTATTCGACTAGTACCGTAAAAACTCCAGGGAAAAAGTTTTTTAGTAAATTTAAATTTAACCAAGAAATTAACCTGCCTTTTTTTAACGGTCAAATTACTTTAGATTCTTCAAAACCATTAAATCTTAACGAAGATATTTATATTCAATTCGATGATTTTAATAATACAGTAGGTGCCTATAGAGGAATTGGTGTAAATGCTGATTTAAAAGCGCTTTCCGTTATTATCCTAGATATGCAAGGTCCAAATAAGGCCCGATTGGTAGAATATTTAAATTCGACAGTAACAATATTAAGAGAAAATGAATTGCAGAGCAAGAATCTTTTTGCTGTAAATACCATCCGATTTATTGATAGCACTTTGAATGTAATTGAAGGACAATTAAAAAATACAGAATCTGATTTAAAGAATTTTAGAAAAAATACCAACGTTTATGAATTAGAAACTGGTGGACTAAAATGGTCAGAAGAAATTTCAAGTTTAGATTTAGAACAAGATAACGTAAAACGAAAATTAGCCTTCTATAATTTTCTAAAAAGCTATTTGGAGAAAAATACTGATTATTCTAAACTTCCAGCACCAGCAGTAGCAGGTATTGATGATCCTAACATTATCGCAAATGTAACTAGGTTAATTCAATTGTCTGTTGAAAGAGCCGAAAAAACATATACCGTAAAAAATCAAAATTTATATAAAGAACTAGATTCTCAAATGGAATCTGTGAAGAAGGTTTTATTAAACAATATTGAAAGTTCGAAAAGTGCTTTGTCAATTGATTTAAAAACGATTAATGCACGAATAAATAAAGCAGAAGGAAGCATAAGTCAGTTGCCAGATAAAGAACAAGATTATATCAATATTTCTAGAAAATACGACTTAAAAGAAAAAATTTACAGTACATTTTTAGAAAAAAGAAGTGAAGCTGATATCGTAAAAGCCGCTAGCGTTTCAGATATTGAATTTATCGATTCTGCTAAAGATGTTGGAGGTGGTTTTAGAGGTCCTAAACGTACAATTAACTATGTTTTAGCTATCATTGTTGGGTTCTTTTTGCCGTTCTTGTATGTGTTAATCATTGCTTTATCGGATACAAATATCAATACAACTCAGGAAATTATTCAATTAACAAAAATTCCTATCATCGGGGTAATCGGGAAGAAAAATACCGAAAATAATTTATCGGTCTTTGAAAAACCTAAATCGCCTTTAGCGGAATCTTTTAGAGCTATTCGTTCCTCTCTGCAATTCTTGTCCAAGAAGCATAACGTGGAAGGAACTAAAATTTTAATGCTAACTTCTTCAATTTCTGGAGAAGGAAAATCATTCTGTTCTATAAATTTAGCAACTGTTTTCGCTTTAAGTGAGAAAAAAACGGTAATTGTTGGATTAGATTTAAGAAAACCTAAAATCTTCGGAGATTTCAAAATTGATAATAATTTTGGAGTGGTTAATTACTTAGTCGGACAAAAAACAGTTGATGAAATTATTTATAAATCGCATATTCCAAATTTAGATATTATTACTTCTGGTCCAATTCCTCCAAATCCTTCTGAGTTATTAATGAGTGAGGCTATGGGCGAATTAATTGCAGATTTAAAAACAAAATACGAATATATTATTTTAGATACACCACCAGTTGGTTTGGTAGCTGATGCCTTAGAATTATCTCATTATGCAGATGCTACTTTATACGTGGTGAGACAAGCTTACACCAAACGCGGAATGCTTTCCGTTGTTAATGAAAAACACTTACGTGGAGAATTGAAAAATGTGAGTATTATTTTCAATGGTTTCCAAAACAAAGCCAAATATGGTTACGGATATGGTTACGGATATGGTTACGGAGCTTATGGCTATGGTTATGGAGCGTACTATGAAGAAGATAGAAAACCAAAAACTAGAAAAGAAAAGTTTTTAGAAATGCTTAATTTATCTAAAAAAAGAAATTCATAAGCTAAGTGCAAAATTCAATTCAAAATAAAAAAATAGTTATTACAGGTGGAGCTGGTTTTATTGGTTCCAATTTGTGTGAATACTTCTTGCAACAGAACAATGAAATTGTTTGTTTGGATAATTTTTCTACAGGATTTAAACACAATATTGAACCGTTTTTAAATCACCCAAATTTTACTTTAATTGAAGGTGATATTAGAGATTTAGCAACTTGTAAACAAGCAGTTGAACAAGCAGATTATGTTTTGCATCATGCAGCTTTGGGAAGTGTGCCTCGTTCTATTAATGATCCAATTACAACTAATGAAGTTAATGTTTCTGGATTTTTAAATATGTTGCAAGCCTCAAAAGAAGCGAATGTGAAACGTTTTGTTTATGCCGCAAGTTCATCAACTTATGGCGATTCTGAAGCCTTGCCAAAAGTGGAAGATGTAATTGGGAAACCATTATCTCCTTACGCGATTACTAAATATGTAAATGAATTATATGCTGATGTATTCAGTAAAACGTACGGAATAGAAACTATTGGATTGAGATATTTTAATGTTTTTGGACGCCATCAAACGCCAAATGGTGCTTATGCTGCGGTAATTCCGAAATTCATTTCTTTATTTATAAATCATGAAAGTCCTATTATTAATGGAGATGGAAACTATTCAAGAGATTTTACGTTTATTGACAATGTAATTCAAATGAATGAATTAGCTTTGCAGGCTCAAAATTCAGAAGCGATAAACCAAGTTTATAATACGGCTTTTGGAGAAAGAACAACTTTAAACGAATTAATAAAATATATAAAAGAATTTCTACAACCATACGATTCTGAAATTGCTACTATTTCTTGTATATATGGTCCTAATAGAGGTGGTGATATTCCACATTCTTTGGCAAGCATTGATAAAGCTAAAGAATTATTAGGCTATAATCCGAAATATTCTATTAAAGAGGGATTGAAAGAATCTATAGATTGGTATTGGAAAAATTTAAAAACAAATCAAAATGATTAAAAATATTTGTTGCATAGGCGCAGGATATGTTGGTGGACCAACCATGGCAGTAATTGCTCAAAAATGTCCACATATTAAAGTTACAGTTGTCGATTTAAATCAAGAAAGAATTAACGCTTGGAATCATGAAGATTTAAGTTTATTGCCTATTTACGAGCCAGGTTTAGATGCTGTTGTTGGTGAAGCCAGAGGTAGAAATTTATTTTTTTCTACTGAAGTAGATAAAGCAATTGAAGAAGCAGATGCGATTTTTATTTCAGTAAATACGCCAACTAAAACGTATGGAGTAGGAAAAGGAATGGCTGCCGATTTGAAATATATCGAATTATGTGCCAGACAAATTGCGCGTGTAGCTAAAACAGATAAAATTGTCATTGAAAAATCAACTTTACCTGTAAGAACTGCTCAAGCCATTAAAGATATTTTAGATCATACTGGAAATGGTGTGAATTTCCAAATCTTATCTAACCCAGAATTCTTAGCAGAAGGAACAGCAATTGAAGATTTATTTGCTCCAGATAGAGTTTTAATTGGTGGTGACACGACTCCAGAAGGACAAGTAGCCATCAATAAATTAGTTGAGGTATATGCCAATTGGGTAAACAGAGACAATATTTTAACGACTAATGTTTGGTCTTCAGAATTATCAAAATTAACGGCTAATGCTTTCTTAGCACAACGTGTTTCATCTATTAATGCGATGAGTGAATTGTGTGAAAAAACAGGTGCAGATGTTAATGAAGTGGCCAAAGCAATTGGTTTAGATAGTAGAATCGGACCAAAATTCTTAAAATCATCTGTTGGTTTTGGAGGTTCATGTTTTCAAAAAGATATTTTAAACTTAGTGTACATCGCAAAATCTTACGGATTAAATGAAGTGGCTGATTATTGGGAACAAGTAATCATCATGAACGACCACCAAAAACGTCGTTTCTCGAAAAATATTATCAGTACTTTATATAACACAGTTTCTGGTAAAAAAATCGCCTTCTTAGGTTGGGCTTTTAAAAAAGATACTAACGATACTAGAGAATCTGCAGCAATTTATGTGGCGAATGATTTAATTAGTGAACAAGCAAATATCGCCGTTTTCGATCCGAAAGTAGAAGCAGATCAAATTCATTTCGATTTAAATTATTTAGAAACTCGTACAGATTCTGAAAATAAAAAATACATTTCTATCGAAACTAATGGTTACGATGCCTGTAAAAATGCACATGCTATTGCCGTTTTAACAGAATGGGATGAATTCAAAACTTACGATTGGCAAAAAATATATGACAATATGCTAAAACCTGCCTTCGTTTTTGATGGTAGAAACTTATTGAACAAAACTGAATTAGAAAAAATCGGATTTATCTATCAAGCGATTGGGAGTTAGATTGAGTTGTGGGTTGTGAGTTATGGGTTTTGGGT
>JACCDZ011696550.1_pt1 | contig 30193 bp, 4 predicted proteins | sample 7449551 | NCBI WGS metagenome assembly JACCDZ01 (sample SAMN15323452, study PRJNA562643) | freshwater metagenome | isolation source: river surface water | place: USA:Blue River Watershed | collected 2017-08-18 | reverse complement strand
TGACCGGCACTGGGGCCAATCTGGTCAATGCCAACTATGGTGATGGTGTCATCACGACAGGCACGGGCAACAACACCGTGATCGGCAACGAAGGCAATGACACCATCAACGTTGGTGGCGGTCAGGTCAGCATCGATGGCGGTAACGGCAACGACTCTATTGCAATGGGCACAACGCTCGCTGCGAACGACACCATCACCGGTGGCGCAGGCACAGATCATTTGACCTTCACGGACAGCAATTCAGCCACCAACGATCTCGACAACGTCACAGGCATCAACAACATTTTGCTCGGCGGTGATACCTATGTGGGTACCGTCAACAACTTGGTCGACGAAGGTGCAACCCTCAATGTGTCATTCAGTGGATCTGTATCGAACCGTGTGCTCTACTGGGATGGCTCTCTGGAGTCGGATGGCCAGTTCAACATCACAGCAGAAAACGGCAATAACCTGATCCGTGGCAGCCAAGGTGACGACACCATCGTCACGGGCAGCGGTGATGACACCGTGTACACCACTGGTGGTAATGACAGCATCAACACAGGAGCGGGTGCAGACCGCGTAGAAAACGCGGGTTCTGGCAACGACACCATCGTGACCGGAGCCGGTAACGACTGGGTCTTGACCAGCGGCGGTAACGATTCGATTTCTACTGGCAACGATGATGACACGGTCACAGACACCGATGTCGATGGCAACGACACCGTTGATTTGGGCGCAGGTGATGACACCTTCACCAGCAGCGGCGGCAATGAGTCCGTGCTCTTGGGTACAGGCGCTGACGTGGTCAATTTCGGTACAACGCTGACTTCAGCTGACGTCATCACAGGTGATGCCGGTGCGAATGATGTGCTGAACTACACCGACGCCAACAACGATGTCAATGAACTGAGTAACGTCACAGGCATTGACACCATCAACTTGGGCGATGCCGACACACGAATCACCAGCAGCAACGCTGTGGTGGCTTCGGGCGCTTCGATCACCATCAACGCCACCGGCTTGACTTCAGGCCACAACTTGGTGCTGGACGCATCTGCGGAGACCGACGGCCACTACAACGTGCTCGGCACCGCAGCCGCTGACTCGATCTACACCGGTGCAGGCAATGACACACTGATCGCGGGCGCAGGCAATGACACCCTGATTTCGTACGCTGGCAATGACTCGATCAATGGAGGCGCAGACAACGACCTGATCCTCATGGGCACATCCATGACCGCCAACGACACCGTTCAAGGTGACGTGGGTTATGACGAATTGCGCTTTACCGACGACACCAATAACCGTACGGACCTGGACCACGTGACAGGTGTTGAGAAAATCGTTCTGGGCGACCAGACCACAGCCATCACTACAGTTGATGCACTGGTGGGCAGCGGCAAAGTGTTGGAAGTCGATGCCAGCGCATTGACAACAGCCAATCACACCCTGGATTGGAACGGTTCAGCAGAAACCGATGGCAGTTTCAGCATCACTGGCGGCAATTTTGGCGACACCATCATTGGTGGTGAGCAGGCTGACACCATCAACAGTGGCAGCGGTAACGATTCGGTGGTCGCTGGCAACGGTAACAACCGGGTGGATGCAGGAACGGGTGACAACACAGTCACATCCGGCATCGGCAATGACTACATCGTCGCTGCTGACGGCAATAACCTCATCAGCGCAGGCACAGGCCTGAACACTGTTGTGACCGGTGACGGAAACGACAACATCGAAACCGATATCAACAGCGGCGCCGACTTGATTCAATCTGGTGGCGGTAACGACTCGGTTTACACAGGCGGTGGCGATGACACCATCGATCTGGGTGCAGGCAACGACACCGTCATCGGCGGCATGGGTGCGGATGACATCACCCTGGGCAGCGGCGTCAATCGCATCATCTACAACGATGACTCTGAATCCACAGCAGACCCATTGGTCGCGGGTGGTTTGGGTTACGACGTGATCCATGGCATCAACTTCGCATCGGGCAGCGGCGACGTGATCGTTCTGCCGAACCGCACTGCAGGCATGTCCTATGCCGTGGTGGGTGTTCTGTCCAGCGATGCCAACGCCCCCACCATGGGCCTGAATGCCAACATCGGTACCTTGTCCTCCGATATCGAGTTCGCACTCAACTCCACTGGCCACTTGCGCGACATGAAGTCCGACGTGGTCAAACTGGTCTTTGCCTACGGCTCGGCAGCAGGCACCTATTTGGTGATCAACGCCGGTGGCCTGTGGTCGGGTTACCAAGTCAACGAAGATTTGGTCATCAAGTTGGAAGACGTCGTCAATGGCGTCCCATCACTGGCCAATTTCGCAGGTGATGCCCCCAGCTTCTACCGCGCACCTTCGAGTTTCACAGTCCGCACTGAAGACGGCGATTTCGACACAACGTCCAGCCCGACCGATGTGGTGCTGTATGGCAATGCAACGTCTGCATACGATGCGGGCGTTCGTGTCATCAAGGGCAACCCTTTCAGTACCGACACCATTGATGCACGTGGCGAACTGACCAGCGCAGTCACATTCAGCTTCATCAGCTCTGCAGTCGATGCCATCAACGGCGGCAAACTGGTCGGTATCTCCGATGCTCGTCTGGACGATATCCGTCTGGAAAACTTCGATCGCTTCTATGCAGGCGTTCAGGGCAGCACCGTCACGCTGGCGGCGGGTCATGAATCGGTCTACGGCGGCGTGGGCATCGACACGATCGTGATCAACTCGCTCTACCTGACGGGTGATGTGACCAATGTGGACACGATCTCGGTCTATGGCAGCAACAACCTTGTGGGCATGAACGGTGGCGTTGGTCTGAATACCACGGGCACAGAATTGTTGATCAACAACGGTGGAACCACACAGTCTCTGACAGAGTCTCAGTACGACGCACTGGGTGATATCAGCGGAAGCGATTCAAACACCAACGACACCATCCAAATCTGGACAGGCAACATCGCCACCATCACGACGGACAAAGACGTTGAGCGTTATGTCTTCCAAGATGATTCGGGCAACAATGCCATCAGTGTCACGCTGGTGGATCCAGACGAAAACAGCACCGTCACCATTGAGAGCTATGTGTCTGGTGACACCATCACAGTAGATGCATTGGCGTTGTCACCAGGCAAGACGCTCAAGTTGGTGGGCTCGGCTCAATTCGTTGTGACTGGTTTGAGCGGCGATCTGGATGCTTCGCAAACCACTGGTAACTTGACCGTGACCAGCAACGGCGGTAACACCATCACCACCGGGACAGGCAACACCCACGTCACCAGCAACGGCGGTTCGACCGCTATCAATGCTGAATTGATGCGTGATGCCAACAACGGCATCTTGCCGACAACCACCAGCCTGTTGACCACGGACGGCACAGGCAGCGTGGTCATTAGCAACCTGGTTGCCGACTTGGATAACTCAGCGGCTGGTGGCGCCACCGTGACCATGGGCAGCAATGACTTGGGCATCGCTGCGTACCTGCCAGGTGTAGATGTGACTGTGGTCAGTTCCACAGCCATCACCGTGGCCAACGGCAGCTTGCGCGATCAGGACACCCTGCGTATCCAGGGCTCTGGCAACTACACCATCACAGGTCTTGTTGCCAATGTGGATGGCTATACCGACGGCACGCATTTCGTGTCCGGCACGGTCAACATCTCGGCCATTGACACCGTCAACATCGAGACTGGCACCAACAACACCACCATCAGTGAAGCCACTGGCAAAACAGCCAACGTTGATGCAGAGGCATTGGCCGACGGTAACTTGCTGAGCACTTCGGGTGCTGGTTCGTTCAGCGTGACCAACCTGTTGGCTGACATGACCAACACGGCCACCGGCAGTGTGGAAGTGTGGCTGGACGACGATGGCGCAACGGGCGCTACAACCACCATCACCAACAATGCAGCCATCACGCTGCAACTGCACAACGACTTCACCAGCAATGACGTGATCTCTACGGCAGGTACGGGTAGCTTCAACGTCATCGGTCTCAAGGCCGACTTGGTGAACAGTGCCACAGGTACTGTCTTGGCAACGTTGGCGCACAGTGTGGCCAGCGACGTCATCAACGTCACCAACAACGCCGTAACCGGTACTTTGACCATCGCCAATGGCACGTTTGTGGATGGCGATACGCTCAACATTTCTGGCGCAGGCAAGGTTTACGTGACCGGATTGGTGGCAAATGTCGATGCCTCGACCCAGACGGGTCAGCTCGACGTGATCTCGGTGGACGATGTCAGCATCATCACCGGATCAAACAACGTTCAGGTGACCAGCAACGTGTCCGGTAAAACGGCATCGGTCAATGCTGACCAAATGGCTGACAACACAACCCTGACCACCTTGGGCAGCGGCAACCTCACCATCACCAACCTCACGGCTGACCTGAACAACACCGGCACAGGCACCAACATGGTCACCCTGCGCAACGATGCACCTGGCGCTGGCGTGGTGAATACCACCATCAACAGCTCCACCACCATCACCGTCAACAACGGCAGCTTTGACAATGACGACCTGATCAACTTGGCCGGCGCTGGTGCCAAGACGCTCAACAGCGTTGTGGCAGACGTTGGCGCCGCCGGTTCCACAGGCACGGTCAACATCGCCAGCACAGGCGATGCCACCGACAACGCCATCAGTGTGACCACAGGTTCTGCCGCCACATCCGTGAACGGCAACGCAGCATCGGACACGATCAGCATCAACGCTGAAGACTTGGCCGATGGCACTTTGTTGACCACCAGTGGCAACAGCAATATCACTGTGACCAACTTGTTGGGTGACATGACCAACACGGCCACCGGCACAAACCTGGTGACGTTGGATGACGACGCTGCAACAGGCCGGAACGTGAACATTGCGAGCGCCACCGCCATGACAGTGGCCAATGGCTTGTTCGACAGTGATGACACCATCAACTTGTCGGGCGCGGGCGCTTACACCGTGACCGCTCTGGCGGCCACGTTGAATGCCACGAGCACCAGCACACTCAACGCCACCACTGCGACGGATTCTGCTGCAGGCGAGGAATTCTTCATCACCGGTACATCAGCTGGCAACGTCACCGTCAACGGTGTCGATGCGGGCGATACCGTCACGATCGATGCCAACAACACCTTGGACAACAACAGCGTGACTCTGGTTGGCGCAGCCAACATGACGGTGAACAACCTCAAGGCGGACGTCAGTGCAAGCACCGCTACTGGCAACCTCACCATCAACGCTGACACGGTCAACCCGACCAGCGTCAGCGTGAGCACAGGTTCCGGCGCAGACACCATCACCACAAGTTCTGGCGATGACTACGTCAACGGCAACGGCGGTGCAGACCTGATCAGCACCAACGACGGCAATGACACCATCGACGCACAAACTGGCGCGGACACAGTGTCTGCGGGTACGGGCACCGATTACATCGATGCAGGCAACGGCATTGGTTCGGTTGACGGTGGCGACGGTACCGACACCATGGGTGTTTACGGTATCAGTGGCCTTGCCGACAATAAATTGGTCAATGTTGAAAACATTGAAGCCCGTTCGGGTGGGGTGACTAACGACTTGTCGTTGCAGACCGAAGGATTCAACATTTTCTTTGGCTCAGGCGTCACAACCGGAACAGTCGTTGGCGGTAGCGGCAACGACACCATCACCGGTGGAACAGGCGATAACAGCCTTACTGGCGGTGGCGGTTCTGACAGCATCATGGCTGGTAACGGTAACGACACCATCGTGGGCGATCAGTCCGATGTGCTGTTGGACGGTGGCGATCACACAACTCGTGACTTGTTGCAGATTGGTGCCAACTTCAATGACACCAGCAACGCGCAGATTGCCAACATCGAAGAAGTCACACTCACTACATCTGGCCTGACAGTCAACCTGGCTGACCAGACAGAAGCCTTGACGATCAACGGCTCGTCTGGGGCAGATACCATCATTGCAGGCATTGCCAACGACACGATCTATGGCAACAACGGCGATGATTCGATTGCTTCGGGTGATGGTAACAACGTGGTTGTTGCCGGTATCGGTAATGACACAGTGGTGTTGGGTATTGGCAGCGACAGTATTGATCTGGGTGATGGCAACGACAGCATTGTGGCTGGCGCCAATTTCAACGCGTTTGACACAGTTGTCGGCGGTATTGGAAGCGATACGCTGAGTTTTACAGACGACCAGACAGGTACCGACGACCTTGATCATGTCACCGGTTTCGAGACCATCATCTTGGGTGATGTGACCAGCAACATCATTGCTGTGAATGATTTGGTGGCCAGTGGTGCGACTGTGACGATCAATGCTTCTGCATTGACTGCTTCACACAGCTTGACTTGGAACGGTTCTGCCGAAAACGGTGGTAAGTACAGCATCATTGGTGGTGCAGGCAACGACACCATCACAGGTGGTGCAGGTGATGACACCATCAATTCGGCTGGCGGTGATGACAGCATCGTGACCGGTAACGGTGCGAACATAGTCGATGCAGGTGACGGTAATGACGTCGTGATTGACGGCATCGGCAACGACACCATCACGACTGGCCTTGGTGCAGACGGCGTGACCTTGTCGGGCAACGGCAACAACGTGGTCTCCACAGGTGATGGCAACGACACGATTGCAGCGGGTACGGGCAACGACAGCATCGATGCAGGCGCAAACGATGACGTGATCACGCTCAACGCTGGCACGAACACGCTGGACGCGGGCACGGGTGCAGACACGATCACATTGGGCACGGGCACAGACAGTGTCAACGCCAATGCGGGCGCAGACCTGATCCAGGCCAACGGCAACTTGACAGTGGCAGACACCATCAACGGTGGTGCGGATGCTGACAAGCTGACGATCACAGCGGACACGGCTGCAACGGATCTGGACAACGTGACGAACGTTGAGACGATCGAGTTGTTGACTGGTGTGGCCAACAACTTTGTGTACACGATCAGCAATAACTCGGCTTTCGACAACGACATCACAGGTGTGACGATCGACGCTGACGCCTTGGTTGCGACGGAGAGCTTGAACTTCAGCGCCACGAACCTGAACCGTGCGATCACGATTTTGAGCGGTGCAGGTAACGACACGATCGTGGACGGTGCAGGCAACGACAGCATCGTGACCAACGCAGGTGCAGACAGCGTGACTTTGTCGGGCAACGGCAACAACGTGGTCTCCACGGGTGATGGCAACGACACGATTGCAGCGGGCACGGGCAACGACAGCATCGATGCAGGCAACAACACCGACTCGATCGTTGGCGGTAGCAACATCAACGCGTCGGACACGATTGATGGCGGTGCGGGTAGCGATGAACTGACGTTCACCGACAGTGATGGTCTGTCGACCGACCTGAACAATGTGATCAACGTTGAGTTGGTGACCCTGGGCGATGCCAACACGAACGTGACAACGGTGCAGAACTTGGTGGCGAACGGTGCAACACTGACCGTGAACGCAACGGGCCTGACGGGCGGCAAGACGCTGACCTGGAACGGCGCAGCCGAGACGGACGGCGGCGTGTTTGTGATCAACAGCGCTGGCGGTAACGACACCATCACAGGTGGTTCAGGTGCCGACACGATCAACTCGGACAGCGGTGCCGACGTGATCGTGACGGGCAACGGCGACAACGTGGTTTCTGCTGGGGACGGCAACGACACGATCACGCTGGGCACAGGTGCAGACAGCATCGACGCAGGCAACAACAACGACTCGATCGTTGGCGGTAGCAACATCAACGCGTCGGACACGATCGATGGTGGTGTGGGCAGCGATACGCTGACGTTCACTGACAGCGATGGCGTGACCACAGATCTGGACAACGTGACGAACGTTGAAGTGGTGATCTTGGGTGATGCGGTCACAAGCGTGACGACGGTGAACAGCCTGGTTGCTTCGACTGCTACGTTGACCGTGAACGGTACTGCGCTGACCAACAGCCTGACCTGGAATAGCGCAGCCGAGACGGATGGCAAGTTCAGCATCACAAGCGGCTCGGGCGCTGACACCATCACAGGTGGTACAGGTGCAGACACGATCAACTCGGGTTCGGGTGCCGATTTTATTCGTTCGGGGGCCGGTGTTGACAATATCAACGCTGGAGACAACAACGATCTGATCATCTACGCAACGGCTGCTGAGTTTGCGATTGCAGAAACAGTCAATGGCGGCAACGATATCGACACCATTCGCTTGGATGAAGCGGCCATTTATGGCAGCGACAAGCTCAGTGCAACAGTCTCTGCGATTGAGTACATCAATCTCAACGATCATTCGGCCGCCTTCAGTTTGACTTTCGCCAATGATGCTTTTGTCAATGCTGACAGCAATGGAGATGGCACGACTGACAACACCATCACCATCGAGAGTATTGATACAACGTATGGTTTGTTTGTTGACGCGTCTGCGGTAAGCAACATCGCGTATGAGATTGCGGTGCTTGAAACGTTCGGATCCCTCGATGGCAACGACACACTGATTGGTGGTGCTGGTAACGACACCTTCCAGGGCGGTTTGGGTACTGACTCGATCACCGGCAACGGTGGTGCAGACAGCATCTTGGCTGGCGGTGGCAACGACACGGTTGTGGCTGATCAGAATGACGTTTTGCTCGATGGTGGTAATGACACCGACTTGCTTAAGATCGGTGCAAACTTTGCCGATACCAGCGATGCTCAAATCATCCGCTTTGAAAACGTTGAGTTGACAGCTAACGGTTTGACAGTGAGCCTGAATGATCAGACTGAGAATCTGGCTATTACGGGCTGGGCGCTGGGTTCATCGACGATCGTTTCGGGTGCAGGCCATGACACCATTACTGGTGGTTCTCTGGCTGACAACATCACCGGTGGCAATGGCAATGACATCATCAGTGGCATCGGCGGTGCCGACACGCTCGACGGCGGAGATGGCAACGATGACATCACGATCGGTACAAACACCATCGACACTGAAAACGTCAACGTTTCTGTTCTGGGTGGTGCAGGTAATGACCTCATCAAGATCGAACTCGATGAATTGACATTGAATGATGTCATCTCTGGCGGTAGCGAAACCGATACCTTGCAGTTCTTGACGGTTGGCACCTTGCTTGATGGTGATTTCACGAACGTGACAACGGTCGAGAAGTTGATCCTGGCCGATGGCACCAACAGCGTGACCTTGGGCAACGAAGCCTATAACGGAGGGAACGGCATTTCGACCGTGGTCGGTGGTACAGGCAACGACACGATCATCTCTTACTCTGACGATGATCAGCGCGGTTCGCTGACGCTGGATCTGAGTGCAGGAGGACGTGACACTGTTCAGATTCTGAACGCCGCCATCGGTGGTGCAGGTGGTGCTTCAGTTGGCGCGACTTCGTCGATCAACAAGACAACCTTGAATTTGACATTGGCCGATTGGGCTGCAACGGAAGCTACGGTTACTTCACGAGTGGGTACGGATGCAATCACGATCTCTGGCTTCGAAGTTGGAGATGGTGGCGACCAGATCGAATACATGAATGGTGCATCAGCTGTTGTCATTGGTGGTTTTGCCAACGACGTTGATTTGACATTCAATAATTTGGCGGGTTTGTCGAACCACTCGGTGATTGAACTCAATGCCAACCAGTTCCAGCAATCTAACCCGTACGCCTTGCTGTCAATGGCTACGATGATGGACCAATTGAATAACGTTCAAGACGGTAACTATTACATCGTTGTGTATGACGGTACGTCGGCCAATGCAAATGCATTCATTTATGCAGCCACTGCAACAGAGGGCGATGGCTTCGACTTTGCGGATGTGAACGCCGGCACCAACGGTAGTGACTTGGACACTGTTGAGTTGATCGGCATCTTGACGGGTGTGGGCGCTAACAACGTGACCAGCCAGAACTTCATCTAAGCGTAGAAGTTTTGCACCTCCGGATGCGGGTCAATCTGCATCCGGAGTTTTTTGCTTTTTAGGAATGAACATGTCAGTTGTACAAGGACAAAACTACTATTGGGCGTTCACGGGTGATGACACGCTGGACTTGCCATGGTTGTATTTGCAAAGCAGCGATGGTTCGTACGTCAACAACCACTGGCGCATCAACAGTCTCTTGTTCGGGGGATGGACATCCATCGGGTATGTTGACATGGGGCTCAACACTTCGTTTGCTCTGGCGCGCAGTGAAGATTGGTTGACACTGTCCAATACCATCAGCAATACCGGTCATTTCAGGCTCAACCTCAAAAATGTCGAATACATCGACGCGCCCCTGGATAAAAATATTTCACTCGAGGTGGTGAGCAAAGAGGGTTTCACCACCGATGGCTCCTTGGTATCCCTGAGCATGAATGTGGGCAACCACACCTTGAATTACTGGGATGCCGCACGCGATTCCACCCTGTTTCAGGGCAGTGGCTGGGACACGGTAAATTTGAACGACAACCCGGACATTCCGGGAACACAATACTGGTCTTTGATTCGTCGCTCAGACGGGCAGATTGATGCTTACAGCCTGTTTTCAGGCAATCGGATTCGCCTCGAAGGCGGCACGGTCACATGGAACAACAACAACAACACCATGAACTATGGTGAAGTTGAAAAGTTCTTGATGAAAAATGCCCGAACGGGGGGCACCGAGACGCCTGAACCCGGAAACGTTATTTCGGCCACAGGCGCAAAATATCTGGATATCAATATTGACCTTCGGAGTTATGAAAACGGGGTCAATACTTATTTCAGTGATTCGTTCAACCTAGCTTACTTCAACTACATCCGCTATACATCAGACAATGTTTGGACTGGTGAAGCCACCATTCATAATGGATTGAGTGTGAGTCCGCGCTACAGTGCGGTCAGCAATACTCAAGTGGCAGGCGCTACTGTATTGCCAGTGGCGGGCACCAACCGTAACGGTACACATGATCTGATCGTGGGGGAGCAAGCGAATGATATCGACGGACAACTACGTCTGTATTCATTCAATGTGGCATCTGGCTCTTACAACACGTTCAACGATGTGTTTTTGGGCGACTCCGGTGTTGATGGGAAAAGTTATTCTGGCAATACAGCCACTGCCGTTGATCGTGTCGCCATGTATGGCTTCGGCGGCAACGACATCCTGACTGGTGGCTCTGGTAACGACTACATTTTTGGTGGCCAAGGTTACTACAACCAGTTAACCAGTGATACCGGAAACCAGATCACTGGCGGTGCAGGCGCCGATTTTTTTGGCGTTGGCAACACCAACACCAGTGGCACGGTGACCGGCAGCAACACTTGGGCCGGTTACAACTCCAGCCAGGCAGAACTGGGCTATGCCGCTGACCGCATCACCGACTGGCATGCAGGCACCGACACCTTGGAAGTGCTCAGCAACGGCGTGGCGGTGATCTCTGGTTTGTATGGTGTGAGCGGCATGGCTGGCCACAACACCTTGGATTTGCGTGATTATTCTTCTGTGGTGACTGTCAACCAAGATGGCGACAGCGCACGCGGCAACGACAACTGGGACAGCACCCAGTCACTGCAATACGTTTATGACAACCAGACCAGCCGCGATTTGCAGAGCATCAAGAACGAAGGTTCGGACATCTCGGTGGTCAACAACGGTCTGATCATCGCGCGTGGTCAGGGCGGTGACGACACCGTCTATGGCAGCGCCGGCAATGACTACATCTACGGCAACGAAGGCCGAAATTTGTTGAACCTGAGTGAAGGCGGCAATGACCGTGCCTTCCTGGATACACGTTCTGGCAAGCAGTATGTGTCGGACTTCAATGCCAGTGGCTCAGACAAGTTTTATCTGGCCAAAAACATTGTGGACGCTTTTGGAGGCAATTCAGGCCGGTCCATGGCAATCTACGACACCATTTCTTCGGGCTACAACTACACACACGGCAGCGGGTACAGCCAGGGCATCGACTTTTTGTATGGTTTGACCTACAAGTCCTACCTCTCGAATGCTTATGGCTCACAGCCTTACACCAACGATCAGTCCTATTCCATGGACTTGTCGGCAGACATCACCACCTATGTATCAGGCATCGTGTCCATTGGCATCGGTATTGGACTGTGCTTCATCCCATTTATCGGTCCCGCTTTGGGCGCCCCCCTCATCGCAACCGGTACGTTGCTGACGGCCGGCAAGATTTACTCGGACATGGGCAACACCTCGCTGGGGTCTGTGCCGCACATCAATCCGGTTTATGACTTGACGCCTGGTGGCGCGAGTTTCACCTCCAATTATGTGTATGTGCTGGACAACCCTTATCGTCCCGCCACGACAGCTGCAACGGGCAGTTCGCTTTCTTCAGAAGACAACCTGAGGTTTTTGGACTTCTTCCCGCAAGCCTATAAGAATGATGGCTTTACCGCTGCCTTGGAGCTCAATCCTGGCTATTGGAATGCTGGCGATACAGGCGACGGTATTTTTGGCTACTTTGTTGTCTATTCAAATTCCGAGACATTTGTTTACTTGGTGACCTCGCAAGATCACCTGATTGAAAACCACGAAGCGATGAAAGTCGCTGAACTGTCTGGGTTCCGCAGCGCATCCGACTTTGTGGTGTACGACTCCAACTACGATCCCTACAACCAGCGTGCTGATGCGGCTGTTGTGTTGAAGAAACCCACCATCACCCAAGTGATTGAAAACAGTGGGCCTACATACACTGCGAACGTCCCGTTGCTGGAATACACGCAATCACCTTACCTGAAGGTTTTGGGCTCCATTGCCAGCATCGATCCAGGCAGAACCGCCACGACGACGGTCAACAAGGTGGAATTGTTTGACAGCAACTCGCCTGAAAACGGTGTGGTGGGGACCGCCTTTTTGGGCGGTGGCGCAACCACTTTCGAAATCAACGACACCCGAGTCTTGGGCCAGCTGATCATTCAGACGGATTACAGCACGGTCACAGGCGCCTTGAATCCGCTGTCGATGGACAACACCTTCGAGTATCAAGATCGCCGTGTGATCTATTACGCGACCCTCTACAACGATGTGGATGGCGACGGCGAGATGGTGATTGAGACACGGTCCAACACGTTCTCGGTGATTGACAATGGCCCCAGCACGGCCACCGTGGATGGCGGAGCGGGTACGGACACCTTGATGCTGGAGTCGACCTCGCTGCACTTGAACAACGCCAGCGATGCACAGATCCTGAGCATTGAGATGATCAGTGTCAAACCACCGATGGGGCCAGGATTGTCGGTGACGGTCAGTGGTGGAGCTGTGACATCTGTCAACATCCTGGATTCCGGTGCAAAAATTGCAGACGGCACCTATGACCTGACATTGAGTGATGACACCACGAGCAGTGAATCAGGCGCTACAGGCTGGAAAGTGGTGGTATCGGGTGGAAAGGTCACTTCGGTCATCACCGGCAGCGGCGGATCGGGCTATACCGAATCCACCTATGCCAATGCAGAGTGGGTGCCTGTGGGGGTCACGATTGACATCCACGCCCAATCCGAGGGTTTCACGGTCACAGGTTATCAGGGCGCAGATTCGATCATTGGTGCCCAAGGCAACGATGTGATCAATGGACTGAATGCCAATGACACCATCGACGGCGGCACCGGTAACGACACCATCGAAGGCGGTGCAGGGCAAGACAATTTATCTGGCAGCGCGGGGGGGGACACCTTCGTGGTCACCAGCGTGTCTGACTTTGCTGCTGGCGAAACCATTTCAGGTGGCTCCAATGCTTCGACCGTTGACCGTTTGAAACTGTCGCAAGTATCGGTCAGCGGCCCATCAACCGCACCTGTCACCAGCGCTGCAACGGGGACTTATTCCAGCGCTCAGTTGAGTGGCAGCGTCACTGGGGTTGAGGTGATTGAGTTGGCCGCGGATGCGGACTATTCCTTGACCTTGGCCAACGGCATTTATGCCGGTGTGGACGCCGATGGCAATGGCAGTGAAGACAACACCCTCACCATCACACCCACAGTCAATTTGACCCATGATGTCACCATTGTTGGTGGCGCGACATCTTCGACCCATGAACTCAAGGTGTTGGACAACGGATTCCTGGATGGCAATGACTCCATCACAGGCGGTGCGGGCAATGACACCTTGCAAGGCGGCTTTGGCAACGATACTTTGTCGGGCGGCGCGATTGCGACCTATTCGGGTTCGGACTCGATAGACGCAGGCGGCGGCAACGACTTGATCGTGCAAACCTTGTACCAAACGGGCAATGACACCATCATCGGTGGTGCTGACGTCGACAAATTGACAGTGACGCAGTCCAATGGACTCGCCGACTTGGACAATGTCACGCAAGTTGAGACGATCGAGTTGTTGCCCGGCCTGGGGGCTAACTTCAGCTACACCATCAGCGACTCGTCTGCATTCGACGCAGACGCAACGGGTGTGACCATTGACGGTGATGCACTGACATCAACCGAAGCCTTGGTGTTCAGCGCAACGAACCTGACTCGTTCCATCACCATTTTGGGTGGTGCGGGCAATGACACCATCATTGATGGTGGCGGCAACGATAGCATTGTCACCAACGCTGGCAATGACAACATCACGTTGTCGGGGGCTGGTGCCAACACGGTCAGCAGCGGCAGTGGCACAGACTCGATCATCCTGGGGGCAGGCACGGACTGGGTGGATGCAGGCAACAACAACGACACGGTTGTGGGCGGTGCCAATGTGACGGTGGCCGACACACTGGACGGCGGTGCTGAAATCGACTTGCTGACCATCAGCAATGACAACAGCACGGATGATCTGAACAACGTTACGCGTTTTGAAACCATTCGCTTGGCTGCTGGTCAAAGCTACCAATATGTGATTGGCGACGGCAGCTTGTTTGACCAAGACACTGTGGCGGTCACAGTGGATGCGCAGGCGCTGGGCGCTGGCGATGCGATCAACTTTGACGCATCCAACTTGGACCGCTCGATCACGATTTTGTTTGGCGCGGGCAATGACACCATTTATGGTGGCAACGGCACATCAGACTCGATCAATGCCGGTGGCGGCAACGATCTCATCATCATGAGCAACCAGCTCAATGCCACGGACAGCATCGACGGCGGTACCGGTAATGATCGCTTGACCTTCACGGACAATGGCACAGCCACGTCCGATCTGAACAATGTGACCAACATCGAAGTCATCACTTTGGGTGATGCGATGACCTCGGTCATCACGGTTGATACCTTGGTCGCTTCGGGTCAGACATTGACGATTGACGCGACAGGTTTGACCGGCACGAACACCTTGAATTGGGATGGTTCGGCTGAAACCAATGGCCATTTCTCGGTGGATGGTTCGGGCAACAACGACACCATCACAGGCGGCGCGGGCAATGACACCTTCACCGGTGGTGCGGGGGGGGACAGCCTGACCGGCGGCAACGGCAACGATGTGTTTGTCTACAACAGCGCTGTGCCGGACCAATCCGGTGCGGGTGAAACCATCGCCGGCGGTAACAACACCGACACCATCGTGGTGGCCGGTGGCAGCACGATGGTCAATTTCTCGAACGACAGCATTTCAAATGTCGAAACGCTGGAAATGACGCTGAATGTCCTTGGCAATGCCGATGGCAATGACCAAACCGTGAAGATGACCGATGGCCAGGTGGATGCTCTGTCCTCCATCAATGCCAACGATGGCACCACGTCCGGGTCATCTGACCGGATCATCATCTCTGACACCATGACCTCGGACATGCTGAGCAATGCAGCCGTGGGCGGTGGCATCACCGTTGTGAATGGCACATTGACCATTGAACTGACGGAACAGTCTGGCGCAACAGCGCAGGCTTTGACTTTGGTCGAAGGCAACCTGACCAGCAACAGTGATTTGCTCAAGGTGGATGCCAGCACGCTGACCGCCAATGACACGCTCAGCTTCAACGCTGCACTGGAGACCACTGCACGCGTGAGTGTGACCGGTGGTGTGAGCGATGACGCGATCGTGGGCTCAAACGCCAATTTGACGGACACCTTGTCCGGTGGCAGTGGCAATGACACCGTTGAAGGCAAGGCCGGTGTTGACAGCCTCTTGGGCAATGATGGCGATGACACCTTTGTCTATGACAGCGCCACCACCGATGCCACGGGCTCAGGTGAAACGATCAATGGCGGCAATGACACCGACCGCATTTTGGTCGCGGGTGGAAACACTGCAGTTAATTTCTCCAACGACACGATCATCAGCATCGAAACGTTGGAGCTGGCTGTTGATCTGGCCGGTACGGCAGAAACCAACAATCAACAAGTCACGCTGACCAACAACCAGGTTGATGGTCTGTCCACCATCAATGCCAATGGCGATACGGTGACGGTGTCCAACACCATGTTGTCAGGCATGCTCGACGGCACGACGATCAATGGCACGTTGACGATGGCCTTGACCGATCAGTCGGGTGGCACCGTTGTGGCGCAAGCCTTGACGCTGGTGGATGGCACGCTGGACGATACAGCCGGTGATGTGCTCAAACTCGATGGCAGTGGTTTGACATCAGACACGCTGAACTTCAATGGCGCCGCAGAGAACGATTCCAAGGTAAGCGTGACCGGCGGTGCAGGCAATGACACCATTGTCGGCACCAACAGTGCGCTGACTGACACTTTGAACGGTGGTTCGGGCAACGACACCATCCGAGGCAATGCCGGTGCGGACAGCCTGGCAGGTGGTTTGGGTGATGACACTTTCGTCTACAACAGCGCAAGTGACGAGTCTGCTGCTGGCGAAGTGATCGATGGCAGCAGCAATACCGACCGCATTTTGGTGACTGGCAGTGCTGCGGCGACTGTTGACTTCACCAACGACACGATTTCCAGCATCGAAACCCTGGACATGACCCAGGATTCTGTTGGCGCGGCAGACGGTGCGGATCAAACCGTGCGGATGACCAATGCGCAGATTGATGGCTTGTCGACCATCAATTCGGATGCAGGCTCCAGCTCACCGACTGTTTCGGACACCCTCATTGTGTCGGACGCCGTGACGTCGAGCATGCTCGATGGCACGGTGGTCAGTGGCACTTTGACTTTGCAGTTGTCTGACCAAAGTGGAGGCACCGTTGTTGGCCAAGCGCTGACCCTGGTGAATGCGACGCTGGGTGCGACGGACCTGCTGAAAGTTGATGCCAGCGCTCTGAGCTCTGACACCTTTAGTTTTGACGCTTCAGCGGACAGCAACTCGATTGTCAGTGTGACCGGTGGCGCTGCCAACGACACGCTGGTGGGTGCCGCTTCGTTCTTGGGTGACACCCTTAAAGGTGGCCTTGGCAATGACAGTCTTGTGGGTGGTGCCGGTGGCGATACCCTTGACGGCGGTGATGGAACAGACGTGGCCTCTTATGCCGACATCACCACAGGAACTTCGCATGGGTTGACCGACATATCGGGCGTTGCCATCAATTTGTCCAGCGCAGCCATATCTCAGGCCACTGTTGCAAATGGATATTTCGCTAATTGGTCGGGTCTCGCGATCAAATTCGGTGACGGTTCAACAGACTTGGCCAGTAATTCTGTAGCGTATGTGATTCCTTCATCCGCCACAGTGGACTCGGCTTATGAGCGTGACACCTTGATCAGCATTGAGGATGCCACAGGATCATCACTGATGGACTACTTGGTGGGCAGTAGTGGGGCCAATGTGTTGCGCGGTAATGCGGGCAATGACCAGATCTTTGGCGGAGGCGGCAGCGACACCCTGTACGGCGATGAGGGTGTGGACCTTCTGTCTGCAGAAAGGGAGAGCACAGGCGTCACAATGGACGGCGGCACTGGTAGCGATTTCTTGATTGAGGGTTTGGGTGCGGACAGTTTGTTGGGGGGCGAGGGGGATGACACTTTCTGGCTGACCGATCTCACTGGATCCAGTCAAGTGATCGATGGTGGCAATGGCATTGACCGTATCTGGGTGACGAATGATCTTGGCACGCTTGATTTGAGCAACGACACGATAGTTAGCGTTGAAACGTTGGATATGGTAATGACTTCCGACCCGCAGACAGTGAAGATGCTGAATGCTCAAATAGATGACATGAGCAACTTGCTTGCTAAAGTAGGTGATGTGATCATTCTGGCTGACACCATGGCATCGGGCATGCTGGACGGCACCACGGTCAATGGTGTTTTGACGCTGCAGCTGAACGATGCAACCGGCAACGCGATCACGCTGGTGGAAGGCGTGATGGATGCAAATACCGACGTTTTGAAAATTGATGGTGCTGGCCTGACCGGCACCAACGCATTGAACGTCAATGCCGTCAACGAGACGACTGGAGCTGTAAGCGTGACCGGTGGCGCTGCCAATGACACCTTGGTGGGCACGGCCTCTTCTGTGGGCGACACCTTGTTGGGTGGTTTAGGCGCAGACAGCATCACCGGTGGTGCAGGTCACGACTCGGTACTGGGTGGCGGTGGAGCAGACACGATCACGATGTCGGTCGCAGCGAGCAGCATTGACACCATCGATGCTGGCGCTCAAACCGACTGGCTCAAGCTGGACGGTGCAGCCTCTGGCACTGTGGTGGTGAACCTGGACGCCGGTGCCGGTAATGACCAGATCACGACTATCAACACTGTCGCTGAAAGTGTGTTGCAAACCAATTTTGAAAACCTGGATGCCTCAGCCATGACAGGCGCGGGTATTTACGCAACGGCGCTCGGTACGGGCAGCAACATCATCGGTTCTGCACAGAATGACACCCTCTTGGGTGGCAACGCGGTGGACAGTTTGACGGGCGGCGGCGGTGTTGACTACATCAACGGTGGCCCTGGGGTTAACTCCATTATCTACACCACTTGGAGTCAGACCACCAGCGGCAGCACCAGTTACAGTGCGATGGATGTGATCGAAGCCAATGCGCTGGAAGATCAGATTAATTTGAGCGCTTTGTCTGCCACAAGCACGATCAGTGCTGTTCAGGGCACATGGAACGGAAGCACTTTCACCGTCAATTCGACGGGCGATGATTATGTGATCGGTTGGTCTGATGGGGCCAATGCCAATTATGTGATTTTGAAAGACACGGGCTCAAGCAGTGGACTGGATCTCACCCTCGCTTCGGGTGTGCTGACTTATGCGGCCAAGCCGGCCACATTGTCGGCCATGGCGCCTGTTGTGGCCAATGGTGCGGGTACGGCGCTGTTGTCATCGGGCTCGACTTACAACGCGGGCTGGATGGCGGATAACTACACCTATACAAATGACTATTACCCAGTCAGCGGTGGAACTGTAGATTATTTCATTCCCTATCGGGGAATGCAGGCCTATTTTGCAAATCAGAACGTAGACATTTTGTCTGTGAGCTTGAAGTCGGACGTATTGGTTAAAACCAATTACGCACCGAATGGATCGGGTGGTTTCAGCTTGCCAGAACTGACGGCCCTGAACTTCTCGTTCAGTCTGAACGGTGGGGGTACTTTTGCAACGCCTTCTACCAGTTCATGGCGGCCAGAGATTTGGCGCAACGAGGGTACGGTTGGTATGTCCCCGCTGTGGTACTACGACAGTTATCTCGACTACGGCACGATTCTGGCCGGGGCAAGTGCGGGTACTCAAGCAAGTCCAGGGTCAATGGGCTTCATGCTTTTCACTGATTACGGCAGCTCATCCACGGCCAACAGCAACAAGGTCTCGCTTGTTTTTGGTGATGGCTTGCTCACGTCTTCTGACACCGAGCAAAAGATCATCATCAAGGCGGGTGTATCCACCAATTTGTTCTACGCAGGCTGGTATTTCGGTACGGCGGGCAACAACACCTACGCCGATGCTTCGGGTGATTCCATGCCTGTCAGCGACATGATGATGGGCCGTGGCGGTAACGACAGCCTGGACGGTGGCGATCTCAATGACACCTTGTATGGCGGTTTCGGGAATGACGCCGTTGGCTCCGGTAACGACACATTGATCGGCGGCGCTGGCAATGACTATGTCTGGGGCGAGGACGGCAACGACTTGCTGCTGGGTGACGGCGGTGTGGACACCTTGCTTGGCGGCTCCGGAGATGACGACATCACCGGTGGCGACGGCCATGACTCGGTGCTGGGTGGCGATGGTGCAGACACGATCACGATGTCAATCGATGCGAGTAGCATCGACACGATCGATGCAGGCAATCAAACCGACTGGTTGGTTTTGACAGGGGCAGCCGCGGGTACCGTGGTGCTTAACCTGAATGCGGGTGCTGGCAACGACCAGCTCAGCAGTATCAACAGCACGGCCGAGAACATTGTTCAAGCCAACTTCGAGAACTTGGATGCTTCGGCCATGACGGGCGGCGGCATCAGTGCCACGGCCATCAGCACGGGCAGCAACATCATTGGTTCGGCACAAGCCGACACCATCACCGGTGGCAATGGCAATGACACCATCACCGGTGGTGCAGGTGGCGACTCCTTGACCGGCGGCTCCGGTGTTGATCTGTTTGTGTTGAATGCGGGTGACGTGGCTGCGGGTGAATCTTACGACGGCGGTGGCGGCAACGATACCTTGCAGATCAAGGCAACCACTGACTTCACTGGCATCAGCACGTTGGACAGCATTGAGGTGTTCATCCTGTCCCAAGGTGTGACCGCTACATTTGATGCCGCAGCATTGACGGGCGACACCATTGCCATGAGCGGCACCAACGACAATTTGGGTGAATCTGTCATCGTCAACGGCACCAGCTCGGGTGAAACGATTGACCTCAGCAACATCACCGTAGACATCAACGACATCGCGGGTATTTCCGTCACCGGTTTGGGCGGTGACGACACGATCACTGGCTCCAACGGCAATGACACCCTTGTGGGTGGCGCGGGTGCCGATGTGTTGGCGGGCGGTAGCGGTAACGATACGCTGGTCATCAATTCTGGCGATGTGGCTTCGGGTGAGTCGTATGACGGCGGTAACAACGACGATACGCTGTCGATCACCGCTGATATGAATTTGTCGTCGGTGATATCGCTGACCGGCATCGAAACCATCACACTGGCCAATGGCGTGGATGTGACCTTCAGCGCGGCTGCGCTGGATGGCGATACGCTGGCCCTGAATGGCACCGGTGATAACGCACAGGAAACAGTGTCGGTCACCGCCACAGCGGGCAATGACACCATCAACCTGAGTGGCATCGCGGTCGATACCAATGACATCACCGGTTTGTACATCGATGGTGCTGCAGGGAACGACTCGATCAGCGGTACCAATGGTGCTGACACCATCCTCGGCGGAATCGGTGATGACTCGATCGCTGGTGGCAGTGGCGCTGACTCTCTTGTGGGCGGGGCTGGTAATGATGTGTTTGTCTATAAAGCTTTGACGGATACGGACTCAGTCGGCACATTGGCCAACATGGACACGATTGAAGGTGCTGCCTATGGTGACATTTTTGATCTTTCATCTTTCCCAGGCTATGACGCAGGATCGTTTGAAGTCGTTGCAGTTGTTTCTGGCCAAGATGATTACATTGCCAGTTGGACAAGCGGTGGAGTCACATACAGTGTTTATTTGAAGGATACGGGGGTCACGACCGGATTTGCATCGGTGGAAAACGCCGGTCTCTTGACGTTGGCAGAAGCGGCTGCACCGTCTACTTCAGAGGCTGTCTCTTTGTTGTCGGGTAATTCAACACGTACCTATGTTGCACCTGCAGGCAGCGTGACCAACAATGAAACACAATTCCAAGACGGCAACAATGCGACTCGAATCACCTTGAGCATGGGCGCGATCGATGCCTTCCTGGGATGGCATAAAGTGCTTGGGTTCAGCAAACAGGCGGATTTCACCAATACGGTGTCGTTTACGGGGACAACGACAACAGTCAACAGTACTACAGCCTTGGTAGATTTGGTTGTTATTGATGATGGTTGGACTATCCCCTCGCCTTACTTGCTCAGTGATCTGAATTCCACGTTGAAAGTGGATCTACTGCTGGACGGGACAATGACCTGGAATGGCGGTTCTAAAGATTCCGCAGGTTTGGCAGTCACAACCGACGGGACAAATACGTACATTTTTGCAGACGTCCACTACGACAAAAGTGCGGAAAATCTAACGACCGTTCCTATGGTGAACAGCAGCATGTACCAAAGGCCATTGACTGGGGCCAAAGATGCGCAGCTGATCTTGACGATTGCTGGACTCAATGACACCACATTGATCAGTGTTGCAGACTTTGTGATTTCGGGTGAAGTGATTCTTGGAACTTCAGGCGCTGACAGCAAGACCGGCACGACGGGTGATGACGGTCTGCACGGCGGTGCTGGGGCAGACACGCTGTCGGGTGGCGACGGTAACGATTACTTGACTGGTGATGGCGATGTCAGTTCAGTCGCAAGCAGTGCTGATTGGTTCCTGATTACTTCAGGCAATGACACGATCCTTGATTTGGCGGCAGGTAATGTGGCCGATGTGGTGCAAGTCAGTGCGGGTGCTACTGTGGCAGCAACTGTGTATGGCAACTGGACGGCTACAGCCGATACCAGCAATGCCGGGACTGCCACGATTGATGCTCGCGGTAAGACTGTGGTGTTGACCGATGCGATTGGTCCTAATGGCTGGTACCTCAAGGACACATCTACAGCGGCGACAGCCTTTACGGGCTCGGCATTTGCAGACACCATTCAAGGTGGAGAAGGTGCCGATACGATCACGGGTGGTGCGAGCAGTGATACGGCCAGCTATTCAATCAGTGCCGCAGGCGTGACAGTATCTTTGGCCCTGGCGACTGCGCAAGTCAGCACCGGTGATGCCAATGGTGATGTGTTGTCCAGCATCGAGAACCTTGTGGGTTCGGCCTATGACGATGATTTGTCCGGTGACAGTGCAGACAACATGATCAGCGGTGGTGCTGGCAACGACACCTTGTTTGGTGGTGGCGGCAACGACACGTTGAATGTCACGGCTGGCATTGACACCATTACCGGCTTGAGTACGGGCGATGTATTGGTGGTCAGTGCGGGGGCAACTGCAAACGCAAGCAATGTGAATGGGTTTGTTGCCACTGCGGCCACTTCCAATTCGGGCACGGCAGTGCTGACTGCGGCCGCAGGTGGTGCAGAAATCAATGTTTATCTTGCTGGTGGATCGACTGGCTTCAGCTTGGTTGGTGGCGTTGGCGTTGATACATTGACCGGTTCACAGTTTGCCGACACCATCACCGGTGGTGACGGTAATGACGTGATCTCTGCATACAACGGTAACGATAGTTTGTCGGGTGGGGAAGGTAACGATACCTTCTTCTATTTCTCAACAGAGTTGACAGGAAACGACAGTGTTGATGGTGGCAATGGCAGTGACCGGGCTATTGTTCAGTTGACTGCTTCTGCTACTGTGACCTTGGGCGCTGGATTCACCAACACCGAAGCGCTTGTCATCGATGATTATGAAGTGGGTGAAGATACACGCGATGCTTCTGTTATTTTTGCTGCGGGATACACCCAGTCAACTTTGACGGTTGATGCATCGAGTATGGATGCAGGTCAAGATTTGACCTTGGAGGCCTCTGTGAATTCATCATCTGAGGCTGTAAGCGTGCTGGCTGGAGCGGGCAATGACACCATAACGGGCGGCGCAGGCAATGACTCGATCACAGGCGGTGGTGGTGCCGATGTTATCGACGGTGGATCTGGAGCTGACACCATCAACTTTGGCAATACATTGATTACGGGCGACACTGCTGGTGACGCGGGTGACTTGGCGGGCTCTCTGGCTTCAGACACTATCAGCTTCGTGGCCGCAGATGATACCTTCATTCTGGACGAAACGATTTTCGGTATTATGGGTAACGGTGCTTCTGGCGCTGGGTCTTCGCTGGCCGCAGCCCAATTCGCGATCGTCTCGGGTACTGGTACAGCTCTTGCCGGTACTCTCGATGTATTGGGAAATGGCGCTATTGTTTATGATAGTACCAATTCCGATCTGTATTTCCTTGAGGCTGGTGCTCTAAACACCGATACATTGTCCGGACTGCTTGTTAATGGTACTGCGATTAAGATCGCGGACATCACGCTGACAGGTGTTCTGACTGCTGATGATTTCTTGGTCCAGGGAATCCCGGTTTGAATGGTGCAACGTGGGGCAGGTCAGCAAATCATTTAAAAAATGTATTGTTTAAAGTGATGTGTCTATGTGGTGTTACCAAGGTCAGCTAGCTACAAGCAGCCTTGATCCATGACCGCGCTCTACTACCACCCCGAGGCCTACACAACCTCGGGGCCCCGTTTGATGGGGCGGCATGCGGCTGGCGAGTCGTTCTTGCGCGGCTTTTTGCTGCACAGTCAGGCCACCGAATTCTGGCTACAGGTCGAACAGCCCGAGCACGCTCAGCAGTTTGAAGCCACCGCAAAGGCCTTGGGGCGTTCGCGTCCGACCAAGGTGGTCTTGCGTGGTCAGTTGGGGGCTTTGGCTGCAGGGGCGGGCACGCTTTACCACCCTGGACCGGGGATTGGCGGTGCTGCGAGGCATCGCAGTTTTCATGGCCATGGTTTGTGGAGTTTGTGCGGCATCACACACACCACTTCCAGTGCGGGTGCCATGGATGCGCTGGCCGATTTGCTCACCGCGCCCGTGCAGCCATGGGACGCTGTGATTTGCACTTCCCATGCGGTCAAGGACAACGTGCTGCGTGTGTTGCAGGCACAAGCCGATTACCTCAAAGACCGCTTGGGCGCTCAACGCGTGGTGTTGCCTCAGCTGCCGGTGATTCCCTTGGGTATCCATACCGCTGACTTTGTTTTTTCAAACCAGCAGCGCCAGGCGGCCAGGCACGCCTTGGGCGTGGCCGATGATGCCTTGGTGGTGTTGTTCATGGGCCGTTTGTCCTTTCATGCCAAAGCGCATCCGCTGGCCATGTACCAGGCGCTGGAACAAGCGGCCAAGCGCACGGGCAAAACCGCGGTGTTGGTGGAGTGTGGCTGGCATGCCAATGAATCGATACGGCAGTCGTTCGAGGCGGCGCAAGAAGCCGCTTGCCCGTCTGTGCGTTGTATCACGCTCGACGGTCGGGAGGCGCTGGAGCGTCAGACGGCGTGGGCCATTGCCGATATGGCGTGTTCGCTGTCTGACAATATTCAGGAGACCTTTGGCATCACGCCGATCGAGGCCATGGCTGCTGGTTTGCCGGTGGTGGTGTCCGATTGGGATGGTTACAAGGACACGGTGCGCGATGGCCTGGATGGTTTCAGGGTGCCCACACTGATGCCGCCTGCCGGTTTGGCTTTGGATTTGGCTTACAGACATGCGCTTGAGCTCGATACCTATGACATGTATTGCGGTCAGGCTTGCGCTTTGGTGTCGGTGGATGTGATGGCTGCGACCGAGGCGTTTGTGCGTTTGTTGGAGTCGCCCGAGTTGCGTGCCCGCATGGGGGCTTCCGGTCGCCAGCGCGCTGTGGAGGTGTTTGACTGGGTGAATATCATCCCTCGGTACGAGGCGCTTTGGCAGGCGCAGGACGAACAGCGCACCGCTGCTGCCGGCTCTATCAAGCGTTTGTTACACCCCTGGCCAGCACGCATGGACCCGTTACATGCTTTTGCAGCCTACCCATCGGGCGTTTTGAAGGCTGATACCCGATTGGCCTTGGTTGATGCCTCTGTGGAGGCGGCGCTGCAGCGTTTGGCTCAGTATTCGCAATTGAGCATGGTGCGTTTTGCGCAATCGAGTGTGCTGTCGCAGGACGAGGCGCAGGCGGTTTTGAGGCAATTGGGTGAAGGCCCTGCCACTGCTCAAGACCTTGTGAGTGGGGGCTCGCATTTGCGTCAAAAACTGGTTTACAGAGGCCTTGTCTGGTTGCTGAAATTGGGTTTGGTTCGGGTTGATCCAGTACAATATTGATTTTACTGACTTTGATAAATTAAACCTATTTTTGGTTTAATTGATCGAAATAACGAACCCATTTGGAGAGCACACATGGCTCAGATGATCAAGATTGACGAAGTTGAATACGATGCAGACAAGTTGTCCAACGAGGCCAAAGCGCAGTTGATGCACTTGCGTGTCATTGAAGTGGAAAACGCACGTTTGCAAGCGCAAATGGCCATCAATCAGACGGCTCGCGTGGCCTATGTCAACGCACTGAAGGCCGAGTTGGCCAAGTACAACGCTCAGACGGCTGAAACTGCCAAGGCCTGAAATATTCAGCGCGACACCAGGGCGCTCTTGGTGTTCATTCCAATGTGGGATGAGGTGAGGATCGGTGCTCTGGTGCGATCACGTCAGCGCAATACCCCAACCAAAATCCAAGTCAGAGCCTCTGTGGTCTGAGCAGGGGCTGGGCTATTTGCAATGAATTGAATGGCGCATCGCATGAATATCCTCATCATCCATCAGAATTTTCCGGGGCAATTCAAGCATTTGGCGCCGGCATTGGTGAAGAACGGCCACCAGGTGGTGGCGTTTTCGATGCAGCAAAAGGTACCCGAGCAGTGGCAGGGCATCCGTGTTGTCCGCTACCAGGCTGGTCGAGGCTCTTCGCGTCAGATTCACCCATGGGTGGCTGACTTTGAAACCAAGGTGATCCGTGCTGAGGCCGCATACCGCGCCGCGATCAAGTTGCGCGATGAAGAAGGGTTCACGCCCGATGTGATCATTGCCCATCCTGGTTGGGGCGAGAGTCTTTTTCTCAAGGATGTGTGGCCAAAAGCCAGGTTGGGCATTTATTGCGAATTTTTCTACATTCAGGAAGGTGGGGATGTGAACTTCGATCCGGAGTTCCCCTCCACCGATGCGGGTGATGTGTGTCGCTTACGGTTGAAGAACCTGAACAATCTGATGCATTTTGAAACGGCCGATGCGGCCATTTCACCGACCACTTGGCAGGCCAGCACGTTCCCTGATAATTTTCGCTCGCGCATCACGGTGGTTCATGACGGCATTGATACCGATGCCATCAGGCCGGAGCCGAAGGTGGCCATGCGGCTGAACCAAAGCCTGTTGCTCACGCGTGAAGACGAGGTCATCACGTTCGTGAACCGCAATCTGGAGCCTATGCGTGGCTTCCATGTGTTCATGAGGGCTTTGCCCGAGTTGCTCAAGAGGCGACCCAAGGCCAGGGTGTTGATCGTTGGGGGCGACAAGGTCAGTTACGGCGCCCGTCCCAAAGAGGGCGATTCATGGAAGCCGGTCTATGTCAACGAGGTGCGTTCTCAGATCAGCGATGCTGATTGGAGTCGGGTGCATTTTCTGGGGCATATCGATTACAAAAATTTCCTGGCCTTGTTGCAGTTGTCGACGGTCCATGTGTACTGGACGTATCCGTTTGTGTTGAGTTGGAGTTTGATTGAGGCCATGAGTACGGGCTGCGCCATTCTTGCCAGCGATACACGGCCTTTGCACGAAGCCATCACGCACAACGAGACGGGGCGTTTGTCACCGTTCTTTGATTCGGCTGCATTGACCGAGCAGGTGTGTCAGTTGCTCGATGATCCCGCAGAGCGTGCACGCTTGGGGCGCAATGCGAGGGAATTTGCACGCAAGCATTACGACTTGCAAACTGTCTGTCTGCCCAAGCAGTTGGCATGGGTCGATGCGCTTGCAGCTTTGCCTCCTATTGAACCAACCCACGCAGCGTTGTAAACCATGCCTTTTGCCAAGTACGTCACATCCATTTCTGGCAACGATGTTGCGCGGGCGATGTTGGTCGGCCCGGATGGCCGTATTTATTTGGTGGGTGAGACCAAGGCGTCGCTTTCTGCGCCTGCTTTGCTGACCGTGGCGGCCTACAACTCGGATGGCTCGCTGGACACGGCATTCTCTGCGGATGGGGTGCTGACAACTGTCTTTCCAGGGTTGTCTGATTCACGCGGCTTGGGTATGGAGCTGCAGGCCGATGGCGCACTGCTGGTAGTGGGCAGTGGCTTCAATGCAGGCCCTGGGTTCAATGATCTGACGGTTGCTCGGTATTTGCCCGATGGCACCCTGGATAACAGTTTCGGTGGTGGTGATGGCTTATTGAGTCTGAGCATTGGTCGGCGCAGCGATACGGCTTATTCGGTGGCCCTCCAGTCTGACGGAAAAATTCTGGTGGGGGGGGTAGCTTATGACCGCAACGACAACGGCGATTTTCTGTTGCTCCGTTTGTTGTCGGATGGCACGCTCGACAGCACATTTGGTACGGCCGGTGTGACCTTGACCGGGTTTGGTCAGGACGATGTGATTCGGAAAGTTGTCGTTCAGGCCGACGGCAAAATTCTGGTGGTTGGCACCACCAAAGACATCAACTCTGCCGCGGACATCGCGGTGGCGCGTTATAACACCGATGGATCGTTAGACACGGGCTTTGCCACCCAGGGGCGCTTGACGCTGGACTTGTCGGTCGGCGAGGCTATCACCAACGATTACGCCACCGGTCTGGCGCTTCAGGGTGACAAGATTGTGATTTCGGCTTATGCCGAAGGCAACAGTGGCTATGCCAGTGCGGCATTGATTCGGCTGACCAGCAGTGGTCAATTGGACAGCAGCTTTGCGGGTGGCGGCAAGGTTCTGACCAATATTTCAGGGGCCTATGACACGGGCTGGGATGTGCATGTCCTGGACGAGGCAGATGGCAAGATTGTGATGACGGGCTCGGTCAATGGCGACATGGCCCTGTACCAGTTCAATGCCGATGGCAGTCCGGACGTGACGACGGGTGCTCAGGGTGTGTCCACCTTGGATTTTCCTTCCAACACAGACAACGCATCTGATCTGGGTTATGCCGTGGGTGTTGTGGATGGTAATCTGGTTATCGCTGGCGCGGGCTGGAATGGGACGGACTATGACTTTGGGCTGGCCATTCTTCAGGGCAATCATTTGCCACAAGGCGGCGTCACAGTAGGTGGCCTGGTTGAGCAGGGGCAGTTGCTCTCGGCCGAGACCAGCAGTTTGAGCGATGCCGAAGGTTTGGGTGTTCTGGCGTATCAATGGCAGTCGAATGGGGCATCGATCAATGGCGCCACTGCCAGCACATACCGATTGACGCAAGCCGATGTGGGCAAAACCCTGTCTGTCGTGGTCGGCTACACCGATGGTTTGGGTACGTCTGAGCGTGTGGTCAGTGCGCCGACCGCTGCCGTCGCCAACGTGGACGATGCCGCAACCGGCAGTTTGTCGGTGACTGGATCCGCAACTGAGGGAGGGAGTCTGAGGGCTCAATTGACGAGCGTGTCGGATCTGGACGGAGCCACCATCACGGGCTATCGTTGGCAGCAAAAGGTTGGCAGTGTGTGGACTGATGTGTCTGGTGCTTCGGGTAGCATGCTGAATTTTCTTTCGGATCAAAGCGATGTGGGCAAGGTGCTGCGTGTTGTGGCGACCACCACAGATGCTTTGGGCGGGACGACCCAATTCATTGGCAACGAATACACCGTGGCCAACGTGGACGATGTGGCCACCGGGACCTTGGCCGTGTCAGGTACGGCAGCGGAAGGGGCATCCCTGACTGCCAGCTTGGCGAATGTGGTGGACCCCGATGGGGCAACGAACACGGTGTACCGCTGGCAGCAATTTGAAAGCAATGTCTGGTCGGTCATTTCTGGTGTGTATGGCGCGACACTGAATATTCCCTCGGATCAGAGTTATGTGGGTAAAGTGGTGCGTGCCATGGCGACGAGCACGGATGCGCTAGGCGGCTCGACGGTGTTTTATGGCGTGCAGCAGACCGTGTCCAACGCGAATGATCTCCCGACAGGTGCGGTGACGATCAACGGTGTAGTCCGACAGGGTCAGACGCTGACGGCAGGCAACACCTTGGTCGATGCAGACGGATTGGGCACGGTGACCTACACTTGGAAATCGGGCGCAACGGTGCTGGGCACGGGCAGCAGTTTGTTGCTGGGCCAGACGCATGTGGGGCAGGCGATCACGGTCACGGCCAGTTATGTTGACGGATTCAATGCGTCAGAGAGTAAGGTCAGTGCGGCCACTGTGGCGGTGGTGAACGTGAACGATGCACCATCAGGATCGGTGACGATCAGCGGCACGGCCGAGCAAGGGCGGACGCTGACGGCAGGCAACACCTTGGTCGATGCCGATGGATTGGGCCCTGTGACCTACACCTGGAAATCGGGCGCAGCGGTGCTGGGCACGGGCAGCAGTTTGCTGCTGGGCCAGACGCATGTGGGCCAGACCATCACGGTGACGGCCAGTTACAGCGATTCGCAAGGCACAGTGGAAGCGGTCAGCAGTACTGCGACCTTGGCGGTGGCGAACGTGAACGATGCACCGACAGGATCGGTGACGATCGGCGGCACGGCTGAGCAAGGCC
>JACCDZ010712792.1_pt1 | contig 30195 bp, 33 predicted proteins | sample 7449551 | NCBI WGS metagenome assembly JACCDZ01 (sample SAMN15323452, study PRJNA562643) | freshwater metagenome | isolation source: river surface water | place: USA:Blue River Watershed | collected 2017-08-18 | reverse complement strand
GCTTTCTGTCCGAAAAACTTTTTCATTATCTGTTTCATATGAAGCTTATTGTAGTGTTATATAGAATTCTTAGCAAATTATGCTATACTTTTTTCGTCGTTGTAATTTAAAATACATTATATGAGTAATCAAGAATTATCACAGGGAAAAAATTCACTCAATCAAAATCAGTGGATTGCCGTGGTTGTAGCTCTTACTGTTGTTGCTTTGTTTGTCTATTGGACCTATTCCAGAAATAATCAATCAACACAGAAGCCGGCTGAGGTTACAGAATCTAATACAAAACAAATGAATAATATATCAACAATCAAAGGACTCGAAATATATGATGAGGTTGTAGGGACCGGCGCTGAAGCGAAGGCGGGACAGAAAATTTCTGTTCACTACACGGGAACACTTACTAATGGTAAGAAGTTTGATAGCTCTGTGGATCGTGGAATGCCGTTTGAATTTACTCTTGGTGTAGGTCAGGTGATTCAGGGATGGGATCAGGGTTTTGCTGGTATGAAAATTGGTGGAAAGCGAAAGCTCGTTATCTCTCCTGAGATGGGATACGGTAGCCAAGGTGCAGGTAATGTAATTCCTCCGAACGCAACACTTATATTTGAAGTTGAATTGCTTGGAGTTAAATAGTAGTTGTTAGTTAGTAGCTGGTAGCTAGGGTAAGAAAAAGAAAAGGCGGGTTTTGCGAAGCAAAACCCGCCTTTTCTTTTAGTGATTTCCCGGAGGACGGTCCTCAGGTTTTTAGTTTTCCGAGGACCGTCCTCCGGGAAATGTGTTGGTTTTTCGGCATCAAAATGCTAATGTGATGAAGTGAAAAAACCAATTACATTTTCTATTACAAAAAAGCTTGGCAAGCTCGGACGAGCAGGTGTTATTACTACACCTCACGGAATTATTGAAACCCCAGCATTCGTTGCTGTGGGTACCAAGGCTACTGTACGAGCCCTTTCTCCAGAGATGCTTGCTGGCACAGGTGTGCAAATGATTATCTCCAACACCTATCACCTCTATATGCAACCAGGTGAAGCTCGGGTGCGTATTATGGGCGGACTTCATAAAATGATGCGATGGAATAAACCGACCATGACAGATTCTGGTGGTTTTCAAGTGTTCTCACTCGGTGCAGGATACGGAAAGCACGTTTCAAAGATATTAAAAGACGGTCCTCAAGTGCCACTTATTCCAGAACTTAGAGAAGACTTAAAACCAAAGCTTGTAGAAATTGATCATGACGGTGTGGCTTTCAAATCTCCTTTTGATGGCACGATTCACTATCTTACTCCAGAGCGTTCGATTGAAATTCAGCACACTATCGGTGCAGATATTCTTTTTGCCTTTGATGAATGTACTTCACCGACTGAGTCACGTAGTTATCAGCGAGAAGCGCTCGACCGTACACATAGATGGGGTAAGCGATCACTCGAATTCCACAAATCAAAACCAAATGCGGAATATCAAGCACTTTACGGAATAGTACAAGGTGGACGATATGAAGATTTGCGAAAAGAGAGTGCGGAAGTTATTGGTGCGATGGATTTCGATGGTTTCGGTATCGGAGGATCATTTGATAAAGAAGATCTTCACACTGCGGTGAAATGGGTAAATGAAATATTACCAGAGGACAAACCTCGTCACCTGCTCGGTATTGGTGAGCCAGAAGACTTGTTTGCTGGAGTGGAGAATGGATGTGATACCTTCGACTGTGTTGCTCCGACACGTCTCGCTCGTCACGGTACACTCTATACTCGTACTGGTAAAATGCATATTGGTAATGCAGAATTTATCGAAGACACTCGACCTATCGATGACACCTGTGGCTGTGAAGCGTGTCTCAATTATTCACGAGCATATCTCGCACACCTTCATCGCTCTCGTGAAATGCTCGGGCCAATGCTTTGCTCGATTCATAACATGTATTTCATTACCAATCTCGTAAAAGGAATACGACAGGCGATACTTGATGATAAATACGAAGAATATAAGGCAGAGTTTTTCAGGACATATAAGGCAGAAGTAGTAGTTAGTAGCTAGTAGTTGGTAGTTAGGATAAAACAGAAAAAGGGTGGAATTTTAGCGAAGCTAAAATTCCACCCTTTTTGTTTCTTTCATTTCATTGTAGTTTGTTGGTTATAAGTTGTTAGTTTAGGACCAGTATTCTATACTGGTCCTATGAATAACGAAGTACTCTATCGAAAATACCGCCCAAAAAACTTTGACGAAGTAATAGGTCAGGATCATATAGTAAAAGCACTTCTCGGTGCACTCAAACAAGACGCAATTGCTCATGCGTATCTTTTTGCTGGTTCTCGTGGTATTGGTAAGACTTCTATCGCACGTATTTTTGCAAAAGAAATTGGTACTAGTCCAAATGATATTTATGAAATCGACGCCGCTTCAAATCGTGGTATCGATGATATTCGTGAACTTCGCGAAGCAGTATCAACTCTTCCTTTCGAATCAAAGTACAAGGTGTATATCATAGACGAGGTGCACATGCTTACAAAGGAAGCATTCAATGCTCTTTTGAAAACGCTCGAAGAACCTCCTCGACATGTGGTGTTTATTCTAGCTACAACTGAGACTGATAAAATTCCTGAGACTATTGTTTCTCGATGTCAGTGTTTTACTTTCACACGGCCTTCAACACAAGTATTGCAAGAAGTACTCACCAAGGCTTCAAAGAAAGAAGGTTTTAGTATAGAAGGTTCTGCGATGGAACTTATTGCACTTTTGGGCGATGGCTCATTCCGTGATGCCTATGGAATACTTCAGAAGGTGATTGCTTCATCAGGTGATAAGAAGATTACACTCAAAGAAGTGGAGACTATTACCGGTGCTCCACGTACCACACTTGTCAATGATTTTGTATATGCGATTGCCAAGGCGGATCAAGTCGGTGCTCTTACTATTATAAAAACTCTCGAAGCTCAAAATATCTCACTTACGCTTTTTGTCGAGCTTGTTGTGCGACGTGTTCGTTCTATTCTCCTTGCTCGATACTCAGTAGAAGCACTTACTGAATACAAAGAAACTCTATCTAAAGAGGATTTGGAATGTGTGACCAATCTTGCAAGTGGTAAAGAGGGAACTGTCTCATCAGAAACTCTTCGAGAAGTGTTATCCGTCTACGAAGAAATACGAAAGAGTTCATTTCCTGTGGTGGTGTTGGAATTGATGGTGATGAGATTAAAGACAAATTAAGTAAAATAAAAACCATAGATTCAAGAGTGAACATATGGTTTTTTTTATTTAATTGCCTTTGCGGTATATCTCATCAATAATCCAGACTGGTAAATCAAAAATTCGTTCTCTGTGTCATCTATATCTCCATCATTATGTTTACTGTTTTCGTTAAAATATTGATCTAGGTAACTAAAAGTTGAACCAAGGATGTTTCTCACCTGTGAGTCTCGACCATCTGACTTTAATCGTGTCTGTAATTCATTAATGTTGGCATTTAGTCCTTTCGTATTTTTCAATTTATTTCTTAAAAATTCTTCCAGAGTGCGCCTCAAACTCTCAGCAGATTTTATATGCTTTTTAGATTGATAGAATTGTAATGCTTGAATAAAATGGTCAGAGCTTTCCTTGTTGAGAAAAGAGAGTGGGGAATTCACTAATTCCTCATCAAGAACATCTTCACCTTTAGGATAAAGAATAATTTCTCCATCTGTGGCGGTGATTGATAGATTCACATCTGATAGCTCAATTGCTTTGACTACATCTCTATATAAAATATCTTTACTGTAAGTGTAACCGTGTCCGCCATATCCCATAGTCGCTTTTATGTCTAAAGAAAAAATAAGCTCAATAAGTTTATAAAATTCTTTTTCATTGTCTTCTTGTTTCAACCTATCGCTTATATTTGCACTCCATGAATGGTCTTTGTAAGTATGAGTATGCCAAACTTCTTTAATTCCATAATACTGACAAAAGGCAGTGATACTTTCATCCGTCATATGCTGATCAATATTTTCAAAAATATTCAAAATCCTAGTCTTGAATTTGATAAAGGCGTCCTCGTAAGAATCAGTTGAGGTGATACTCCATCTCTTATTAAATTTATCCATTTTATCTTTTAAAGTCATCGCTCTTTGAGTGGTAGCTACTTGTTAACTATTTTGGAATCAAGGAATCTCGGTCGTTACACGACCAGTACACCTTTCCCATTTTCTCGTATGGAAATACTCGAAAATATGGGAGAAGGTTTTCGAGTCCCTGACGCAAGCAAAGCAGGTTGCTTGCTACCGGAACAAAACACCTCTAGTGCTTTTGTTGCCGGTCAGGGACTCGAACCCCAATACTCGCCTCCAAAGGGCGATGTCCTACCATTAGACGAACCGGCAATATTTTTTTGTGAAAATTCCCCCAATACCTTCCTTACAGGAACTGTCCACTTATTCGCCCTCAGGGATTCGGGCTGTATAAGTCTTGCGAAATGGGTCCCGTCCCCATTTCTCACCTCCAAAGGCGATGGTTTGTCATTAGACGAACCGGCAATGTATTGCTTAGATTACAATAAAAAAGTAATAAAAACAATCTCTATAAGGTGTTATGATTATCCCATGCAAACTAAAGAACAAATTATCAAACTTTATCCAGATATTGATATAAATGACGAGGGTGGTTCTGATGCGTACAGGGAAGACTTGCCCATTGTAGAGCGTGATCCTATTGCTGTGGTTATAAAACATCCCACTGAAAATTTATATCTTCTCGCTGACTGGAAAAATGCATATTGGAAAGGATTTCTTACTGGTGGCATTGAAGATGGTGACACTCTTGAAGAAACTGTGCGAAAAGAAATTCATGAAGAAAGTGGTTATAAAAATGTGGGTAAAATTGTACCGATAGATTTTGTATCCCATGCACTCTTTTTTCATCCGGTTAAAAATGTAAATCGTCTTGCACATTATCATCTCGTATACGCAGAACTTTTAGACTTGCAAAAAGACGAAGTGTCAGAAGATGAAAAGAAAATCGCGGACTTTGTTTGGGTTCCTTTTGATGAAGTCTATTCAGCTCTGACACGTAAGGGTATGAAATTGCTTTGGAATTTTTATCTGAAACAAGTCTAAATAATTAAATAATGTCAAAGGATATATCAGTTGAATACGCACATATATATACCAATAAACCGATTGGTGATGAACAAAGATTTTCGCTTGAAATTTTGAGCGGTGTAACACAGGAATTTAAGGGCAAGAACACTTCTCTTGTTGTTATGGTAGATGATTATTCTTTCCCTGATATTTCTTTTGATTACAACTCTTTTGCAGAATGGTTAAAAGAAAAAGGTTTTCAACCAGATATAATCTTAAAAGAATCTCAGCTTATCCCTTTGTGCGATGAAGTTCTTAATTTAATTGAAGATCAGAATCTAAAGGCTCAAATCTCTCAGTATATTAAAGATAAAAAGTATCCTTGCTCACTTTTTATTGCTACTTGGTATTTATTAAGATTAGGTTGTATTAAAAGTGAGGTATTTAGCAACAATTTTATTTCAGAACAGCTTATCAATATTCTACCTCTGAGTTTTAAACCATTCGAGGATAAAGGTTTTGAAATCATTAAATCGACGAAGTTTAAAGATAGGGTGAGCAATATCGAGAACCGATATTTTGAAGGACGTTTAATTATTTAATATAATACTTTCATGGCAACCATCGAAGATTTTCTAAAATTAGACATACGAGTAGGGAAAGTTCTTGAGGTAAATGATTTTCCTGAAGCGAGAAAACCTGCGTATAAATTGAAGATTGATTTTGGTCCTGAGATTGGGATCAAAAATTCTTCTGCTCAAATAACAACTCACTATACAAAAGAAGAATTGGTTGGAAAATTGGTTCTCGGTGTTGTAAACTTTCCACCACGAAAAGTTGGACCATTTGAATCCGAAGTTCTAACGCTAGGTGTTCCTGATGCAGAAGGCAAGGTGATACTTATTGCTCCAGATAAGGCAGGTGCGGTAATTGGCGGAAAACTATTTTAGTTAGAACTACACACTCAGCAAAATCACTCCATTCTTGGGGTGATTTTTGCTGTATATCGTTTATGTACTTACCCTTCTCTTTATGCTACTTTTATGACAAATGAAAAATACAAAACCATATAAACCCTCACAGAAGATTCTTGAAAATTACGCCAACGTTCTGGTGAATTTTGCTCTTGGAAGTGGTAAAGGCATTAAAAAGGGCGAGACTGTTGTGGTGCACGCAAATGAATCTGCAAAACCTTTGTACGCAGAAATACTTAGAGCTATTTGGAAAGCAGGTGGACATGTGATTGGGCGATACTCACCAGATAATGAACCTTGGTTTAAATTTGATAGGGTTTTCTACGAGCATGCTGAAGAACATCAGCTTGCACATTTTCCTGCAAAGTATTTGAAAGGCTTGGTTGAGGATGCGGACCACAGTATCTTTATTATTTCTGAAACGGATAAAGAGTCACTTCATGGAATTGATTCTAAGAAGATTATGAAAAGAGGTCTTGTTCATAAGCCTTATATGGAGTGGCGTCGAGAAAAAGAAAATCAAGGAGATTTCACATGGACACTCGGACTCTATGGTACACCGGTGATGGCGAAGGATGTCGGGCTTACTGAAAAGCAGTACTGGAATCAAATTATTAAAGCTTGTTTCCTTGATGAGGTAGATCCAATAGCAAAATGGAAAGAGGTCTATAAAGAAATGGGTGCATGCCAGCGAAAGCTCAACAGTCTCAAAATCGAAAAACTTCACGTAGTAGGTGAAGATGTCGATCTTTGGATAAAGCTTGGTGAGAGACGAAAGTGGGTGGGTGGAAGCGGAAGGAATATCCCAAGCTTTGAATTATTCAACTCTCCTGATTGGCGAGGAACAGAGGGGTGGATTCGTTTTAATCAACCCCTCTATCGTTACGGATCGCTCATTGAAGGAATCGAACTCGAATTTAAAGACGGTGTGGTGGTAAAAAGTAAGGCAAAGAAAAATGAAAAAGTTTTGAAGGATATGATTGCTACTCATAATGCAGATAAGGTGGGTGAATTTTCTCTTACTGACCGACGATTTTCTCGTATTACAAAATTTATGGGTGAAACACTCTTCGATGAAAATGTAGGTGGACCTTTCGGTAATACCCATATTGCACTTGGTTCTTCGTACCATGATTGTTTTGATGGTGATTCATCAGAGGTGTCTAAAGAAGAATGGGAAAAGCTTGGATACAATGATTCTTCGGTTCATACGGATATTATCTCTACCACAAACAGAGTTGTAACTGCGTATTTGAAGAATGGTAAAGAGAAAGTGATTTATAAGGATGGTGAGTTTGTGCTTTAGCTATCTACTGTGTCCCTCTACCCACCAAAAAATAAATACGAACCGGAACCGGAGGAGGTTTTTGATTTTCATGGATACACTACATCTATGTGCAAACATGTGCTCGAAGATGTTATCGAGGCGGGTGAGTATTCTCATATACGCATTATCGTGGGTAAGGGTCTCAATAGTCCAAATGGTCCAATACTTCCAGATTTCGTACGTAATTTTCTTACCGAAAAAGGTATTCGATTCAGTCAGTCAAAAATCCAAAATGGTGGCGAAGGTGCGCTTGAAGTATTCTTTGGCACAGAAAAGTGACTTGACTTAATGTGCGCACATTGTGTATACTTCTATACATGAGTACTATAAATATTCGAATTGAAAAACAACTCAAAACAAAGGCGAGCAAAACACTTGCTCGAGTCGGGCTTGATATGTCTTCCGCTGTAAAACTCTTTCTTCATCAAGTGGTGATTGATAAGGGTGTTCCTTTTGTTGTAAGTACCGATAAAAAAGCTTTGAGACAAAAATGGGATAACGAAGTTGCGGAAGCAAAGAATGGTAAGGGCTTTAAAAATGCGAAGGATCTAATTGCTTTCTCTCTTAAATAAAATCCATGTATACGATTTTTCCCACTAAGACTTTTATTAAATCTCTTAAGAAGATTAAATCTGGGGTTGGTGGGAAGAGAATCGCTAAGGAATTAGAGTGTTGTCTTGATGTTTTGGCAAAAGGAGGCGATCTTCCGTTACCCTATAAAGATCACGCACTCCAAGGTGATTTGGCTGGCTACAGAGAGTTTCATCTGAGAGGTGATTGTTTGGTTGTCTATAAAAAAGAAGAAAAGGAACTTTTGATAGTTCTTATTGAAATTGGTTCACATTCGTATTTGTTTTAAATAAATGAATCAATTTTACATCTATATCCTCGAATGTAATGATGGGACATTGTATATCGGCTTTACTAATGATTTAGAAAAGCGTCTTTTTGCACACAATAATTCAAAGTATGGTGCACATTATACAAAGATTCGTCGACCGGTAGTTCTCAAGTATTCTGAGGATTTCAAGACAGAATCCGAAGCGCGTAAGAGGGAAGCCGAGCTTAAGACATGGTCACGTAAACAAAAGATGGATTTGATACATTCATCCATCACTGCTCGCTAGGTTTTGATACACGCCTTCGTGTTGTATACTTTGTATGCAATGAAAATAAAAATATTTCTCTTTTTGCTCGCATGTCTCGTGCTTACTGGTGGTTACTATATCATCACCAAAATAACTCGTGGTGATATTCCGGTATCAGAAACTCGGGTGGAGATTAGGATTGATGAAAAGACTCTCGCTCTCCGTAATGGTAATCGTGTGATTGCTGAGTCCCGTGTACAAAAGACAGATACGGGCGCAATCTCATATATCAATCAAGTAAAGATTGTGGATAGTAAGGGTGGAGATGTGAAGGTCCTTGCTGAGAATACCAATGAAAAAGCTTTGACTTATAAATTGTTCAAAGTTACTCCTGATGAAAAGAAAATTTATTTTTATTTGAAGACTGATACAACATCAACAGGTGGTACTAACTCACAAAACACTTCTTCTAATACAAGTACCAGTGGTACGAGTGGATCAGGAACTTCACTTTCCTCATCTTCCTTTTTTCAGTACGATTCAACTCTTGATAGTGTGAAAGAGGTCACCGCACAGCAGGCAATTACCTCAGGAATTACGACCTATATCGCACCGGAAATAGAATCATATGATGAAGAGGGTGGTGTGCGTATAAAAGGACTCGAACGCTAGCTTGAGGGGTATTATTGACAGATTCTATTTTTCCTATTGCTATTTTATTGATTTGGGTGTATAATTGAATACTAAATAAATAAACATATATATGGGAAATTTTAATCGTGGCGGAAATGACCGATTTGGTGGACGAGGAGGAAAGCCGTCATTTGGTGGTAAGGGAGGACCTCGAAAGTGGGAAGGTGGTTTTGACAAAGAAATGTTCAAAGCTGTTTGTGCTGAATGTAGCCGACCATGTGAAGTACCTTTTAGACCTATGAATGGTAAGCCTGTGTACTGTAAAGAATGTTTTGCGGCTCAGGGCGGTCCATCAATGGATCGAATGGATCGAGCTCCACGAAAGGACTTTGGTAATCGAGATTTTGGAAACCGAGACTTTGGTAATCGACCAGCTCAGCGACCACAGTTTGATAATGCAAATAAGGGTGGCGGTAATGGAGAAGTGATTAAGATGATTGAAACACTTTCTACAAAAATCGAATCACTTACTAAGGCCGTGTATGCACTTTCTGGTGCAAAGGCCGTTGAGGTGAAGCCAGTTGCTCCTACAACTCCTATCGCTGAAGTAAAAAAGGTAATTGAGACTACTGTTGCTACTAAGAAAGCTCCAGCAAAGAAAACTCAGTCAAAGAAAAAGAAATAATTTCTTTTTTGATATTCTAAAAACAAAAACCATCGAAGAGTTATCTTCGGTGGTTTTTGTGTCTTTATAGTTTATGGACATTCTAATTATTTTCTGGTATAGTTCTTCACTGAAACCCCTTATTATCAATGCACCTTAGATTCTACAAAGGTTTTTTATGTTTTCAACCTGAAGGAAAACATGAGCAGGTCGATTTGCCAGCAATTCAAGAACTGCTACAACATGAAGGAGTTGAAGTTACTCATTATGGTTGTAGATTGAGTCTGTCTATTCTTACCAGGAGTAAGAAAATACCTGTTGAAATTACTGCACAAGGCACAGCACTTCTTGAATTTACTGAGGGAGGAGGTTTAAAGATTACTCCACAAGATGATTCTGGTAAAAAAGTAACTGATTATTTGAGATCTGAAACCGATAATAAATTCTACTTGCCAAAAGTTTCTGGGTGGAAACAATTACTACCTCGATCTTGGGTGAGAAGGGTTGATGACGACAATTACGTCGAGCCAGTCATTCTGGATTTGTCTTCTCTCAAGATTCCAGATCGGGCTTCAGCCTAGTCAGTATTCAGCTTCAAGCGCTCCCTTGTGGAGCGCTTTTTCGTATCTATTTTCATACAAAGTGCTATGATTTTAGGGAAACCCCGCTCATCATGAACACCATTATTACAAAGAATGCAATTCAGTTCTCTGCAACTCATTTACCGATTCGTCAAGTTGAAGAAGATGTGGTTAGTGCTGGTTTAAGGCTTGGAGGCACAAAGATTCATCAAGGTGTCGAAATCCCACTGCTTCTCCTGGGTGTCAAAAAAGGTCCTTCCAAGACATTGTCTGCCTCATTTACAGTCTCTTACCATAATCACGTCTTGCAGCTCTATGGGAATCAAAGTGATAGAAAGTCTCTGGCGGTCCTTAGGTTTTTAAAGGACGAGATGGATCCTAAGTTTGATACCGACCCTTGGCACTGTTGGCAACTGAGAAAATGGATAGGTAAGGTATCACTTCTCGAAATAAGAATTCCTCAAGCAAAACCTGATCCGGCTGCAAAGTAGAACTCACGGTCCCTCCCAAGGGACCGTTTTTTATTTTAGAAATCATGGTACTATTTGTGTGCTAAAAACTATTATGGAAAAAGAAATTATATATCTCGATGTTCGTAGTCCGGAGGAATTTTTTCTGGGTAGTGTTGAGGGTGCAATTAATATTCCACTCCATGTGTTACCACTTCGGATTGAAGAATTGAAAGGGAAGAAGGTGATTGTATTTTGTGCGAGTGGTATGAGAAGTTCTCTTGCCTATGTACTTTTGCAAAAAGAAGGTGTTGATGTGGAAGATGGTTGTACGGTGAGTCTTGTCGGTTCAAAAATTAATTCTTAGTTTATTTTATGATAATTCTTTATACAAAAACTCGTTGTCCGTGGGGTATTGAGGTGGTAGATTTTCTCAAGAGTCACTCTATTCCGTTTGAAGAGAGGAATATGACTGAGAATGAAAAATATAAAGAAGAAGCGATTTTAAAGTCAGGACAGTTTAAGTGTCCAACTTTGGATATTGATGGTCACATATTGGCTGATTCTGATGCAAAGCAGGTGGAAGAATATTTAAAAACCATCGGACGACTGTAAAGTGGTGATATACTGGGTCCTTACAGATTAAGTAAAAAAACTTCAAAAATGTATAAGAAAATTTCTTATTCAAAAAATACCAAAGGTTTTACTCTTATTGAATTACTTGTGGTTATTTCAATAATCGCTCTACTTTCTTCTATAGTTATGTCTGCTCTTAACAGTGCGCGTTCTCGCGCGCGTGATGCGGTGCGTATGCAGGATTTAAGCAGTATCCAAACCGCACTTGAACTTTATCACAATACATATGGTGGTTATCCAGCGAGCCGACATAATACAAACGGTGATAGCTGTGTTACTTTGGTTGGAAATAATCAAGAATTGGGTAATCCTTATCTTCTCGATAGTCTCTACTGGTTTTGTCCTGATGCAAATAGTTATGCGTGGGATACAGGTCTTCCGGTGAGTGGTACTCAGGGACAGTGGATACCAGGACTCGGTGAATTCATGAAGAACATGCCACATAATCCAAAGCCTATGCATGTAACTGATAACACCTCAGATATAGGTCAGTTTTCTTATACATATTCTGCTCCTATCTATCACTTAGCAGGTGATGGTGTGACCTATATCTCTGATACTTACATCCTATTCGTCGCGCTTGAAAATGAGAATGGTGGAAAATATTGTGTTGTGAATGGTGTTGATTGGTGTCTGAATTTATGGAATGACAATAATTTTTTTGTAAAAACAAATGCTTCTGCAATAGAAGAGGTTGGTATTAATTCTGTTCCAGTTCAACCATAAAAACAATTTATTGAGATAGCGGAATAATGCTCGGTTAAATAAGTAGTTAAGGTATGGTTATTTCTTGCTATTTATGTTATAGTTTTTCTCTATGTCAAAAGGCGACACCATACTTAAATTCGAAGACGTTTCATTTGAATTCGGGCCAAATAAACCTATCTTGGATGAGGTGAATTTTTCTGTACGAAGAGGGATGAAGGTGACCATTATGGGGCAAAATGGTGGTGGTAAAAGTACTATGTTTAAGATGATTACTGGCCAACTCACGCCAGAATCAGGAAATATAATGATCGTAAACGGTGTTTCGATCGCTATTGCTCGACAAGTTATTCCACGTGAAGATCTTACCCTTTCAATTCGTGATTTTTTTCAAAAATGTTTTAAGGAAAAGATGTATGATATTGAGCCGCGTATTGATGCGGTGCTCGAAGTCGTAAATCTTCATGCGGATTATGATAAGCCGATTAAGTCTTTTTCTGGAGGACAACAGGCACGTCTCTTGCTTGCCTCTGCTCTTATTCAAGATCCAGATTTACTTCTTCTCGATGAGCCAACAAACAATCTCGATAAGGCAGGTATCGAACACCTTACTCAGTTTTTGATTAATTATAAAAAAACCTGTCTCGTTATTTCTCACGATGCAGATTTCCTGAACGCCTTCTCTGACGGAGTTCTTTATCTCGATGTATATACACGAAAAGTTGAGCAGTATGTCGGCAACTATTTTGACGTACTCGAACAAATCAATACTCGAATTGAAAAAGAGAATATGAAGAATGCTCAGCTCGCAAAAGAAATTCAAGAGAATAAAGATAAGGCAAACTTCTTTGCAAACAAGGGAGGTCAGATGCGACTTGTGGCAAAACGTATGCGAGAAAAAGCAGAAGAACTTGAAGAAGAAAAAGTGGATGTTCGTAAAGAGGATAAAACCATTCGGCCGTTTACTATCCCGTCCCAACCAGAAGTTACTGGGGAAATAATCGGTATTACCTCGTATTCAGTGTTGAAGAATCACAAACCTGTCACACGTACAGCTCACATAAGACTCAAGAAAAATAATCACTTACTTTTGTCTGGTCCAAACGGTATCGGTAAAAGTACTCTCCTTGAAACTATCGCAAGTGGTAATGCAGAAGGTGTTACGATTTCACCTGAGATTCGAGTCGGATACTATCGACAAGATTTTTCTACACTTAATTTCGAAGACACTGTATATCAATCACTTCTCTCAGTGATGGAAAAGCATATTGATCAAGAGTTGCGAGCTGTTGCTGCGGGTTTTCTTATTACCGCAGATTTAATCAATCAAAAAATTGGTAATCTCTCAGAAGGTCAAAAAGGGCTTGTTGCATTTGCACGACTCGTACTTCAAAAGCCTGGACTTCTCATTCTTGATGAGCCAACAAACCACATAAACTTTAGACATCTACCAATTATTGCAGAGGCTTTGAATGAATATAAGGGGGCAATGATTATTGTTTCTCACGTTCCGGATTTTATACACAAAATTCGAATTGATGAAGTTCTTGATTTGAGTAAATAAATCTAAGTTAAAAAAGAGTCCGGATTTCGCAAAGCGAAATCCGGACTCTTTTTACCTTGCTACCAACTACCGGCTACTATTTTATAAATATGTTAGAATAAAAAGCAATCAAACAAAGCCCATGAACTTTTTCAAATATTTTAATTTTTTTATTTTACTCACGCTCATAATTATTACTGGGCGAGTCGAGGCGTCTACTTCATCTGGTACCATAGACTCATCTTCAAAAATTACACGTATCTGCCAAGATGTAAGCTGTTCTACTTTCGGTCAGGTAAATTGGAAACCAACTTTAAATGCAAATACGACAGGTGCTACGGCTGTGTCTATTACTGATAGTGCTATTACGGGACATATCTGGGGTAATCAATTGGGTTGGATTAATCTTGCTCCGACAGGTGTGGGACTCTCTGTTTCTCCGAGTACAGGTGTTTTATCCGGTATGGCATTTTCTAGTACTGGTTCATGGGTAAATTTTGCACCAGAAAGTGTGTCCGGTGGTACAGATGTTGGAGTGACGATTAACACAAGTGGAGAATTTTATGGTTGGGCATGGGTGTCTGGGGCATATGGAGGTTGGATGAAATTTGATTGTACAGATAGTGATACGTGTATAAAAACTGATTGGAGACCTCTTTCTGCTCGGGAAGTTTCATCAAATACTTCATCAGGCTCTGTATCGGGTCAAAGCCGCCGGTATACTTCTACAAGTACGGATATAACTATTACCGTAGAAGATGATAAACCTAACCCTCTTACCAGTGTCCCACCACTGACTTACAAAGAAGAAATTCCATCTGTTTTGGATGTGATACCGAGAGACGAAAATGGTCAAGGGATTGAGATTGTTGGAGGCATGAATACTAGTGATTTAAGAAAAGCTCAGTATAAAAAATTGTTTCCTAGGAAAAGTGACGTATATACTCTTACTCAAGAGTGTTTATTCTGTATTACATTACGCAGGGATGTGACTGTTGCGTCGGGATATGTACGTAGCAGAGATATACTAAAATTTGGTTTTGTTCCAGAAAGGTTTGAGCTGCGCATTCCTATTCATAAGATCAAAGTTATTCAAGATAGAGTCCTGTTTGCTTTACCTGATATCGATGGGGTGTCTATGGGTGTTGCTTTCGGAGGATTTTGGATGATAGGTCGAATTTTGAGTATTGTTGTAAGACTTTTTAGAAAATAAGGAAAAGAAGTGACCGTCTCTTAAGAAAATAGTAGTTTTTTGTAAAATAAAAGACTGCTGTTTTCTTTTTACAAATCCTTTCTTTGTACCACAACAAGGGGGCAAAGATCTTTTATAAGTTTTCCCCATATCTTTCTTTTCTTTTTACTGATAATAATGGTAAAATTGAGTCTAGTATGATAAGTTTTGTGCGAAACTCCAAACGATTTTCTCTGACGGCACTGAGCATATTTTTGCTCATCTCTTTTTTTGCACCAAATTTCTCTCTTGCGGCCGCTCGTTCTACTCCTTTTGCTATTGGCGAAACCCTTGATCCCGGTGCTGACGCTGAAGCTTGTGGGCCACTTGATGCAAATTGTTTTGTCTCAGTTCTCGGTGTTGAAGACGAGGGTGTTTCTTTAGGTACTACTACACCTAAGACGTTTAACTTTGTCGGTGCGGGCGTTGTTGCTACTACAACAGGAACCTCTACTCTGACTATTACTATCGCAGGTGCATCAGCTTCAACTGTTTCAGGAGATGTTACTGGTACTGTGGGTGCTACCGTGATTGCTGATGCATCAAGCACAGCTCGAGGTTTTGTCTCTACCACCACTCAAACATTTGCAGGAGATAAGACTTTTACTGGTACAACTTCTCTTGCGACAACCTCCATAAATTCTCTTTCTGTTTCCGGTAATACCACCCTTACCAACGCCACCTCAACCTCATTTTTTGCAAACGCTCTTTCAGCAATTACCGGATTCTTCTCATCACTTACGAGTGGTTCAATTACTGCTACCTCATCTCTTTCTTCTCAAGGTACACTTGGTGTAACAGGGGTATCCACTCTCGCAACTACAACAGCAACTCTCTTTACCACATCTGGAAATGTGGGTGTGGGAACTGCGAGTCCTAGTCAATTATTAAGTATTGATGGTTCAAATACACAGGTTGCAGACGGTTATCTTATGAGTATTACAGAAGCCACTGGTCGTGATTCGGGATTAGTTCTCGGTAGAAGCGGTCGAAATGGTTTCGGTCTTAAAATGGTAACAGATACAAATGACTATCTTGCTTTTCAGGTTAGTGGTACTACCTTACCTGCATTTTCTGATACTCCAAAAATGGTATTAAATGATCTTGGTAATCTTGGTATTGGTACTACAACCCCATCTTCAAAGCTTGTCATTGTCGATGGCGCAAATACTTTTAGTTTCAATAAAGGTGCTTCAGACATAACACCAAACATTTCTATCGGTGCTTCGGGAGGTAAAGCGGTTGCCCTATCAGCAGGAACATCTGGTTCGTCTTTCGTGTACGATTCAACTGGTATATTCGCAATCAGTACAGATACACGAGCAAACATTGTAGGTGGTACTTCTTCCGGTGGTACAGCACGTCTCACAATGAGTAGTACAGGTAACGTATCTATCGGCATGGCTTCAAATGCTACTGGTATTCTTCTTGGTGTAAATGGAAAAATCGGAGGTGGTACATTTACAAGTACATATCTCGATGTTTCGGGTGGTGTTGCTTCACTTCTAGGAAACAGCGGGGTTATTGTTGGTGCTGGCTCAAATAACCTATCTCTCAACGGTGCTTCTGGTGTGACTTACGCAAACATGACCGCTTCAAACGGTATGTTCAGATTCGGTTCGACAGCGCCAACTCATAGTACGTGGTATCTTAATCCAACATGGCTCAACGTAACACCAAATATTTTAGTTACAGCCAATAACTCAAGTACAACTGCTCCAGCCGGTTTCTTGTTCTTGCACAACGACAACACTACAGCAAGTGCATATACTCCTATGCTCGTATTCTCACAGCGAGAAAGTAACGGTTCACACACCTCAGCAACCGCAGCTATCGGTTCAAAATCTGTTTCAGGTTCAGGCTCTTCAAGCTCATACAATGACGGAGAATTGATGTTCTATACATCTCCTACAACTGGAACTCAAGGTCTTACAGAGCGAATGCGTATTACTCAAGACGGTAATATAGGAATTGGTACCACTTCACCATCAGCAAAACTCTCTGTCACGGGATCTGGCACGGGTACCGGTAGGGCGTTTGCCATTGCGAACTCTTCAAATGCCGAAAAACTGACGGTTCTTGATAACGGAAGCGTGGGTATTGGCACTACCAACCCGGCTAAAACGCTGGATGTGGCCGGAAGTATCCAGGTGAATGGCGGTTTCTATTTGAAAGACTCTCAATTCCTTGTCTCAAAATCCGACAATGAGATAAACGTCCGTGACTATGCAGGCGGCGTAAACACGATCGGTATCGGCGGTCTCAACTATGTCCGCGCCGGCGGCAGCGGTTTTAGCTATATCGTCGGCAATCTCGGAATCGGAACAACAAGTCCAACAAACAAGCTCCATGTTGCTGGCACCGGCAGTTTTTTAGGTGGAAAGATTGAGTCACTTACAACGACAGGATACGCTGGAATTGAATTGAAGAGTGACACTGGTAGTGGATATATTTATCAGACAGGTGTTGGGAATGTTGCGAACCCAGATACTTTAGTGATCGATGGAACTGAATCAGCTAATGGTATTAGTTTCTGGAATGGTGGAAATAGAGTGAGAATTACATCTGCGGGGAACGTTGGAATTGGTACAACTACTCCAACCGCACAACTTTCAACCACCGGAACAGTACGATTTTCAAACTTCGGAGCAGGAACATTACAGACCGATGCGAGTGGTAACCTGTCTGTTTCATCCGATGAACGGCTTAAAAATATTGAAGGACAATTTTCTCGAGGCTTGAGTGCGATTGAACAACTTACTCCTATTAATTATCGTTGGAATGCAGAGTCAGGGCTTGATATGACGACTCTGTATACAGGTTTTAGTGCTCAGAATGTACAACAAGCGATACCTGAAGCGGTAGGTGAAGATGGAAGAGGACTCCTTACGCTCTCAGATAGAGGTATCATTGCAACTATTGTTAATGCGGTTAAGGAGATTTCAAAATCTTTGACTGATAGTACTGTGCGATTAGTAGATGAGAGTGGGGTAAAAACTTTTGCTGGTAAATTCTTCGATAGACTCACTTTGTGGTTTGCGGATGCTCAAAACGGTATTCAGAATTTCTTTGCAAAAGAAGTTATCACTGAGAAGCTTTGTGTTAAGAAATCAAATGGGGAAAAGGTGTGTGTGACAGGAGATGAACTCGATACAGTTCTTAATGCCTCAAGTACACAGTCTATAAATCCAACGCGTGACGCAGTTCAAAATAGTACAAGTGCTACAAGTCCTGCTACGATCACAACAGTTCCAGAACCTTATCTTATTATAGACACTGGCTCGTTAAACAATCTACCAACAGAAATAGTTAAAGTAATAGAAAATGCAACCACAACAATGTCGGTTATAGAAGAAGCTGCCACAACTACTGATCAAGTTATTCCATTACTAGATGAAAGCTCTATAACCACACTTGTTGAAGAATATTCTTCAGTTCCTGTCCCATTAGTAGAACCTATGTTAAGCGATTCTTCTGTTACAGAACTTATAGCAGAACACGAGTATTCTGCTCCCGAGACAACTTCTTCAACTCAAGACTCAGTGGGTAGTATAACGGAAGTCGTGGCTAGTGAAGAGGGTAATAATTAATTTATATCTTCTTGATACGGTTAGTTGATTCAAAAACCTCCTTGATGCTCCACGTCAGGTTGTTTACTTTATTCTTTTCAAATATTCTACCATAGCTATTCCATTTTTATATTAATAAAAAGATTGTTTTTAAATTTAATATGATACAATAGTTTACATAGATTATTAAAGTTTATAAATAAATGAAACTTCTTAAAATATTTTGTTTAGTATTGGTTCTTTTTCTGACTGACCATAAAACTATTCTAGCAATTTACGCGCCGGGCGAGACCTTAGACCCTTCCTGTTTACCGACTGATAGTGATTGTAAGGTCTCTCCATTGGCAGTTGCGGGAAGTAATTCCAGTATAACATCACTTTTATCACTTAATAATTTTTCTATTGTTGGATCGACGACTGCGCCTTCTTTAATAAGTTCAGATGTTCTTGCGTCATTTACTGGTAACCTTATTGATTTAAAAATAGCATCAACAAGTAAATTCACTGTTAATAATGCCGGTGGTTTGACTTTGGCAGGAGGGGTGTCTTCTAGCGGAACAACGACAAGTAGTTTTGCAGGACCTGTTGTGTTTAATAATCAGGATACATTTGCGACTACTACAGAAATTGGACAATATAATATAGTACTCTGGGGGGATAGTTTTACTGCCGGAATGACTCCTGAGTTTGCAAAGGTGACTAAGGATGCAGGCGTTTCTGTTGATGGCCAAGGTATTGGAGGTCAAGGTAGTGCCGCAATAGCACAACGAATGCTTTCTGTTCCTCAAAAGTTTAACTCCTTTAATGTTCTGTGGGTCGGACGAAATAGTGTAAGTGATCCTTCTGGTGTTCAGACAGATGTAAATTCAATGATATCTGCCCTCACCGACCCAAAGAAGTTTGTTATTCTTTCGGTTATGAATGCTTCAGGTGAAGGCATTGGACATGCTTTTTATACGAATATTATGTCTCTTAACAACTATATGGCGACAACTTATCCAGATAATTATTTGGATGTACGCGCTCATATAATGTCTTCTTGTAACGCTATAGGACCGAGCAATACAACAGGTTGGCATGCGAGTACTACACAAGACTTGATTGATTGTGCCGCGGATGTTCCGCCAAGTTCGCTTCGTGTTGATGCTACTCATTATAGTGAAACAGGTTATCGAATAATTGCCGAGTATTTATGGTCTTATATGCAGGACAGTGTTTATGAAGAACAGGTTAACAAACCTCTATCACTCAAGAATATAGGTCAGATGTTTCTCACTCCACCAAAGTTTGGATCATTTGATATACACAGTGATGCTGTCGTAAAAATGAATAATGTTTCGCTGATTTCCGCTTCTACTACGCTTGCTAATTATTTCTTCGGTGACTCAGCTGGTAATACTGTGATTGCTACGGGTACCATGCGAACACTTGCTACAGGTATTAACAATGTCGGACTTGGAACCCGCGCACTCTTTTCATTAACTTCAGGAATAGATAACACTGCGACTGGTGTAGACTCACTCCGTCTAAACACAACTGGTTCTTATAACACAGGAAATGGTTTGGGTGCACTCTATTCAAATACCACAGGTGGCACAAATACAGCTATGGGTATGCAAGCACTTTATTCAAACACTACAGGCAGTTCAAATACAGCAACAGGATTCCAGAGTCTTTATACTGCAACGTCTACAAATAACAATAGTGCTTATGGAGCGAACTCTCTTCGTTTAAATACTTTGGGTGCTAACAGTAGTGCTTTTGGTGTAAACGCTCTTACCGCAAACACAACTGGCTCTAATAATACAGCTTATGGATACAATTCTCTGGGGGCTAATACAACGGCATCAAATAACACGGCTTACGGTAATAGTTCGCTTTCTTCTAACACCTCAGGGACTCAAAATCTAGGCGTCGGTCCAAGCGCACTCGGCGGCAACACTACGGGTTCATTCAATACAGCGTTTGGTTGGCAGTCTCTCCTTGGAAACACAACGGGTGCAAACAATCTCGCACTTGGTTATAAGGCAGGTTATGGAGATGGCACAGCTGATCAAAGAACTGTCATTGATACCTTTGCAACTTTTATTGGTTATCAGGCAAGCCGTGCGAGTTCTACTGCGTCAACAACGGTTCTTACCAATATTACAGCGATAGGTAAGAATGCTCGAGCTGGTGCGAGTAATACTCTTGTGTTGGGAGGAACAGGTGCAGATGCTGTAAATGTCGGTATAGGTACCACAACTCCATGGAGAACACTGACAGTAAATGGGTCAATTGCAGTGACCAACTTAACTGCAAACTCAGGTTCAAATTATGCACTTTGTATAAACAACGTAACAAAAGAAATTACGGCTGACGTCGGAGGTGCATGTAATCCATCTTCTGCACGTTTCAAAAATGATATAAAACCTCTTAATATCGAAGCTCTTAATATTATTACCGCACTAAAACCATCTTCTTATACTTACAGTAATACTTCATATTTGCATTATGGTTTAATTGCAGAAGAGGCTGTTATAGCACACCCACAACTTGTGACATACGAAGAAGACAGAAAGACGCCTCATGGACTTGATACGAATGCAATTATGGCACTATTGATCAAGGGTATTCAAGAGTTGAGTCTTAGACTGCAACAGTTGGCAGAAAATGGTATTGCAAATATTAAGAGTATCGTGACAGATAAGCTTACCACCAATCTTGTTATAACTGATGGTATACAGATACGAGACAAGAGCACTAATCAAGTTTATTGTGTGACAATAAAAAATGGTGACTTTGATAAGCAGCAAGGTGTTTGTGATTCTGAAATAGAGGAACCTAAAAATTCTGTTTCTACAAACTTGGATACAGCGAATACAGATACCATTAAATCAAACAGCGACTCAAATCAGCAAATTGCTTCGAGTACCTCTTCTGAAGTAATACCGATAGGGAATGCACAACTCGAGGAGACAGATACTATCCCTGAATCAGCTTCAGAATCGAAGGGTTCTGAGCAAGTTTCAGATGTATTAATAGAAAAGGATAGTGAAAAAACTGAGATAGATATAGTAGAACAACCTGGTGCTTCAGATACCATCTTGCAAACAAATTCTGATCCAGAAGTAATAAACTAGTATGTTAAATAAGAAAATAATTATAAATTTCTGTTTTTTAATGGTTTTTGCCTCAACCTTACCTAACATATCTTTTGCCTCTGTTAGCAGTGGGACTATTCAGAATAAGTATGCGTGGAGTGAAAATGGTGGATGGGTTAATTTTGGTACAACAGAAGGTAATGTGCGGATAACAGACACTGCAATCACTGGATATGTTTGGGATCAAAATTATGGCTGGATTAATTTATCCCCTTCACAGTCAGGTATTGTAAATGACGGTGAGGGTAATCTTTCTGGTTTTGCGTGGAGTGAAAATGGTGGCTGGATTGATTTTTCATCAGTCGAAATTAATACAATTGGTAAGTTTACTGGAATGGCAAGTGGTTCAAGTTATGGACGCCTTACATTTGATTGTGTTAATTGCAGTGTTACAACTGACTGGAGGCCGAGCAGTGTCCGTTCAGAAGATATTAGTTTAAGTGAAAATCGTCGTTCCTCAGGTTCAAGACGTCTTGTTTCTTCTTTTATCAATTTTTTTACTACGGATACTAATGATTTACAGATTGATACTTCTTCATCCACAAAAATAAAAAAGGATGATGATATTGTCGAGGATCTGGATGTCACGAAATCTCAAGGTGAAGATGTTTATCAAGAAAAAAAAGATTCATTAGTTGAATCGGGGGTAAAAGAAGAAACGGTTTCAAGGTTTCAATACATTAAATACATTATCGGATTTTTTCTATTTACTTTGATAATTTTTATTTTTATCTGGAAAAAAACAAGAAAAGGTGTCTAGTGCTTATTCTTTCTTGTTTCTTTGATGTGGGTACTATATAGTTTGGTTATAATTCAATTAAATTGTAATATGTTCAATATTGATACGTATATATCAAATAGTATTGCTTTTTTTCAACAAGAGAAACTTGTTTCTGTGATTGAGGTACTTACAGAACTTGGTGGTCTATATGGACTTCTGTTTATTTCTAGCTGTATTGCTTTATTTGTCTTCTGTAAGAAAATAAAATTCACAACAGGTGTAGTGATGGGTATGTCAATATTGTTTGCGCTTACTACATCCGTGATATTAAAACATGTGATAGAAAGAGTCCGACCGCCGTATTCGCTGATACTTGAGACAGGGTATTCATTCCCGAGTAATCATGCAACTATTGCAATGGTGGTCTATGGTTTTTGTATTTATTTGCTTCATAAGTATGTAGATTCTTCAGTTGGTAGAGGCGTCTGTATAGGTCTTTTTACTTTCTTTATTCTTTTTGTTGGATTCACACGTCTCTATTTAGGAGTACATTTTTTTACTGATGTTATCGGTGGGTATGTGATAGGGGGAGTATTTCTTGCTTTAGGGATTTGGTGTGACAAGAGATTGGGTAAAAGAGTGTAAAATAAAAAGGCCGGCACGCTTTGCGTGCCGGCCTTTTTATTTTATTTTTTCTTGGTCACTTTCGTAATTTTCTTCTTTGGTTTTTCTTTTATATCTTTGTCCTGTATTTTTGATCTTTTGTTGTTGGTTGTAGGTTGTCCGTTGTCGATTTCTTTTCTGTTGTTAGTTCCTTCTGCTGAGTGTGTACCCGCTACCCATCCAGTACTCCAACAAAGCTGAAGACTGTATCCACCTGAAGGTCTGTCTATATCGAGTACGTCTCCGATAATAAAGAGGTTAGGGAAGAGTTTTGATTTCATTGTTTTAAAATCAATTTCTTCAGGCGCAACACCTCCCGCTGCCACAATCGCCTTATCTGAAGGCAAGAAACCGTTCGGGGTCATTCTCAAATCTTTCAAGGTTTTTCCAAGAGTAATTCGTTCAGCTTTCAAGACCTCATTGATTGCAAATTCTCCATCAAGTTTTGCGAGTTTTAATATGGTATCGACAAGGGCCGGTTGTACTATGTCAGTCAAAGCATTTTTTAGCTTTTTGTTTTTATTATTTTCAAATACACTAAGGATTTTCTTATCAAGGGTCGCGTAATCCTCATTAGGTTCTATATCAAGCGAGAGTTCCACAACACCTTTTTTCATCGCTTCACGGACGTCGCGAGAAAAATTGAGTACAAGTGGTCCACTTATACCGAAGTGTGTGAAAACCATTCGTCCACGACGAGTCTCCACTTTCTTACCATCTATATAAAGACTCAGTTTTGCATCCTGGTTTGAAATACCTGCAATATCATGCACCCATCGTTCTTTTATCTTGATAGGAATAAGTGATGCATCAGCTTCACGAATGGTGTGTCCAATACGACGAAGCCATTCAAAACCTTCACCGGTTGAGCCAGTTTCAGGGTGAGATGTTCCTCCTGTTGCAAGGATATAATTTTTGGCGACGATGGTAGTATTTTTTGATGTGTTGAGTCCAACGATTTCACCATCCATCACATGAAATCCTTTACCTGCAAGATCACACACAATCTCAACTCTACCTTCTTCAGTATATTTTTTGAGTGCATTAAAGACTGTCCGTGCGTCATCTGAAAGAGGGAAGACACGTCCTTCATTTTCGACTTTGGTACCTACGTTTCTATTATGAAAAAACTCGAGCGAGTCATCGATATTGTGTTGTGCGAAAGTAGAGAAAAGGAATTTACCTTTTTCTTTGAGTTTTGAAAGGAAGACTCGGGTATCACCTGAGACATTGGTCATATTGCATCGTCCACCTCCGGTGATAACAAGCTTCTTCCCAGGCACTTCATTCTTTTCGAGAAGCAGTACTGATGCACCGAGCTCAGCGGCTCGTCCAGCAGCCATAAGACCTGCTGCTCCACCACCAATTACCACTACGTCATATATTTCTTTTGATGGTTTTGCCATATATTATAATTATATCACAGTTTTTATATATTTGCAATATATTCCAAAGACGGTCCTCTAGGAATGAATTTAGGTAGCTCTGCGGAGAACTACCTTCTGAACTTTTATCTTGTGATATAATTCTTCGTATGAAAATAAAACAAACAAAAGGTTTTACCCTTATAGAACTACTTGTGGTGATTTCGATAGTTTCACTCCTTGCTTCAGTTGTACTTTCGGCTTTGAATATTAGTCGTGCAAAAGCAACAGATGCCGCTATAAAAGAGCAGATGTTTGGTCTCAGGAATCAAATAGAGCTTTATCGAGAAACTAACAGTAATTATGGTGATTTCGATGATAACGGACAGAATCAAACGTTTGCTGGAGGTGTTCCAGGGACTGATGCACAGAATGGTTTTCAATCTATATGTACAAGTGATTTATGGAATCTTGAAGGCCTTGGTTTTCTTGAGCCTGTATATTTAAATGATTCTAACGTCAGAGATAGTATGAATAAATTATATGAATTATCAGGATTTGTTTTTTGTTCCATTATGAACGATAACCCTGCTCCAAATTCTGATCCTGCTACAATCTGGTCTATTTCAGCTCGACTAAAATCAAATACAGAACTTGGATTATGTATGGATAATACAGGTGTTTTAAAGGAGGTTGATTATAGTACAGATCTCTCTGGTTCATTAAATAATAATCCTATCGCAAGTACTGGTTTGTGTAATTAGTAAAGAAGAGTATAAAAACCGCTTGAAAAGAGCGGTTTTTGTGCGGGGAGTTCTCTCCTGTGTTAGAATTGCTTCATGACTCAAAAGCAAGCGCTTGAGCTTCTAAAAATGGGTAAAAATGTATTTATCACTGGCCCTGCTGGTAGTGGTAAAACGTATCTTGTGAATCAATACATCGCTTATTTACGGGAGAATAATATTGATATCGGTATCACTGCATCGACAGGTGTTGCTGCGACTCACCTCGGGGGAATCACTATTCATGCATGGTCCGGTATTGGTATACGTTCAGAGCTTTCTGATTATGATCTGGAAGCTCTTGAGGAAAAACAGTATTTATGGAAACGCCTCGAAAAAGTAAAAGTGCTTATTATAGATGAGGTTTCAATGCTTCATCATTTTCGCCTCGATATGGTGGATAAAATAATGCGCTCTTTTAAACGTAATAATCTTCCGTTTGGCGGGATTCAACTCATTCTTTGTGGAGATTTTTTTCAGCTTCCACCGATTAGTCGTGGAGACGAAGAACCGGCTCAGTTTATTTATGAGGCGAGTTCGTGGAGAGATGCGGGGCTTACTATTTGTTATCTTTCTGAACAATTTCGTCAGAAAGATGATGTTGCTCTTACTATTCTCAATCAAATTCGAACGAATACGTTTTCAGAAGATTCTCGAAATCATCTCCGTGCTCGTTACAAAAAGAAGACACTTGCTCATGTAGAACCGACTAAGCTTTTTACGCACAATGTAGATGTAGATAGTTTGAACAATCAAGAGCTTGAAGGAATTCAAGGAGAATATACTCAGTACATAATGGAAGCCAAGGGTAGAGAGAACTTGGTAGAAGTTCTAAAAAAATCTTGTCTCGCTCCTGAAGTAATACGGCTCAAAGTCGGTGCACGAGTGATGTGTGTTAAAAATAACTTTGATGCGGGGTATGTAAACGGCACGCTTGGTGTAGTTGTAAAATGTGACCCATATGAAGATCCAGTGATCCGTACTGCGAAAGGTGAAGAGATTGTTATTGAAAGAGCGAGTTGGAAAATAGAAGAAGATGGTAAGACAAAAGCTGAACTCATCCAGTACCCACTCCGTCTTGCGTGGGCAATTACTGTGCACAAAAGTCAGGGTATGAGTCTTGATGCGGTGGAGGTTGATCTTTCAAAGTCATTTGAGCCTGGTATGGGTTACGTGGCACTTTCACGTGTACGAACGATTGAAGGTCTTACACTCCTGGGTCTTAATGACATGGCACTTCAGGTGCATCCTGAGGTTTTTGAGTTTGATAAACAGCTTCAAGAACAGTCACTTATTGCTGAAGAAGATTTTGAAGCGATGAAGAAAGCTGATATTAAGAAAATTCAAGAGGAATTTCTTGCTCGTAATAAATCAAAAGGTAAGGAGGCGAAGCTTTCTACATTTGAAGAAACTCTTCTTCTTATTAAAGATCAGAAGGGTATTGAAGAAATGGCGACATTGCGTGACCTTACTAAGGAGACCATTATCTCTCATATTGAAGCTCTTATAAAAGAAAATGCTGATATGGATATTTCGTATCTCAAAAAAGAAATCTCACCAAGTCATTTTAGACAGATAGAAAAAGCTTGTGAAGAAGTATTGGCAGAAAGTCATGAAATAAAACTTTCTCCAGTAAAAGCAAAGGTGGGTGCGAATGTATCTTATCTTGAAATTCGTCTCGCGCGTGCATTGTTAGGATTAATTTAAACCATGATTGCACAAGATATTAAGAAAGAATTACTTACCAAAGGCGTAAAACAGAAAGCTCTATTATCACAGCGCTTTTTTAAAACAGGTAAGGGTGAATACGGTGAGGGCGATATATTTGCGGGTGTGACTGTTCCCGAAGTACGTCTTGTTGTAAAAAAGTACTACAAAGATGCTACGTTTAAAGATATTGAAATTTTACTCAAAGATCCTATCCATGAATTAAGACTTTGCGCTCTACTTATATTGGTAAAACATTTTGCTGATACGGATATTGAATCAGAACGTAAGAAGATTTTTGATTTCTATTGTAAACATATATGCTTTGTAAATAATTGGGACTTGGTAGATGCAAGTGCTCGATTTATTGTGGGAGAATATCTTTTTGGTAAGCCGATACATTTTCTTTGTGATTTGGTTCATTCAAAATCGTTGTGGGAAAGACGGATTGCAATAGTTGCGACTCATGCTTTTATCTTAAAAGGTGATTTTCGTTACACCAAACGTATATCCAAAGAGCTTCTTTCTGACAAAGAAGATTTAATTCACAAGGCAAGTGGTTGGATGCTTCGAGAGATGGGTAAAAAGTCACTTAATGACTTGAGAGAATTTCTTGACACTTATTCGTCTGTGATGCCACGGACAATGTTACGTTATTCTATCGAGAAGTTGTCTCAAAAAGAGAGGATAAAATATATGAAGATGTAAGTTTCCATCTGTATTTACTTTCTTTTATCTCTCCTTACTATCTTTTGCATTTTAGCTGACTCTGCTATAGAATGACGGAAATAAGCATTTAGAAACTCCTATGAATTCACACATACAAAGAGCATCATTTTGGAAGTCAAAAACCCCTCGTTATTTTGCTATCGGTTTTATTGTTGGAATTGTTATATTTTCTATTCTTTTTAGTATTCTTATTAAGAAATTAAAGTACAGTTCTATTAATGTGAATATCTCAAATGATGGTATTACTGTTGATAATGCAAAAGCTGACTTTGTCGAGGTTTCAAATCAATCTGCTGGTTCACAGGTGGTAGTGTCTCAGGTGCGCGTAAGTGAAAGATCATGGCTTGCTGTGCGAGAAAACAATGGTGATGATATGGGACGTATTCTTGGTGCGCAACAAATTGAAGCAGGTGAGCACGATGCTGTGGTGATTGATCTTCTTCGAAACACTTCTTCACAAGTAATGTATGCAGTTGTTATCTATAAAGATGGAGGCAAGGGTGAATTTGATTATGATTCAAGCATGCTTCTTGAGCAGGAAGGAAAAATCGTTCTATCACGTTTCGTAGCTCAATAAAACCAACTCATTTGATTATCTTATCTGTATGAAGAAATATACAATTCTTTTATTTTACAAATACACAACAATAAAAAACCCTGAAAAATTCAGAGATGAACAGCGTGCTCTTTGTGAAAAATTAGGTCTTACAGGACGTATTATCGTTGCCACTGAAGGTATCAATGCAACCCTTGAAGGCACAACTTCAAATGTAAAAAAATACATTAAAGTTTTGTCTCAAAAAAGATGTTTCTCTAATATTCACTGGAAGGAAAGCACTGGTACAGGAGACGCCTTTCCAAAATTGTCAGTAAAGGCTCGTCCTGAGATAGTGACTCTCGGTTTACCAAAGAAGAAAGATGTCGATCCTCGAAAGATGACAGGTAAACACCTTGATCCAGAAAAACTTCATGAGTGGATTCGAAGTGGTAAGAAGATTCATATTGTTGATATGCGAAACGATTATGAACATAAAGTGGGTCATTTCAAGGATTCAATCTTGCCACCAATGCAGAACTTCAGAGATTTACCTAAGGTATTACCTACGCTAAAACCACTCAAGAATGAGAAGGTTGTAACTGTGTGTACGGGTGGTATTCGTTGTGAAAAAGCATCAGGATATCTTGTTCAGCAAGGTTTTAAGGATGTGTATCAGCTAAACGGAGGTATTGTTTCTTATATGAAGAAATATCCAGGTAAAGATTTTCTTGGATCTCTCTATGTGTTTGATAAGCGCGTTACCATGGCTTATGCTCCGAAGAAAGGTGAGAGACCTGTTATTGGAAAGTGTGAGAGATGTGGTGTTTCAAGTGAGCAGTATGCTGATTGTACAAACGCTCTCTGTCATCGTCAGTTCATTTGTTGTACAGATTGTATTTCAAAAGACGGTGCTTATTGTAGCACTGAGTGTATAAACGTTGTTAAAGATAATAGTACTTTACGTTCTCAATCTGTGTTAAAATAACAGCATTATTGTAATGTTGGTTATTTTATGGATACACAAAAACTACAAATTCAATTTTTCTTGGCGCTTCTAATAGCAGTATTTCTTTTAACGGCAATTATTCTCTACCCATTTCTTGCACCTCTTGCGATAGGTTTGATGTTTGCTGTGGTTTTGAAGCCGGTACACGAATTCTTTTTACGAAAACTTAAAAGCCGTAAGACGCTCTCTGCGGTAGCGACGGTAACTTTTTTCATCTGTGTTATCCTTACACCCCTTAGTTATATAGGAGTTGTTGCATTCAATGAAATGTATGATTTTTATATACATTTCGACACTGCTGGTGTGGGTAAATTTACAACCCTGACTCAAACCGTCGATGGTTTTGTTAATAGATATTATCCATCTCTTAATTTCAGTCTTGCCTCATATACTGACGAGGTGGCGAATTGGGCGGTTGGTCATATCGGAGTGCTTTTTGCAAAGACAACAGACTTCGGCGCAAGCCTCTTGATTGCTATTATTGGCCTCTTTTTCTTTGTTCGTGATGGAGGAATCTTTCGTCGAAAGCTTATAGAAATATCTCCACTTGCTGATAAGTATGATAAGGAAATAATTACCCATCTTGTTCAGGCGGTAAACTCAGTGGTTCGAGGATCTCTCTTTACTGCACTTCTTCAGGGTACGTTACTCGCTGTTGGTTTTGCGGTCTTCGGCATTCCTCATGCGGTGCTCTGGGGCACACTTGCCGCTCTTGCAGCTCTTCTTCCGACAGGTACTGCTCTTGTACTTATTCCTGGTGTTATATATCTTTTTACCCAAGATCAAACAGTTCAAGCTATCGGACTCTCAATCTGGGGCTTCTTTGCGGTAGGGACAATTGATAATATTCTTATGCCTTTCTTTATTGGTAAAGGGTTCCGTGCACATCCATTTTTCTTGCTTCTTTCTGTGTTTGGTGGATTACTCTTCTTTGGTCCCGTGGGAATTCTCCTTGGACCACTCGTGATTGCACTCCTTATGGCGCTTATTGAAATCTATCGCTTGCTTGTGCTAGACGATGTGAGTAAGAGGGTGACCAAGCTGTAGGAAAACCGGCAACCAACAATTTACAACAAAAAGAAAGCGGGACAGGTTGT
>JACCDZ010225683.1_pt1 | contig 30223 bp, 30 predicted proteins | sample 7449551 | NCBI WGS metagenome assembly JACCDZ01 (sample SAMN15323452, study PRJNA562643) | freshwater metagenome | isolation source: river surface water | place: USA:Blue River Watershed | collected 2017-08-18 | reverse complement strand
CTACCGTTGGTCTCCACTATGAAGATGTACGTAAACTCATTGAAATTCTCGAGAGACTTGTACAGAAGGGAAATACTGTTGTTGTCATTGAGCACAATCTTGATCTCATTAAATGTGCTGATTATGTTATCGATATCGGACCTCTTGGCGGTGAGAAAGGTGGTAAGATTGTAGCAAAGGGTACTCCTGAAGATGTTGCTCGGAATGAAAAATCATTTACAGGAATGTATCTCAAGAAAATTTTGAAGAAATAGGTATGAAGAAGAGTGAACTTACACATCTCCCCCAAGCTCCGGGAGTATATTTCTTTCGAGATGCAGACAACAATATTCTGTATATTGGACGTGCAACCTCACTTAAGGATCGTGTTTTAAGCTACTTCTCATCTGATCTCATAGTAACTCGAGGTCCACTCCTTGTTGATATGGTGACAAAGGCCCACACGGTGACCTCTGTACAAACCGATTCAGTTCTTGAAGCCATTATCATGGAAAGTCGGGAGATAAAGAAATGGTTACCATATTACAATACCAAAGAGAAGGATAACCGAAGCTATAACTTTGTTGTCATTACTGATGAAGATTTCCCTCGTGTTGTCATTGTTCGAGGCAGGGAATTAGACAAGCTCAATGAGGAGGAATTAAAGTTCAAGGTTAAGTATCAATTTGGTCCATTTCCTCAGGGGAATCTCTTGAAAGATGCGCTTAAGATATTACGTAAAATATTTCCTTTTCGTGATGAAAAGGCTCGCATACCTCATCAAAACTCTTTCTATCAATCCCTCGGACTTGCCCCTAAGACTGATACTCTAGAGGATCAGAAGAAGTATGCCCTTACCATACGTAATCTCGTACTCTTCTTTGAGGGAAAGAAGCAGGAATTGATTACTACTCTCGAGAAAGATATGAATACATATGCAGATAATCAAGAGTTTGAAGAAGCTCAGCGTGTAAGGAACACCTTGTATGCATTGACTCATATTCAGGATGTTTCGCTCATTAAAGAAGATACTCCTCGTGGTCGGGAAGGATTTCGCATTGAGGCATATGATATTGCTCATATGGCTGGTAAAAGTACGGTAGGGGTTATGACGGTTGTCACGGGAGGAGAACCTGAGAAGAGTCAGTACAAGAAGTTTAAGATATCAAAAGATGTGAATGATGATGTCGGGGCTCTCAGAGAAGTACTTACCCGACGCTTCTCTCATCCAGAATGGAGATTTCCTGATCTCATTGTTATCGATGGTGGTGTGTCTCAGAAAAATGCTGCAGAAAGTATTGTACATGGTATACCTCTCGTAACAGTGGTAAAGAATGATGCTCATAAGCCTGATCATTTCTTGGGAGATGAATCTATGATACGTGATCATGGACCTGCAATATTGCTTGCAAACTATGAAGCTCATCGTTTTGCCATCGCATATCACAAGAAACTTAGAAGCAAGAAATTTTTTGGTGTATAATATACCTCATGCATACAGTACGTGTTGGAGTTTTACGTGGAGGTCCAAGTGATGAATATGAAGTCTCACTTCAAACAGGTGCGACTGTTTTGAAACATATACCACAGTCGAAATATACTGTTCGAGATATTCTTGTTGATAAGCAGGGTATATGGCATGTTGCTGGTGTACCTACACTACCTCACGAAGCACTCAATCATGTTGATGTTGTGTTCAATGCTCTCCATGGATATTACGGTGAAGATGGAAAGGTGCAACATATACTCGAGACTCATAAGATTCCTTTTACAGGGTCCACATCCATACCTTCAAGTATTGGTATGAACAAGGTTATGAGCAAGGAGGTGTTCAAGAATGCAGGTATTAAGTCACCTCTTCATAAGGTTGTGACCATTTCATCATTGAATGAAGATGAGATATATACTCTTTTCAAAACATTTACATTACCTTTCATTGTAAAACCAGCTTCAAGTGGTTCATCTGTGGGTGTTTCTGTTGTAAGGGATTTTGAATCATTTCCTCTCGCTCTTGAAAAGGCTTTTCAATATGATGATGCTGTACTTGTAGAAGAGTATATATCAGGAAGGGAAGCAACATGTGGAGTGATTGATGGATATCGAGATCATGATATATATGTCTTACCTCCAATTGAAATACGTACACCTAAGGGGCATTTCTTTGATTTTGATTTGAAATACAAGGGTGGTATTGAAGAAATTGTACCAGGCAATTTTACTGAACATGAGAAAAAGGAATTAGAGAGAATGGCTAAGGAGGCGCATAAGGCTCTCGGTTTGCGAGACTATTCTCGATCAGATTTCATCATACATCCACGACGGGGAATATTCATTCTTGAAACAAATACCTTACCAGGACTTACTGAATCATCCCTTATCCCAAAAGCATTACATGCTGTTGGTGCACCTCTCCATCATTTTATCGATCATATTCTTGAGCTTGCATTACAGCGAAAATGAGGTAGAATGATTCAATTGAAAAATATTGGGCCCGTAGCTCAGTTGGTAGAGCAATCGCTTTGCAAGCGAAAGGTCAGGAGTTCGAATCTCCTCGGGTCCACAACTATTGATTACAATATATAATTGTGGTATAAAATATCACAGTTCTTTTATATTATCTACAGGATAGTCATAGCCAAAAGATCTTAATGAATTGAGGTTTGTTGGCTATGACTACCCGCACTTTGTGGATGTCCTCTAGTATAAACAAGCGAAAACCAAAAGGAAAAAACGCTATGTACTGTAAACAAACAGGAAAACTGCTTGCGCGTGTGGCAGAGTCTATGCCTCACATGCATTCAGATGCGATGCGACAATGGATCGATAATCCATTAGGACTACAAAGAGTTCTCAAGAGGGCTTTAAATCCTTCTGCGATCATCCGACCGGCAAATGTGTCGGTTTGGAAAACCAGTTTAGCAAAGGGTGACTTTGCTGCAGTGACGCCCGCACAGCTTGGCTTCGCAAATGGGAATGTGACGGCTGGAGAGATTTGCGATCGAGCGATTGAAATCAGCTTAGAATATTGCACTAGAGGATCTTTTAATCAGTTGCCAGTACAGGAAGTGAACAACGGTTTGATCGTGCTGTTCGAGCCCGTGAGTCCATACGCAAGTCATTGTGGTTATATCGAGTTTTACAAAGGTGAAGAAAACCGCTCGATTAGCGGTCAGTTGAATCTAAACGAAACTCGGTCTGGCAAAGTTCGCTGGCTCTTCCTCATACCCCCAAAGTAAAGTTAAATGCTTTTACGATATTTGGTGACCAAATCCTACCCCAAGCAAGTTCGTTGCTTGGGGTTTTGTGTTTTCATATCACCACTCAAATACTTCAAAATATTTCTCAAAATTCCGCATTTGTAAGGGTGAAATGCGAACAACCGCAGAGTCACATCTGTGGTTTGTCTTTTTTATTTCAAAATTTCTTTTAAATACCACACCCCTTCACAAACTGGTTTTAGAAAAGTTAAACTGAGATCCATCCACAGAAATAGCCCTATAAATAGGCAAGAGTTGAAACTAACAAGTGATTGCCGGGTTTTTTGAATCTAGGAGAGGTTCGAATTGAAATATTTACAATTATTATAATTTATGTTATTATCTAGTCAGAACCGCACCTTGAAAGATGTCGGTTTTTTTCAATTTTCCACAACAATCAACAATCCAAATAGGAGGACCTTATGTCTCAAAAAAATCAAAACTTTGGAGAGCCTATAGACCGGCTTCTTCGTAGTTACGAAGTTACTATGCAGTTTCTCTCTTTCGTGATTGAAATCTTCACAAAAGGACAGACAGGTCAGTTTGCTGATCCTTTCTGGAATCGGATCTTAAAAGGTCCAGTCACACATTGGCAAAGTTTTCGAAATTCTTTGCTTAAAGTGCACACTGATGGATTTGACGTTGAAAAATACGTTGGACCAACACACAATAGTCATCCTCAAAGTATGAAGGAGTTCGAGTTCACCCAACCACGCTTGGTGGCAATGCGTGTTGCTGAGTGGACAAAATCCTCTCGCAGAGTTTACCGTGTGCCAAAGGACCTTCAGTTGCTTTTGGCAGCCACAAGCCTTCAAGGTATCGACTGGTCAATGATCAAATGGCCTTTCGACTCGTTACTCATCTCTCTCGAGGAGCCACTGGTTTTTGGAGGGAAGACAATCGATGCGATCTTGATTGCCAAAGAAATTGTTCATGGTCATGAAGTCATGGCTATTGAAACTATTGCTACCGACTTGCCAACTATGGAGTCGGTGTTCATTGGCGATCAGCGTTCGAGGATTAAAAAAGCAATCCAAAAGGGCGACAAGGTTTCACTGGATTATGCAAAAGAAAAACTTGCATCCGCCGTCAAGAACCGTATGAATGGAGGTGGCAAAATATGGCTGACAAAAAAAGCCTGTTTTGAACCCGGAGGATTCGCTTCGAAATTTGAAGAACTTGATCTCGGAAAGGCAGATGAAACCTCGGCTTCAAAGGTGATCTTCAGGATCGTCTTTGGGTTGATGCTCTATCTACAGTCTCGTCCAACAAAGGAACTCATTCCAAAAGGATGGGAGCTGTCAACGTTTGAACGGCGAGAGGGTCCGAGTCGTGTAATCAGACTTGCATCGGAGGTTTGTGTGGTAAAAAGCATCTACTCACTGACTAGTGCAGAACGAGAGGTGCTTGAGCCAATTCTTCGTGGTGGTTATGTGGAGATTGCTCCGCATCACCGTGAAGGTCACTGGCGTCGTCCTCCCGGAAAAGGAGATGACCCTAATCATCCAAAGACTGTGTGGGTCTGTCCGACAATCGTGAGGCGTGACAAACTTGCTGATGGAGGATTGCCTCTTGGAAGCACTGAAGTCGTCTGACATCATTCAGTCACAATATTAACAAGCCCCTTCCATGTTCAATCCGTGGTTGAGGGCTTTTTTAGTTCACGAAAATAAACAAGACCAGATATTGAAACCCCTCGACTGCTTCACAAGCTCCCCGTTACCCTTGACGAGGTCATTCAGCAACTTGGCGATCTTGTTAATTATTATTTCAAAATTTCTTTTAAATACCACACCACTTCACAAACTGGTTTTAGAAAAGTTAAACTGAGATCTATCCACAGAAATAGCCCTAGAAATAAGGGTTATTTTGATATTTAACAAGTATTGACAAATAGATATTTAGTATGCTATAATATAAACAATCAAGTTAGATCATTGAAAATTAAATAGTGAAAGTTAGAAGATTGGCTTGTTCCAGTTGGAGTAGTATCTTGCATACCTAACCTCTTGTGGGGATTAGGTGTTCAAGAAAACTGCTCCGACAGAAAACAATGGAGCGGGTCAGTCACATGGGTGGGATCATCCCGCATTGTGAGCTAGTCCGCGAGACTGCAGAAAGCCTGCATATATGAAAACAATCGAAAATAATACCGTTAAGCTCGTTAGTCACTTCCAACGTGGTGGTTGGGTCAGTCAATGGGATGGACAAAAGTTTGTCAAAGTCGCCAGTGCCGCGGAGAATACCTGGTATGACGATGGTGACGACTCAAAAGAAGTCGCCCTTCCCGAAGGTTTCAAGGGTGCGGTCGGTGAGTTCCATGGCGTGTCATCATCGGTCGCATTGGTTGGATTCACTGATGAGGAGCTCAATGCTCCCTCACCAGTTCAAGGTTGGGACAATGTTGGTGTTGGATTTCGTGCTGAAAGGTGCGAACTCATCAGGAACCTTGGGGATTACCTCAAGGCAATTGCCAACAACTCGTTCGTTGCCATTCCTGAAAAGGGTGACGTACACACAGTCTCCGGCAATCGCCTCGTCGAACTTCCGTTCGATTGGGGTGATCAAGCAGCAAATCACTATGCTATCATTTCGCCGAAAGGTGAAATTCTAAGCGAAGTGAGTGGCTGTGGCGATCAAGCCCCTTACCCGCTCAAGGCGGATATGACAAAGGACTGGGAGTTCTCCTCGTTGTTTGAGGACATGAATCGTAAAAACGAGCGTAACAACGCCGCGTTCAAGGCGGGGTGGTCCGACAAGTGGCAGGAAGTCGCGAATCATCTTCGCTCTTGCTATAAGATGGGTCAAAACCCCCTGCCAACACTTCGCAAGAAGTATACTGGCAAATGGGTTTACCATCAGGCAGGAACATTGCCGGAAGATAGTGAAGTCGGGGAAGTCCGCTTCACCGAACTTCCCCAACGGGAGAACGAAACAGCGACAGCGCCGGACGGACACTCCAGTTTCTGGGGCAACGTTTGGAATCGCTGGCAGGTGAGTTACATCCCTGCAACGCTTTGAAGGGCGTTCAACAAAATCTTCAACCCTCGAGCAATTTGGCTCGGGGGTTTTATTATTCCAATTTTTTAAATATCACACTCCTCCACATCCTTAGTAAGGGCCATTTAGCTAGAATTCAAGTATAGATATTGACAAATCTATTATATAGTAGTACTATCAAGATCGGGTTCTTGGATAAAACCGAGGACAGATTGAATTAAAAATAATACATGAAGTGAGAACTCAAACTAATTCTTTCTGCCTCAAAACAGAAAGGAATAGTGTGTGTGATCACCAGTCGCTAGTAGGTTACGAAGAGTATGCATTCTTTGGTAGGAATTGTCTGTCCTGCCTAAACCCGGGGGAGACCTCACCCTACGATGCAGCTGTTAAATATGCTGCAAAGTTTCCGGGTGCTTGTGTGATTGAGGAGAGGGATGGCTTTCGGATCTTTGGACCGAGTAAAATCAGTCTCTCATCTCTATCACAAGAGGATGTGGAGTTACTCGAGAGATTTGCAAGTGGGTCTGCTTTACCTCCTTTGTCAGAACATGACAGAAAGGTGCTTACAGATTTTCTCAGGACACCTCTTGAGGATCATATCGAAAGATGGAAAAAGAACATTCCCTGGAGGAATGAAGAAACGTAACTAAATTGGCCGTCACTCTGTGTGGCGGTCTCTTTTTATTTCAAAATTTTTAAAATGTGAATATCTCTGTTATATTGATTTAATATATGAAAAACTTAAAAAGTAGTTTTGTAGTCCAGATAATAATCACAATGATTATTATGGTTTTAATAGGTGGAGGAATATATTATGTAGTGGAATATAGATATTCAGAACCATCTACAGTAATGGAAGGTTTTTCTAATAATTTGATACCAACTAAGAAAAATATTGAAGTAGACACAAAGCAGGTCGTTGATTCAGGTTCAAATACCTCATTGACTAAGATTTATAAAGATTCTAAATATTTCTTCACTGTAAATTACCCAAATACATGGATCGCCTCTAAGGGAGAGGAATCAGATATGGGAGGTTTCCATTATACTCATTTTGGAGTTTCAAATATTTACGAAAAGCCATTTGTGTGGATTAGAGTCTATCCTAGACAGACCTCTCTGGATAACTTCCTAAGATATTATAAAGGATTATCTGGAATTTGGTCTGATACTGTTGTAGATGGAATTCCTGCTAAAAAACTTAATAACATAAATCAAGATAATCAGGGAATAATACTGATTGCATTTGTTAAGGATGGATACGGTTACGACATAGCTTCTACAGCATTTGGGCAATATGGATCTGTAGCAAATGAGATGGCTCTAACCTTTAAATTTGCCTCATCAACAAATACAACCTCAGACGAATAAATTCTGGTCCAGTATAATAATGTAGTTCTTCTACCCAAAGAGTCCTACAATTCCTCATAAAAGGGTAGTTCTGGTATACTAGTGCCTATGACACCCACCATTTTCATCATTTTCGGTATTACTGGTGACCTTGCAGGACGTAAGCTTCTTCCCGCTCTTCTCAATCTCTATGTTAAAAAACAATTACCTTCAAAGTTTGCTATCGTAGGATTTTCTCGTAAAACATTTTCCAAAGAAGAATTTCGTAGCTTCATTCGAGATCATATGCAGATTCGTCCTGGAGAATTCAAGGAAGAAGATGTTAAACACTTCATTGATCATATGAGTTATGAACAAGGTTTCTTTGATCGTCCAGAATCATATGCTAATCTCCTTAAACGTCTTGAATTTATCGATCAAGGATTTCGTCAGTGTTCGAACAAATTGTTCCACCTTTCAATTCCACCAACTCTCTATGAATCTATCTTTACCCATCTTGCTGAATCAGGACTCACTGTTCCATGTATTGGAGATGAAGGATGGACACGTGTGCTTGTAGAAAAACCATTTGGAAATGATATTGAAACAGCAAAGAAGCTCGAGAAGCTTCTTGGAGAACTTTTTCAAGAATCTCAAATATTCCGTATCGATCACTATCTCGCAAAGGAAGCACTTCAGAATATCATTGCATTCCGTTTTGCAAACTCACTTTTTGAACCACTATGGAATCGGAATCATATAGAGAGGGTACATATAAAGTTATTAGAAAAGATTCCTGTAGGAAGTCGTGGTGCTTTCTATGACAAGATTGGAGCCCTTAAAGACGTGGGGCAAAACCATATGCTTCAGATGCTTGCTCTCATTGCTATGGACAAGCCAGAAAGTCTTGAGGCATCGTTTCTTCGTAAAGAGAGAGCAAAGATTCTCAAGAATCTTAAACCTTTCACTCAAAAGAGTATTGCAGGAGGAGCAGTGCGTGGTCAGTATGAGGGGTATCGTTCTGAACCAGGGGTATCAGAACATTCTCAAACTGAAACATATTTCAGATTAGAAACATATATTGAGACATCACGTTGGAAAAATGTCCCTTTCTATCTCGAAAGTGGTAAATCATTAGCAGAAACAAAAACTGAGATTGATGTATATTTCAAAAATGAAGAAGGGGAATCTCGACAGAATATCCTCACCTTCCGTATTCAGCCTGATGAGGGTATCAAGATACGTTTCTGGGTAAAGACACCTGGCTTTGGTCTTGATGTTGAGCCTAAGACACTTAAGTTCCGTTACAGTGATTTCCCTTCACTCTCTGATCTTCCTGATGCATATGAACATGTTCTCTATGATGCCATCATTGGAGATCAAACTCTCTTTACAAGTACTGATGAGGTTCTCTCAGCATGGAAATATATTACCCCCATTATCAATCTCTGGAATATTGTTCCTCTAACATCGTACAAGAAGGGTTCAGTGGATGTGATATAATGCTACAAAATTATTTATTTAATCAACGACATATATGTTTCAAAGTTTTCTGTTAAAGACCATGCTCAAGAAGCAGATGAAAGGAGTTCCACAAGAACAACAAGATCAGATTTTCGCTATGATTGAAAAGAATCCCGATTTCTTTATGAAAATCGCTCAAGAGGCACAGGAAAAGATAAAGGGAGGGATGCCGCAACAGCAAGCAATGATGGCTGTTATGCAGGCACATGAGAAAGAACTTCGTGAAGTGATGGGGAAATAGGGGATTGACAGAGGAAGGTTCTCCCCACTATACTTATCTCCAGTTATGCTCGTCGTTAGATTGATGTGTTTGATGTATATCGGCGGTATCGCTGGTGAAGATCGGATTTCGTCTCGTTATGACGATATCCACGCATGGGTATTTGCTCAAAGCGATGTCTATCGCTCGTATGGACCTCCACCAGATTCACTGTTTCTTAGAGTACCAGTCGAACAGGTTTTTCGTGTCATGCATCCAGATGCATGTCCAGTTCGTTCGACACCCGTCATCGTTCCGTTTCAAGGGATTACACTCCCTCATCAATCATCTCAACAGATGATTCCGTATCGTTACCGCAGGTGTATCGCCCAAGACTGGGTGCCTCCTCCGGTATGAAAGGTTTGCGTTTTTGTTTTTGGTTTTTTGCTTAAGGATAGCGGCTCTCCACCAGGGGGAGCCGCTTTTTCGTTCCATATGTAGTGTATACTTTATTACTAGAGGAAAGGAGGTGATACGTATGAAAGATGATGAAGAAACAATGCTTGAACCCTATGTGGATTTCTTTGTTGAAATAGAAGGGGCATTGACTGCTCATCCATCGAAGGAAGAGATTGCTCGAAAGTGTCGAAGAATTATTCTCACAGGTGTCAAAGAAGATAAACATCCTTCAGGTCCAGCTATTCTCCAAAGAGTTCTTGCTCAACACAGACCATCTGTCCGTGATTCGCGACCAGTAAGGTTTGTCTCTTAGTCATCATCAAGACTCCGGTCACATACTTGTGGCCGGGGTTCTTTGTACCCAATCTAGCTCCAAATCAACACGTATGCTACACTCTCTACCATGTCACTATCAATCGGAATTGTAGGTCTGCCAAATGTTGGTAAATCAACATTGTTTGTCGCCCTTACCAAAAAAAGTGTTCTCATTGCAAACTATCCCTTCGCTACCATTGATCCTTCAGTGGGTGTTGTTCCTGTGCCTGATGAGCGTCTCCATACTCTCGCTGCATTCTCTCAGACACAGAAAACTGTGCCTGCAATCGTTGAATTCGTTGATATTGCCGGTCTTGTAAAAGGTGCGTCTGATGGGGAGGGACTTGGTAATCAATTCCTCACTAATATCAGAGAAACAGATGCAATTGCTCATGTTGTTCGTATTTTCGAAGATGATAACATCATCCATGTTGATGGGAAGATACATCCGATAAAAGATATTGAGGTTATAAATCTCGAACTCATTCTTGCTGATCTTCAGACAGTTACGAAGCGACTCTCGAATCTTCAAAAGGAAGTGAAAGCGGGAAAGAAGGAAGCACTTCTTGAATCCTCACTTCTTGAAAAGATTAAGGTTGCTCTTGAAGCAGGAAGATTAGCACAAACAGTAGACATGACTGATATGGAGAAACCATTTCTAAAGTCTATGCATCTCCTTACTGCTAAACCTATGATGTATGTACTTAACAAGAAAGCAGGAGGAAAGAATCTTGATGAGGTTAATGATGAGAGGTATCAAGCACTCATCTCATTTTTCAATGAAAACAAAGCAAAGTGGGTTATCGTCGATGCTGGTATTGAACATGAACTTAAAGATCTTGAAGACAAAGACAAGAAAGAACTTCGAGAAGGACTTGGATCACAGGATGATGGTATTGATAACTTGATACGTAAGGGATACGAACTCCTCAATCTCATCACCTATTTCACAACAGGGGAGAAAGAAACCCGTGCTTGGACTATTGGACGTGGTTGGACAGCACCAGAAGCTGGTACCGCTATTCACAATGACTTTAAAGACAAGTTCATCCGTGCAGAAGTAATTGAGTGGGATAAACTCATTGAAGCAGGATCATTTGCTCAAGCTCGAGAGAAAGGACTTATACGAACAGAAGGGAAGGAATATATTGTAAAGGATGGTGATGTGATGGAGTTTAAGGTGTAGACAAAAAGTTAGCCCGACAACTTTCGTTGCCGGGCCCTGATTCCGCCTCTAGGAGATCAGTGGGCGTAACCTCTTGAAGAGGGATGATACCTTTACTTAAAGATTATCACAGAAGATGATGATGCGATAGAGTTTAAGATTTAGGTAAAGAAAAAGCCCCAGTTCGACTGGGGCTTAAATTCACCGAATTTGGTAATCCCGATACTTTGGGGTGGACTCCATTGTGGTAACACACAACTTCTAAGTCTCCCATATTTGATGAACTTTACTAATAAACTACTATAGTTGGCAGTTAATGTCAAAATGAAGATTGTAGTGCGATAGAGTTTAAGATTTAGGTAAAAGAAAAGGTCGCAATGCCACGGAAAGTATATTATCCGCAACATCCGACCCGGTGAGTTACAAGGCATTCGTCAGTACAAGCACTGCTTGATTTTTGACTCAGTCATCGGGCCAGGTATCTAATCCGACCTTTTGCAACTATGTTCATGATACCATGAAAAAGACTTAGGTCTTATAGGGCTCAAAATTCAAACACACATAGCAAATATACACAATATATATAAGATATAGTCAATACAGCACATCAAGCCCTTAACCATGGGCTACGATAGGAAATGGGGGTCTGTCAATAGTCCTGTGGATTATAAAAACATTGTCAAAAGGGGATAAAGGAGTACCATTTCTCCTTGGGTAAGCTTCAACAATTAGTTCATTTTATGTTAGACCTCACTTTCAATGCGTTCATTGCAGTGGCCATATTTTTCGGGTTGTCAGGTCTGATATTCATTGGATATCGATCTTCCACTCGAATCATTTCGTGGTTTCTGCTTTCAGGTGGTTGGATGGCAGCACTTCTCCGTACTCTTGGTAATTTTTAACATCCCGGAAGTTCCCCGGCGATGTAACAGGTCCCAGCTCATTGATCACACTCACGATTATGCGTTTCGTGATGGTGGGAGAGCTGGGACTCTTTTTTATATCTGGAAATATCTCCATTTCTGTTGTATGATGACAATCACTATGAACCAATATGATCATATAAAAATTGAGAAGAAGTGGCAGAAACATTGGGAATCAAAGAAGGTAAACAAAGTAAAAGAGGATTCAAAGAAAAAGAAATTCTTTGCTCTCGTTGAATTTCCATATCCATCAGGATCAGGTCTTCATGTTGGTCATATTCGTAGCAATACAGCAATGGATATCATTGTTCGTAAACGTCGTCGTGAGGGGTATAATGTGCTATACCCCATGGGTTGGGATGCATTTGGTCTTCCCACTGAAAACTATGCGATAAAGACAGGGATATCTCCTCATATAGTAACGAAACAAAATACTGATATATTTCGAAAGCAGTTAAAGTCTCTCGGTTTTTCTTTTGATTGGTCTCGAGAGATTGATACAACTGATCCTGCATACTACAAATGGACTCAGTGGATATTTCTCCAGTTTCTCAAGAAAGGTTTGGCATACAAAAAGAAGATGAGTATCAATTGGTGTCCTAAAGATCTCATTGGTCTTGCTAATGAAGAGGTAATACAAGGTTGTTGTGAACGCTGTGGAACTCCTGTAGAGAAGAAGGAGAAGGAACAGTGGATGCTTGCCATCACAGAGTATGCCGATCGTCTTGATGGGGATCTCGATGATACAGATTTTCTAGAAAAAATTAAAATACAGCAAAGAAATTGGATAGGGAAAAGTGAGGGGGCTGAAATTGATTTCCCTGTAATTGGAGGTGAGGAAAAAATACGAGTATTTACAACTCGAATTGATACCATTCATGGTGTTACCTATGTTGTACTTGCCCCAGAACATCCTCTTGTTGAGAAGCTTATGCCACGTATTGAAAACAAGGAAGAGGTTCGTGCATATATTTCTCATATTCGTACAAAAACTGATATACAGAGAACTGATGCAACATCAGAGAAGACGGGTGTGGCTCTCAAGGGTATTATGGTTACAAACCTTGTTCAAGGGGAACATATTCCTGTGTGGATTGCTGACTATGCTCTTCTTGATTATGGTACAGGGGCAGTTATGGCTGTACCTGCATATGATGAACGAGACAAGATGTTTGCGGAAAAGTATGGACTTCCTGTTCGTGATGTCCCTCTTGAGAACAAAGAAGAGATGGTAAAGAAATATGGAACATCAGTTGTTAAGTACAAGCTTCGAGATTGGATATTCTCTCGTCAGAGATACTGGGGTGAGCCGATTCCTGTAGTGCACTGTGCTTCATGTGGTATTGTCCCCGTACCCGAGAAGAATCTCCCCGTAAAGCTCCCTAGGGTTAAGAATTATGCTCCAACAGAGACAGGAGAATCTCCTCTCTCACTTATCGATTCATGGGTTAACACCAAGTGTCCTCAGTGTAAGGGAAAGGCACGACGAGAAACAGATACCATGCCTAATTGGGCAGGTTCAAGCTGGTACTATCTCCGCTATACCGATCCAAAAAACAAGAAAGCATTTGCATCGAAGAACAATCTTGAATATTGGACTCCTGTTGATTGGTACAATGGAGGGATGGAACATACAACACTTCATTTGTTGTATTCACGTTTCTGGCATAAGTTTTTGTTTGATATTGGACTTGTTCCAACTAAAGAACCATATCAGAAGAGAACTTCACATGGACTCATCCTTGCTCAAGGGGGAGAGAAGATGTCGAAGTCAAAGGGAAATGTTGTTAATCCTGATGAGATTGTAAAAACTGTTGGTGCAGACACACTTCGTATTCATGAAATGTTTATGGGGCCATTTGATCAAGCTATCGCATGGGATATGGATAGTATTGCGGGATCACGAAGATTCATTGAACGAATGTGGAAACTTCAAGAAAAGGTAAAGAGTGAAGTACCCTTGGATGAGAAACTTGAGACAGTACTTCACAAGACCATTCAGAAAGTATCCGATGACATTGAAGGTATGAGATTCAACACTGCAATCAGTGCAATGATGATTGCACTTAATGAATGTGAGTCTCGAGATTCTCTACGAAAAGAGCATTATGAGATTATGCTACAACTTCTCGCTCCATTTGCCCCTCATGTTACTGAAGAAATCTGGTCGAATCTTAAGAACAAGATTTCAATCCATCAAACTCCTTGGCCTGTTCCTGATCCTTCTAAGATGATGAGTGCTACTACCACGATCGTAGTGCAGGTTAATAGCAAGGTTAAGGCACGATTTGAGGCGTCACGAGATATGTCTGAAGAAGAAATAACTTCCAAAGCTCGTATGCTTCCTGAAATCGAAAAAGCTCTTGCAGGTAAGACTGTTCTTAAAACCATTGTTGTTAAGGGTAAATTGGTCAATTTCGTGGCTTAAATCAAGCTCTATTGACAATATATTGCGCTTAATGTAGTATGAAAACTATCTAATTATTATTTGTATGACAACGATACAATTTAAACCAAAACAAGTAACCAAGAAACTGCTTTCAGTGCTTCCTGATCGTGCTCGTGATGTACTCATTAGTCGCTATGGTCTTGGTAAGAATACCGACAAGATGACTCTTGATGCTATTGGTAAGACTTATGGTATTACCCGTGAGCGTGTACGACAGATTGAAAACTATGCACTTACGAATATTCGTAAGTCTGATGCATACAAATCTGAGAAATCATCTTTTGTTGGTCTTGAAGAAGCCCTTCATAGTCTTGGTGGTATCGTTGTTGAAGATGATTTCCTTGGACATATGTCAAAAGATGTATCTCTCCAGAATCATATCCATTTCATCCTCGTTGTGGGTGATACCTTTAAGAAACGAAAGGAAGATGATGATTTCAAGCATCGATGGCATGTAAATGAAGAACTTGCTCGACAGGTTGAAGAATCTCTCAAGAAACTCTATTCAGGTCTTTCAAATGATGATCTCCTTCCAGAATCAGAAGTTCTCTCAAACTTCTTGAAGCATCTTGAAAATGTATCTGAGAAATACAAGAATCAGGAGATCATGAGACGATGGCTCGGACTTTCAAAGAATATTGCAAAGAATGCTCTTGGTGAATGGGGTGTTTCTTCATCTCCAAATGTTAAGGCGAAGGGAATGAGAGATTACGCTTTCCTTGTTATCAGAAAGCATGGATCTCCAATCCATTTCAAAGAGGTTGCAAAGCAGATTACTCAGGTGTTTAAGAAGAAGGCCCATGTTGCAACAACTCACAATGAACTTATCAAAGATCAACGTTTTGTACTTGTGGGACGAGGGCTCTATGCTCTTAAGGAATGGGGATATGTATCAGGAGTTGTTAAGGATGTTATCAAGAAGATTATAGAAAAGAATGGTCCTCTCACTCGAGAAGAGATCATCGACAAGGTTTTGAAAGAAAGATATGTAAAGGACAATACTATCATTGTGAATCTTCAGAATCAGAAATATTTTAAGAAAGACAAGGAAGGAAGATATCACATCGTAACTGAGTAATACACAGAAAGCCCCGCAAGGGGTTTTTTGTATATTCTAAAAATGATATACTTTGTTGGTATGATTGACTTACTCATTTCTCTACTTGGATCAAGTATTACTCTTGTCTTCAGACTATCCGTTATCTGGTTCCCCCTTATCCTCCTGTATATCTTCTGTATATTGTGGGTACGCTATGCACGTATGCATTTCCTTAACAGTCTTGAATGGGATCTCCTTGAAATACGGGTTCCTCAAGAAGTTTCTAAATCACCTCTTGCTATGGAGACCTTCCTTTCATTCCTGTATCAAACAGGTGGAGAAAAGAAGTTTAAGGACAAGTATATTAAAGGATCAGTACGTCCATACTTTTCACTTGAAATTGCTTCCATTGAAGGACAAGTTAAATTCTATATCTACACTCAGAAGAAATTTCGTAATTTCATAGAAACAGGTCTCTATGCACAGTATCCTAATATTGAAATACATGATGCTCCTGACTATACCCGTTCAGTACATTTTGATGAAGAAAAGACTGAAATGTTCACCACGGAATACAAGCTTTCTCAGCCTGATCCATATCCGATAAAGACATATGTTGATTATGGAATTGAGAATACTGCGGTAAAAGAAGAATTCAAGACGGATCCAATCAATACCATTGTTGAATTTATGGGTTCAATTGGTGCTAATCAGCAGTGTTGGATGCAGATTGTAATTCGTGCCCATAAGAAAGATCACAAGGAGGGTATATTTTCTGAACCCATTGATCTCTGGAAGAAACAGGCTAAGGATGAGATTAAGAAAATTAAGGAAGGGACAGTTACAAAGGAGGGGGATAGCAGTTTTGCAAATCCAACAAAGGGAGATATGGAGAAAATTTATGCAATTGAGAAAAGTGTATCTAAAATATCTTTTGATACTGGTATTCGAGTTGTGTATTGGGGAAAGAAAGGATTCTTTAATTCTGCAAACAAGAGTGGTGTATCCGCACTTCTCCGTGCATATAGCTCTCCAAATCTTAATAGCTTTGAAACTGAGAATGATGAGGATAATGATGCTCAAGGTCTTCTTGCATACAAAACTCGTAGTTTCTTCTACTATCCAATTATCGGCAAGAAAATTGTGCTTAATGTAGAAGAACTTGCTTCAATATTCCATCTTCCTGGCCAAGTTACTCAGACACCTACATTTGCTCGTATTCCTTCACGTAAATCAGAAGCTCCAAGTAATCTACCTATCTAATGCCGTCATCTCCTCTTCGATTTGTCATATTTCTCACTACAAGCGCTGTTCTTGCATGTGCACTCCTTGTTACCTATGTATCTTTACCACCGCAAGATTTTCCCACAGTACAAACTGATGTGCATATAGGGGAGGAGATGAGTCTTTCGAGAGTAGCGTCTCAACTTTCTCAAGAACATATCATACGTTCACCTTTCCTGTACAAAGTTGCAACATATCTTGTTCCAGGTCATCGAAGTGTTCTTGCTGGTGACTATCGCTTTACCAAACCAGTATCAGTATGGGAAATTGCATACCGTATTTCAAATGGTGATCAAGGACTCCCTAAAATTAAAGTCACCATTCCTGAGGGTACCAATGTTCGTGATATGACTCTGATACTGATGAACAAAATTCCTGGTTTCAATGGACCTCAGTTCTATGGTCAAGCACAGAAATATGAAGGATACTTGTTTCCTGATACATACTTCTTTCTTTCAAATGTAAAACCAGAAACAGTGATACAAGAGATGAGGGATACCTTTGTTCTCCGAACCAAAGATCTTGAATCTTCCATACGTTCATTTAAATACAATCTGAAGGATATCGTTACTATGGCATCATTAGTTGAAGAAGAAGCTCATATTTACGAAGATCGTCGAATTGTTTCTGGAATACTATGGAAAAGACTTGAACGAGGTATGCTCCTTCAGGTTGATCCCCCCTTCTACTACATCACAGGAAAAACAGGTACTGTTACTTATGATGATTTGAAGATTGATTCTCCCTACAATACGTACAAATACAAGGGATTACCCCAGGGACCAATTAGTAATCCAGGACTTGAAGCTTTCAAGGCTACACTTAATCCCATATCCACCCCATATTTCTTCTATTTGACTGGTAAGGATGGAAAGATGTACTATGCGGAAACATATGAAGGACATCTTCGGAACAAAAACAATCACCTTAGATAGGGGGAAGAAGGTATATCTTGGCATGTCAGGCGGAGTTGATAGCTCTGTATCAGCTCTTCTCTTACAAAAAGCAGGATATGATGTCACAGGGGTTTTCATTAAGGTGTGGCAACCAGATTGGCCAGGAATGGAGAAGGTGTGTACATGGAGAGAAGATCGAAGAGATGCAATGAGAGTTGCTGCGCAACTTAATATTCCATTTATAACTCTCGATCTTGAAAAGGAATACAAGGAATATGTTGTTGACTATATGATTTCAGAGTACAAGGCGGGGAGAACCCCTAATCCTGATATTATGTGTAATCAATATGTGAAGTTTGGGGGATTTTTTGAATGGGCATTGGGACAAGGTGCTGATTATGTTGCTACAGGTCACTATGCTCAAATACAGAAGAACGACGATACATATCATTTGGTACAGGGAGAAGATTCTACGAAAGATCAATCATATTTCCTATGGACACTTACCCAGAAACATCTCTCGAGAACTTTGTTTCCTGTTGGAACAATGGAAAAGAAGAAGGTACGTGAATATGCTGAGAAGTATAGTCTTGCAACTGCTCATAAGAAAGACAGTCAGGGACTATGCTTCATGGGGAAGATTGATATAAAGGAATTTCTTTCCCACTATATACCTCTACAGAGGGGTGTTGTTCGTAATGAAAAAGGTGAGATTATAGGACATCATGATGGTGCTCTCTTCTTTACCATTGGAGAACGACATGGTTTTACCGTTACAGAAAAAACTCCTCATGACACTGCATACTATGTCATTTCGAAAGATATTGAGCGTAATGAACTTGTCGTATCCCACAAGACACATGAGGGGAATTTAGCACATACTGCACGAGAAGCTGTACTCAAGGATATATGCTGGAATCAAGGTGTACGACCTCAAGGGAAACAACTTACTGCACGCTCACGATATCGAGAGAAATTACAATCAGTTACAGTAACAGAACATGATCATATTGTTTTCACTCATGATCAAAGTACCCTTACGGTAGGGCAATCGATTGTTGTCTATGAAGGCACTCTTTGTCTCGGTGGAGGAATTATTTCCGAAGTGATACAATAGGGGGCATGAATCATTTGATTACAATTACGAAAGCGGATGGAACTCGTGAATTATTCGAAGAAAGTAAGCTGGTTGAATCTCTCAGGAATGCAGGAGGTTCTGATGATATTATCGAGGAGATAATTAATCATGTTGCTAAGGAAATGTGGGATGGAATGCCTACAAGTGAGATATATTCTCGCGCATTCAAGCTTTTGCGAAGTCATTCGATGCCTTTGGCGGTAAAATATTCTCTTCGTCGAGCTCTCTCTGAACTCGGTCCTGATGGATTTCCTTTTGAAAAGTATGTATCTCGTATTTTTGAGGCATGGGGATACTCAACTCTTGTTGATCAAACCGTACCTGGTGTATGTGTTCCTCATGAAGTTGATGTTGTTGCATGGAACAAAGAAAAACTCCTTATGGTTGAAGCAAAATTTCATAATGAACTTGGTCTTAAGTCAGATCTTAAGGTTGCTCTGTACATCAAAGCTCGCTTTGATGATCTTCGAGGAAATATGTTTGATTATGGAGGGGTTGTACGTAAGCTTGATGAGGGATGGCTCATCACTAATACCAAGTTTACCGAACAAGCAATACACTATGGTGAGTGTAATGGTGTGAAGATGCTTGGTTGGAACTATCCTAAGAAGGGTAATCTTCAGGATATCATTGAAGAACTTCGATTACACCCCTCTACTTGCCTTATAAGTCTTTCAAATGAGTCAAAACGTGCTCTTTTGACTAAAGGTGTGGTACTATGCATGGATATTTACAAGCGACCACAGATTCTCTCTGAAATTGGCATGAGTCAAGCAGATGCAGAAGAAGTGTTAACAGAAGTACGAAGCGTATGCGGAATCGAACAGTAAATCAATTTCTTGAGTATATAAATACAACACATCATCGATTACATAGTGCCTATGAGAAGGCTTTTTGGGTGTCATATATGGGAGACCATAGTGTCGACAAGAAGAAGGATAGGGCACAAGAGAAGCGTGATGCTTTCCGTTCTAATGCACAGCTCAAAGCTGAGCTTGAATTACATTTAAAGAAAGCTCGATCACAGAAGAAGAAGGCTCTCATAAAGAGATTGGAAATTTGGAACAATTTCTTCTCTCTGTTTCAGATTCCCGCTCATGCTGTTCCTCTACGAAACAAGGCGAGAGAGATAGAGTCAAAGATTGAAGATATACGATCAAAGCGTAAGGAGGGATATACCGATCCTTCTTCTGGTGTCTTTGTTGAAGCATCGGAGAACAAAATGCGTACCATAATGCGTACTCATTCAGATGAAGCTGTGCGTAAGGCTTGTTTTGAGGCAATGGAAAAGCTTCCTCTCGATACTCTCGACCTCTATGTGGAATTGATAGAGGTGCGTAATGAATATGCTCGATTGCTCGGATACGAAGATTTCTATGATTACAAGATACATCTTGATGAGGGTATGTCGAAGAAAGAACTCTTTTCTATATTCGATACCATCTACGAAAAGACAAAATATGCATATGCATCACTACGAGAGTTGGAGAAAGAGATGCCTGGACTTCGTAAGCCTTGGAACTTCTCATATATGCTTACCGGTGATTTTACTCGTGAAGAGGATCAGTATTTCTCATTTGAAAATGTTCTTTCATACTGGGGAAGATCATTCGCAGCTCTGGGTATAGACTATCAGAAAGGTAGTTTAGTTCTCGATCTTGTCGATCGAAAAGGTAAGTACAATAACGGGTTTTGTCACTATCCAACTCTTGTACACATGAAGGGTTCAAAACTTATGCCAGGATCTGCTCAATTCACGTCGAATGCAGTTCCAGGACAGGTGGGGTCAGGTAATGCTGGTATTCATACTGTATTTCATGAAGCAGGACATGCAGCTGATCGTCTCAATTCAGTACAAGTAGAGACATGTATCAATACCGAGTATCCACCATCAACCGTATCATGGGCTGAAACCCATAGTCAGTTTATGGACACTATTTCATCAAGTATTGAATGGAAAATGCGTTATGCGCACAATGAAAAAGGTGAGGCATATCCTTTTTCTCTCTATGAAAAAAAGGTTAAGAAAAATCATGTACTTACACCCCTCTACATGAGTAGTATTCATTTTGTGGTTGAATTCGAACGACATATATATGAATGTAAGAATCTTACCCGTGATTTTGTTATCAATTGTGCTCGAGAAATGCATAGGAAGTTCTTTGATCGAGATGGCGATGGTCTCACTGCACTTAATATTCCCCACATATATTCATGGGAAAGTTCCGCATACTATCATGGATACGGATTAGCTGATCTCATGGTATCTCAGTGGAGAGAGTATTTCTTCAAAAAATATGGCTATATCGTAGACAATCCTAAGGTAGGGAAGGAGATGAAAAAGGCATGGGAATATGGTTCTCTCTTCACATCGAGGGAGAGTATACGACGTGCAACAGGAAAAGAACTCTCAAGTGATGCATTTCTTCGTGATGTCACCCTTTCATATGATCAGATGATTGCCCGTGCAAAGAAGAGAATATCTGCGCTTAAAAAAGTACCCCTCTTTACAAAGCCTATACGTCTTAATGCTCGTATCACCATGATGCATGGAAAGAAGAAAATTGCTGACAACACAAAGAGTTTTGAAGACATGGATGAGAAGTACAAGAAGTGGTTGAAAACTTTAAGGTAGTTTTCTCTTGTCTTTTCTTGTGCTAAACTCATTTTTATGAACACATCGTTATCAAGTTCTCAAATACGTGAAAGATTCTTAGCTTTCTTCGAAAAAAGAGGTCATACCATCATTCCTTCAGCTTCTCTTGTTACCCCTGATGAAAAGGGTATTACTAATTCAACTCTTTTTAATACTGCAGGTATGCAGCCACTTGTTCCATATCTTCTTGGAAAACCACATCCTCAAGGTACTCGTCTTGTTGATGTTCAAAAATGTATTCGTACTGTCGATATTGATGATATTGGTGACAAAACTCATGCAACTTTCTTTGAGATGTTGGGAAACTGGTCTCTTGGTGACTATTTCAAACAAGATGCTATACAGTGGAGTTTTGAATTTCTTACGTCTCAAGAAGAGGGACTTGGTCTTGATCCACAGAGACTCTATGTAACTGTTTTTGAGGGTGATGAGAATGCTCTTCGAGACACTGAGGCAGCTCAAATCTGGACTGATATATTCATGAAGAAGGGTATAGAGGGTAATCGTATATTCTTCTTGCCGAAAGAGAATAACTGGTGGCAAGCAGGGGACAATGGTCCTTGTGGTCCTGATACTGAAATGTTCTATGATGTAACCAATCGCTTCAAGGGACGAGGAATTACTCATGAAGAATATCTCTCTGCAGATGAATCTCGTGATCTTATCGAGATATGGAATGATGTCTTTATGCAGTATGAGAAGAAAGATGGTCTCATCATCGGTAAGTTACCTAAACCTTCAGTCGATACAGGAGCTGGTCTTGAGCGTCTCTCAATGCTTCTTCAGGGAGCTCTTTCAATATATGAGACAGATCTCTTTTCAAAGATTATGGAGATTACGAGTACCCTTGCATCAGATGTTTCAAGACAGAGAATCATTGCAGACCATATGCGTTCTGCTACATTTCTCATAGCTGATGGTGTCGTTCCTTCGAATACAGGTCGGGGATATGTCTTGAGACGATTGATACGAAAATCAGTATACGTAACTGAACACAAGCATCTCTTAAAAGAAAAAATACAACCCATCATTACCGCAATTTCTCAGATATACGCTACTGCATATCCAGATATACAGAACAAGTATGATGTCATCGTCGATGAGATATCTAAAGAAGTTACTAAGTTCGATGAAACTCTCATTTTGGGACTTCGTGAGTTTTCAAAATTAAAAGGAGATGAAATATCTGGAAAAGAAGCGTTCATTCTCTTCTCTACCCATGGATTCCCTCTCGAGTTAACGGTAGACCATGCTCGATCTCAGGGAAAAACTGTTGATATTGAGGGATTCAAAAGAGAACTTCAGGCTCATCAAGATCTCTCTCGTACAGGTGCAGAAAAGAAATTCAAGGGAGGACTTGCTGATACGAGTGAGATATCAGTTCGATACCACACAGCAACTCATCTTCTCCATCAGGCACTTCATGATGTTCTCGGTGGGCATATAGCTCAGAAGGGGTCAAATATTACCCCAGAACGTCTCCGTTTCGACTTTTCTCATACAGCAAAAATGACTGATGAAGAGAAAAAGAAGGTTGAGGATATCGTGAATGAGAAGATACAGGCATCATTACCTGTTCAGAATATCATTCTCCCTAAAGAACAGGCTCTCGCTACGGGTGCACGACATTTTTTTGGTGAAAAATATGGTAATGAAGTTTCGATATACTTCATAGGTAATGATATTGAGCATGCATATTCAAAGGAATTTTGTGGAGGTCCTCATGTTACAAATACATCTGAATTAGGAACATTTAAGATTCAAAAGGAAGAAGCTGTGGGAGCAGGGGTGAGGAGGATAAAGGCGGTACTTTTGTAAAAAAAATATATGATATACTAATGTGTATCATATGGCATTGTTCTCTCACACGACAACGGAAGAACTCTCACTTCTCATCGATATACAGAGTGGTCTTGTACGAGGCTCGCTCATTTCATTTAAGAAAAACACTGCTCCTCATATTATCTTCGTAGCAACTCGAGCTATTCCTCGGAAAGAAAAGACTTCAAGTGAGCAATTGACGAATGATATGCTCGTGGCTGTACGAGATATTGTTGAATTGCTTGGAATCGAGGGTGTTGAACGTGCCCAATCACTTGGTTTTAACAAGAGAGATCTTAAGGATATTCACTATGTTCTTTCTTCACCGTGGGTTATGTCAGAGTCAAAAACTATTCATGTAGTATTTGATACAGAAACAAGTGTTTCAGAGAAGTTGATCAATACCATTGTCGACAAAGAGAAGATTCATCTCAAGGATGATTTTAAAGAAGGACTTGAACAGAATGGTGGACTTCAGGATCTTGTCTGTATGGAACAGAAGATATTTGAAATCAAACTCAATGGGTATCGTGTTGAGGAGTATATAGGGAGAAAAACACATGCAATTGATATTTCTTTTGCATCTACCTTATGTTCAGGAAGTCTTCTTGAGAAAATACATTCATGTGTACAGTCAGTTCTTCATATCAAGAAGCATTCTTTCCACTCATCTCTTCTCCTCTACTTCGCTTCTCTACGACTCATTGTGGGTAACAGGGATGAATTCATATCGATACATGTTCACAGTGAATTAACTGATATTGTTGTTGTGAAGAGATCTACCTGTGCATATATCGCTTCATTTCCTTTCGGTACGAATACTCTGAGTCGAAAGGTTGCTCTGATTAACAAGTCATCTATAACTGAAGCAGATTCAGTACTCTCTCTTCTCTATGGAAAAAAACTTGAAGAACATGAGGAGTACCGAGTGGGTAAAATCATAGATCCTGTACTCACAGAATGGCATGAGCAATGTCTTGCGTGCATTGAGGCTCTTGGTGAGCGTACCATCATTCCTAATGTTGTATATCTCTCATCACATGATCATTTCGAAGTATTTAAGGAATTGCTGATTCATAGGAATAGCTATACATTTGAAATTCTTCCTTTCGATGAAACTCTCATGACAGATCTTGTTGTATTTGAAAAAACGGCTGAACACAATCCACTGGTATCAGCATATGCACTTGCATTGAAGGATATGATATAATAGAGAAAAATTGTTATGCCTGCAAAAAAAGTTGTACAAGATATAGTTCCCAGTGAACGACGTACTATACGGAATATTCCTGTACGGGTTATGCCCACAGAACCACCTCCTCCAAAGAGAACGCGAGCGCGTATACCGAAAGAAGAATCACCTGTCATTCATATTGAGGAAGATGAGATTGTTCCACCACCTCCATTAAGTCGAAGACCTCGAGGGGGTTCTTCTCGTAGTAAGTTATTACTTACCTTTGGAATCATACTTACATCTGTCATAGTTATTTGTATTGCTCTTTCTTTCTTGTATTCAAAAGCTGTGGTGACGATAACTCCACAGATAACAGAACTTGAGGTTGCGGGAACATTTACTGCTCATAAGGAATCTACAACATCAACGCTCATTTATGAGGTTATAAACGTAAGTGATACTCGTCATGAGACTATTGTGGCAAGCGCAGGTCCTCGTATTGAAACTAAGGCGAAGGGAACTATCACTCTCTATAACAATTACAGTGCAACTGCACAGAAAATCGTTGCAGGTACTCGTCTCTCTGATCCTGATGGACATATTTACCGAACTTCTTCAACGATTACCATACCAGGTAAGAAGACTGTTAGTGGAAAGGTTGTTCCAGGAAGTAGTGCTGTTATGGTAATTGCTGATATTGCAGGGGAAGCATATAACACGACGATGGCTGAACTCAAGGGTGATTACAAGATCGTTGCATATAAGGGAACTCCTAAATATGATGGTTTCTATGGACGTTTGAAGACAGATCTTTCAGGTGGATTTTCTGGTAACAAGATGATTATAGATCCTGAAGCAGAGAAGACTGCTATCACATCAGGAGAAGAAGCACTCAAGGCTGAACTTCTCATCAAGCTCAAGAATGCTGTTCCTGAGAACTATGTTCTCTATGACTCAGCATATATTCCTTCATTTACAAAAGGATCTGCAACCTTTAAAAGCACAACCACTGCTGATATTTCTCTTCAGGGAAATCTTCAGGGTATTATCTTTAAGAAAGATGCTCTCCTCAAAAATATTGCGGGTAAGGAGATTCAGAAATTTCCTTCAAGTACATATGATGTAAAGGGAATGGAGGAATTAACGTTTACAATCCTAAACACCAAGGATATATCTCTTAAAAAGGGAACTCCCGTAATATTCTCTCTCAAGGGAAACATGATGATAATTGGTACGTTTGAAGAAGGTGAATTGAAGAATAAATTGAAGGGTATAGCTCTTGAAGATAGCAATGCTGTGTTTGCAAAGTATGGTGCTATCAGTAATGCCTATGCCCTCATCACTCCTTTCTGGCTTCGCCACTTCCCAAATACAGAAGAACGTATTATACTAGAGTACAAGTCTGAATAAGGTAGGAATGGCCTATTGACTTTTATGGGTGGTTTCTGCTAGTATATTCAAACGCGCAATTTTAATGGATTCCAACATCAAAAAGCCTAACATATCAAACACTGCGTACGGAGTAGTGACTGAGGCATTGCCCAATACTCTTTTTAGAGTAAAGCTTGATGGTAAGGATGATATAGTGCTCGCGTATTTAGCGGGAAAGATGAGAATGCATAGAATCAGAGTACTTATCGGCGATAAGGTTGAACTCGAACTCGACCCATATGGTGGTAGAGCACGTATTACTAAAAGACAATAATTTTGAGTATTATTCAAATGAAGGTAAAGGCATCAGTCAAGAAAATTTGTCCAAAATGCAGTGTGGTCCGAAGAAAGGGCTATGTATATGTGATATGCAAATCCAATCCTCGACACAAACAGCGACAAGGTTAATTTATTTTATATATGCGTATACTTGGTATTACAATTCCAGATAATAAAAGACTTGAAATTGCTCTAACCTCACTTTATGGTGTGGGCCGAGCTCGTGCTCTCTCAGTACTCAGTGATGCTCAAGTTGATCCAGCTCTCAAGGCTAAGGATTTAACTGTTGATCAAGAAAATGCAATTCGAAAGATTCTCGAATCTTTCCGTATCGAAGGAGACTTGAAGCGAGAAGTTGCTTCAAATATTAAGCGTCTCAAGGATATTAAGGCATATCGAGGAAGTCGACATGCTCGTAAATTACCAGCACGAGGCCAGAGAACAAAAACAAATTCTCGAACTATACGAGGAAATGTTCGAAAGACCATGGGATCTGGACGAAAGAAGGAAGAGAAGAAATAACAGGAGATAACATAACACTATGGCAAAGAAGACAACAACAACAGAAGAGAAAAAGGTTCAAGATGGTGCTCCTAAGGCTACCTCATCTTCTTCACGTAAGAAGCTTGATTCAGGTATATTGTATGTTCAGTCTACCTACAACAACACTAAGGTTCTCCTTACTGATGTAAAGGGTAATGCTGTTATGTGGTCATCAAGTGGATCTCTTGGATTCAAGGGAGCAAAGAAGGGTACTCCTTTTGCAGCTGCAAAGGTTGGAGAAACTCTTGCTGCAAAGGCAGCTCTCATCGGTCTTAAGGATATTCATGTGGTTGTGAAAGGAGTAGGTTCAGGTCGTGAGTCAGCAATACGAGGTTTTATTTCAAAGGGAGTAACTATTTCATCTATTCAAGATGAAACTCCAGTTCCTTTCAACGGCCCACAGCCTAAGAAGCCACGACGAGTATAATAAATATATTTATATATGAAAATTGGACAACGATACAAAATAGCACGAAGATTGGGAGCTCCTGTTTTTGAGAAAACTCAGAATCAGAAGTTTGCTTTGCGTTCAGAACGAAAGGGGTCAACTGGTGGAAAGCCAAAGACACGAAGTGATTACGGTCTTGGACTTATCGAAAAGCAGAAGGCTCGATATAGTTATGGAATTACAAGTAAGCAATTCACAAACTACGTAAAGAAAGCTATCTCTCTTAAGGGAAATGCCTCAGAGCATCTTACACGTATGCTTGAATCACGACTTGATACCGTTGCTCTTCGTGCCGGATATGCAACCACTCGTCAGGCAGCTCGACAACTCACTTCACATGGTCATCTCACTGTAAATGGAAAGATTGTAACTATTCCTTCATATGCTGTTAAGGTTGGTGATGTTATCGGTATTCGAGAGGGAAGTAAGAAGAAAGTACTCTTCGCTACTCTCGATGATCGTTTCAAGACAGTGAAGCTTCCTGCATGGCTCAAACTCAATTTTGATAAGAAGGAAGTTACTATTGACGGTATTCCTCATATTGCAACTACAGAACTTCTGTTTAATCCGGGAACAGTGCTTGAGTTTTATAGTCGTTAATAATTTTTAATATAAAAACCATGTCGAATCATAATGTTATAGTTCCATCAAAGCCAAAAATCATCCGAGAGGAGGGGTTTAGTGGTATTTATGAAATAGATGGTCTTTATCCTGGATACGGACATACTCTTGGAAACTCTCTTCGAAGAATCATTCTTTCATCTCTTCCTGGTGCAGCTGTTACTAAGGTAAAGATTGCTGGTGTTGAGCATGAATTCTCATCAATCGAAGGTGTTAAGGAAGATGTCATCATCATTCTTCTCGCTCTTAAGAAACTCCGTATTCGACTCAGTACTGATGAAGCTCAAACTCTAAATCTTAAGATTAAGGGGATAAAGGATGTTACTGCAAAGGATATTGAGGTACCAGGACAGGTTGAAATTCTCAATCCTGAACTCCACATTGCATCTCTTACAGACAAGAATTCAAATCTTGATATTGAAATTACTGTAGAAAAGGGTCTTGGATATGTTGCTAAGGAAGTTATCCAGAAAGATCGAGTTGATATTGGAACAATATCTCTTGATGCAACATTTACTCCAATCAAGAAGGTTAATTATGAAGTTGAGAATATGCGAGTTGGAGATCGAACAGATTTCAATCGACTTCGTATCTCAATTGAAACAGATGGTACTCTCACTCCAAAGGAGGCTCTTGAGAATTCAATCTCAATCATGATTCATCAGCTTAAGGCAATTGTAGGATTCAAGGAGGAAGAAGTGATTGTTCCTCAAGCTTCAATTGAAGAAACTGGAGGATCAGAAGAAGGATCAAAGATGGAGCTTGATGTTGAGTTCTTGAAAACTCGAATTGACTCTATCGGTCTTTCTCCTCGAACAACCAAGGCACTTACGAATGCAAACATCCGAACAGTTGGAGGTCTTGCACGAAAGAAGGAAGTAGATATTCTTGATATCGAAGGACTTGGAAGTAAGGGTATACAGGAGATCAAGAAGGTACTTGCACAGTACAATATTACCCTCAAATAATTAGTTATTATAAATTCCCATGAGACACCATTCATCAACACGAAAATTTGGACGAGAGAAAGATCAGAGAAATGCACTGATGCGCTCTTTGGCACGCAATCTCATCAATGAGACTCGAATCACAACAACTCTTCCTAAGGCTAAGGAGCTTCGACCATATATCGAAAAGCTTGTTACTAAGGCAATTTCAGGAACTGTTGCTTCACGACGTCTCATCTCATCTCAGATTGGTGGTATAAAGGAATCAAAAACTCTCATTGAAACTATCGCTCCTAAATACAAGGATCGAAAGGGTGGATATACCCGAATTATTAAATTGAACCGCCGTGAGCTTGACGCTACACCGATGGCTATGATTGAATTTGTATAACATAAAGATTATGATTCACACACTAGACGCACAAGGAAAGAAGATCGGACGAGTCGCAAGCGAAGCGGCTAAGATTCTCATGGGTAAAAATCTTGTTACCTATGTACGTAATGCTGTATCAGCAGAACAGGTAAAGATTATCAATGCAGGAAAGGCTGATATCGATGAGAAGAAGAAGGATGACAAGGTATATGTTACATTCACAGGATTCAGAGGAGGATTGAACTCAGAGAAACTCGGTGATCTCATTACACGAAAGGGTGCTCGAGAAGCTATAGAGCGAGCAGTATATCGAATGCTTCCTTCAAATAGTCTCCGAAAGAAGATTATGAAGAATCTAACCATCACTGAATAACTATATGAATACACAAACAAAACATTCAGATCGATATATTGAAACTGTAGGACGTCGAAAGACAGCCGTTGCTCGAGTGCGAATAACTCCAGCTCCTAAGATGTCATATGATATCAATGGAAAGAAAGTTGATGAATATTTCCCAACACGAGAACTTCAGAGTCTTGTTACCGAATCATACACAACTTCAAAGCTTACCGAAACTATGTTCAAGGTAACTGCAATTGTAAAAGGAGGAGGAATCAATGGACAAGCAGAAGCTCTCCGACATGGTATAGCTCGAGCATTGATTGAGTATGACAAGGAACTTCGAGGAAAGCTCAAGAAGGCAGGACTTCTCAAGCGAGATCCACGTGCAAAGGAGCGACGAAAGTTCGGATTGAAGAAGGCTCGAAAGAGTCCACAGTGGTCAAAGCGATAAAAGAAAAAACCGGCACTTGCCGGTTTTTTCATATTTCGTGTATACTAACATCTACTATGGATAACGAAAAAGATATTACAATAGAATCAGATGAAAACCTTGATGACTCAGTTATAGCTGAGGAAACAGCCCTTGCAACGGTTAAAACCCTTAAAGAGAAGCTTAAGAAAGCTATCG
>JACCDZ010055193.1_pt1 | contig 30247 bp, 27 predicted proteins | sample 7449551 | NCBI WGS metagenome assembly JACCDZ01 (sample SAMN15323452, study PRJNA562643) | freshwater metagenome | isolation source: river surface water | place: USA:Blue River Watershed | collected 2017-08-18 | reverse complement strand
GCTGGAGGGCGTCAACAATCGCATCAAGGTCATCAAACGCATGGCCTACGGTTACCGGGATAACAGCTACTTCTTTTTGAAGATCAAAGCCGCTTTTCCCGGTATTCCGCGATGAACCTTTTTTATTTGGCAGGCCTCACGGCTCAGAGTTTGCGCATCACCAGCGTGGCGTTGGTGCCGCCAAACCCGAAGCTGTTGGACATGACGGTTTTCAATCCTGCTTTCTCGATGGTTTTCAGCACGACATTCATGCCTTCAGCCACGGGGTCAAGCGTATCGATGTTGATGGAGCCGGCAACAAAATCGCCCTCCATCATCAGCAGACAGTAGATCGCTTCCTGCACGCCTGCAGCACCAAGCGAGTGGCCGGACAGGGATTTGGTGGAGCTGATTTTCGGGCTGCTTTCACCGAATACTTCGCGGACTGCCCGCAGTTCGGCGACATCACCAACCGGCGTCGAGGTGCCGTGGGCATTGATGTAGTCAATCGGGGTATCTACCGTGGCCAGCGCCTGCTCCATGCAGCGTTTTGCACCTTCGCCGCTGGGGGCGACCATGTCATGGCCGTCAGAGGTGGCACCGTATCCGATAACCTCGGCATAAATGCGGGCGCCACGCTTGACTGCATGCTCATACTCTTCGAGCACTACCATGCCGGCGCCACCGGCAATGACAAAGCCATCACGGTTGGCATCATAGGCACGTGATGCTTTCTCTGGCGTATCGTTGTACTTGCTGGACATGGCACCCATGGCATCGAACAGGCAGGACTGTGCCCAGGTTTCTTCTTCACCGCCGCCGGCAAAGACAATGTCCTGCTTGCCAAGCTGGATCTGTTCCATGGCGTTGCCAATGCAGTGCGCACTGGTGGCACAGGCAGAGGCAATTGAATAATTGACGCCCTTGATCTTGAAGGCGGTAGAGAGGCAGGCAGAGATCGTGCTGCTCATGGTGCGGGGCACCATGTAAGGACCAATGCGCTTTACGCCCTTGCTGCGGGCAATGTCGGCAGCCTCAACCTGATTGAGCGACGAAGCACCGCCCGAGCCGGCAATGATGCCGGTGCGCGGCTGGGAGACCAGTTCCGGAGGCAGCCCTGCATCACTGATGGCCTGTTGCATGGCAACGGCGGCATAGGCCGCAGCATCACCCATGAAGCGCTTGTCCTTGCGGTCAATCAGCGCATCAAGATCAATCTCGGGGCGTCCGCTGATCTGGCTGCGAAAGCCCATCTCGGCATAAACCGGATTGGCCTTGATGCCGGACTTGCCCAGACGCAGGCTATCACTGACGCTTGCCTTGTCGTTTCCCAGGCTGGAAACGATGCCCAGCCCGGTAATCACTACACGTCGCATCTTCAACCCTCATCGTTTGGCAGCGTCATTTCTTGCGCTGTCTTTTTATTCCTGTCATGCGTCAGTCAGATGACTGTCAGGACTGGCTGCTGATCAGAAGTGGTCAGTACTGGTGAACAGGCCACAACGCAGGTCCTGCGCGGTATAAATCTCGCGGCCATCCACTTTCATGCTGGCGTCTGCAATACCCATGACCAGCTTGCGTTCGACCACGCGCTTGATGTTCAGGTGATAGGTCACCTTCTGATGGTGTGGCAGCACCTGCCCGAAAAACTTGATTTCGCCCGAGCCCAGTGCACGGCCCCGTCCCGGATTGCCACGCCATGCCAGCCAGAAGCCGAGCAGCTGCCACATGGCATCCACACCGAGACAACCAGGCATGACCGGGTCACTTTCAAAATGGCAGCCGAAAAACCAGAGGTCTGGGCGTATATCAAGCTCGGCGATGACTTCACCTTTGCCGTACAGGCCGCCTTCATCTGTAATCAGGGAGACTCGGTCCATCATGAGCATGTTGGGGAGGGGCAGGCGGGCATTGCCCGGTCCGAACAGTTCCCCGTGGGCGCAGGCAAGCAGATCATCCCGGCTGAAGGCATTGGGTCGCATTATTGAAGCAGTCCTTGACGCAGCACCGCCTTTTTGACGGCATCGGGATTGTATCAGGGGCCTCCTGACAGTCTGGTTGCTACAGGGTCCTAACTTGTTTCCAAATGTGTGACCCTGATCGTCAGAAACCCGGCTGTGTTACATGCGGATTATGGACAAGCAAAGGGGGCTGTATATGATGGCGCAGCCTTGGCTGGCAGGCCTTCGTGCGACGTGTCGCATCAGGCGGTCATCCCCTTTGTTCAGGAGTTTCCAATGCTCGTCGAGCTGGGTCATTTTGCACTTGTACTGGCGCTTGTTGTGGCAGTGCTGCAGTTCATCGTGCCGATCATCGGGGTCTGGCGCGGACATGCGGGGGCCCAGTCCGTTGCGCGCAATGCCGCCTATCTGCAGCTGTTGCTGCTCCTGTTTTCCTTCGGGATGCTGACGCTGGCGTTCATCAATAACGACTTTACGATTGATTATGTCGCCAGGCAGAGCAATACCATGCTGCCGGTGTGGTACAAGGTTTCGGCGGTCTGGGGCGGGCATGAAGGCTCCCTTCTGCTGTGGGCTCTGGTGCTGGCCCTGTGGAGTTCGGCGGTGGCACGGTTCAGCCGCAGCCTGCCGCGCGACATGATCGCGCGCGTTCTGGCGATTCTTGGCAGCATCAGCGTTGCCTTCATCCTGTTCATCCTGTTGACGTCCAACCCCTTCCGTCGCCTGCTGCCGGATTTTCCTCCCGACGGTAATGACCTGAATCCGCTGCTGCAGGACCCCGGGCTCATTTTTCACCCGCCCATGCTCTACATGGGTTACGTCGGTTTTGCCGTACCGTTTGCCTTTGCGCTCGCCGGCTTGATGGGCGGGCGTCTGGACTCGGCCTGGGCACGCTGGTCCCGTCCGTGGACCGTGGCGGCCTGGTGCTTCCTGACGGTGGGTATTGCCCTCGGATCATGGTGGGCCTACTACGAGCTGGGCTGGGGTGGATGGTGGTTCTGGGACCCGGTGGAAAATGCTTCCTTTATGCCCTGGCTGGCGGGCACGGCATTGATTCACTCGCTTGCGGTGACAGAGAAGCGGGGCGTATTCAAGGCATGGACCGTCATGCTGGCCATCATCGCCTTTGCGCTCAGTCTGCTGGGGACCTTTCTGGTGCGTTCCGGTGTGTTGACGTCTGTACATGCCTTTGCCTCGGACCCTGAGCGCGGGCTGTTTGTGCTGGGGATTCTGGCCGTGGTCATTGGTGGCTCTCTGACATTGTTTGCCGTGCGTGCCGGCATGCTTGCCAATGAGTCCCGCTATGAGCTGGTTTCACGTGAAATGTTTCTGTTGCTCAATAACCTGATATTGCTGACGGCCACCACTGTGGTGTTTCTGGGAACACTGTTCCCGCTGGTGGCAGACGCCTTCAATCTGGGCAAGATTTCAGTGGGTCCCCCGTATTTCAATCTGCTGTTTGTACCGCTGACCCTGATGCTGATGGCATTCATGGCGCTTGGACCTCAGGCCAACTGGAAGCGTCATGATGCGCGTACGCTGCTGCAGCCATATGGAAAAATTCTGGGTGCGGCGATAGTCGTTGGCGTTGCCATTCCGCTGCTGGTTTTTGCCAAGGCAGGAGTGGGTGTCATTCTGGCATCGGTATTGTCATGCTGGGTGGTCATTTCGGCTGTACGTGATGTCGTCGTGAAGGTGCGTACAGCCAGGGCCGGCATCCTGGCTGGGCTGCGTCGTTTGTCCCGCAGCTATGTCGGCATGCAGCTGGCTCATCTGGGGCTGGTGGTGACGGTGCTGGGTGTGGCATTTACTTCGGTGTACAGCATCGAGCGCGATGTCCGCATGGCGCCGGGAGACAGTGCAACAGTCAATGAATACCGCTTTGTCTTTCAGGGAGTGGAAGAACACACGGGCCCGAATTATTCTGCAGTGCGGGGCACCATGCAGGTGTTCAGGGGCGATCAGGAGATCGCTGTCATGCATCCGGAAAAGCGCTTTTATTTTGTGCAGCGGAACACCATGACGGAAGCTGCCATTGATGCCGGTTTTTTCCGTGACCTGTATGTTGCAATGGGAGAGCCGCTGGATGGCGATGCCTGGGCAGTCCGTCTGTATCACAAGCCGTTTGTGCGCTGGATATGGCTGGGTGCATTGCTCATGGCCGCTGGCGGGTTGCTGGCCGCCAGTGACCGGCGCTATCGGTTGAAAGTGAAGCAGGATGTGGTTGTGACGGCAGAAAAGGTGGCGGGATGAAAAAGCCGGTTCGTATTGCGCTGTATGCACTTCCCCTGCTGCTGTTTGTGGCCCTGGCCATCCTGCTGGGCAGTCGTCTGGGTACCGATCCGGGTGTGCTGCCTTCGGCACGTCTGGGCAAGCCCATGCCGGAGTTCAGCATGACGTCGCTGACGGCACCGGACAGGCTGCTGTCGGCTGCAGACGTAAAAGGAAAGGTTTCCATTCTCAATGTCTGGGCCACATGGTGTATTTCCTGTCAGGTCGAGCATCCGGTCCTGATGGAAATGGCGCGTCAGGGCGTGCCGATCATCGGTGTCAATTACAAGGATATCCGTCAGGCGGCCACCAAGTACCTGGAGTTGCACGGCGATCCCTTTCTGTTCTCCGTGTTCGATGAAAAGGGCGATCTGGGCCTTGATCTGGGCGTCTATGGCGCACCGGAAACCTATCTGCTCGATCGCGATGGCAATATCCGTTACCGCTTTGTCGGGGTGCTTGACCCGCAAAAATGGGAAACCGAATTGAAGCCCCGCTATGAGGCATTGCTGGCGGGCAGGGCGTTGGCAGAGGAGGCGGCTGCACAATGAAAATGATTGGTGTTGTGCTTCTGCTGCTGGCCAGTCTTGGCGCACAGGCAGCCATTGATGTTTACGAGTTCGAGTCGCCCGAGCAGGAGCAGCGTTACCGTCTTCTGATTGAAGAGCTGCGTTGCCCGAAATGTCAGAACCAGAATCTCGCGGGATCGGATGCCGGTGTGGCAACAGACCTGAAGAATCGTGCCTACGAGTTGATGCGGGAAGGCAAGTCGGATGACGAGATTCGGGCTTACCTGATTGAACGTTATGGTGATTTCATTACCTACAAACCACCGCTGCGGGCAGGCACACTGGTTTTGTGGATGGGCCCGTTTGTTCTCATGGGGCTGGTGGGGTTGGCTCTGGTCTGGCGGGTGCGCCGGCCGGCCGCTCATCCTGCGGCCATTTCAGCAGAGGAGCAGGCGCGGCTGGCCCGGCTGCTCAATGATGACTCACCTTCTCGGGACTGACACGCGCACATGACTTTCTTCTGGATATTGGTTGTCCTGCTGTCTTTGCTGGTCACGGCTGCAGTGTTGTTGCCGCTCTGGCGCGCACCGCGACGTAATGAGCAATCACTGCTGGTGCTTAACCGGCGCGTGTATCAGGAACGTCTGGCTGAGCTTGAAGCGGATCGTGACGAAGGCCGTATTGATGCCGACACTTTCAGTGATCTGCATACGGACTTGCAGCGCAATCTTCTGTCTCTGGATGAACCAGGGCAAAACGGTTCTGACGTGCGCTCATGGCGCGTGCCACTGGTAGTAGCGATTCTTGCGTCTCTGGTGGCGGTACTCTTTTATGGGCAGGTTTTGCTTTCCAGTGATGTCCAGACATGGTGGCAGGTACAGAAAAGTGCGGGCCCGGCCGCACAGCGCCTGATTGAGGGCAAGTTACCGCCGGAGAATGAAAACAATACCCACTCCCTGCAGGAAATCATTCAGGGTTTGCAGTACCAGTTGCAAAAGAACCCGGAGCAGCCTGAGGCATGGTTTACGCTGGGGGTGGCTTATGCACAGGCGGAGCTTTTGCCCCCTGCACTGACTGCATTCGAACGTGCGTGGCGGCTCCGGCCGGATGAAACCCGGTATGCCCTGACGTTTGCCCAGGCAAGACTGTTCAGCAATCAGGGGCAGCTGGATGATCTCAGTCGCCAGTTGCTCACGTCCGTTGTCCAGCGTGAGCCTGCACACGAAGGTGCGCTGTTGCTGCTGGGTCTGGGTGCGTACCGTAGTGGTGATCATGCGCTGGCGGTGTCAGTGCTGGAGCAGTTGCAGAAGGTGCGCGGCCAGCGCTCGTCCGGTGATGGCTCGGCCGCCATGCAGGAGGTTGCCAGAACGCTGGCAGATGCCCGGCTGCAGTTGCAGGCAAAGGCCGACGGGACTGCCCTGGCAGCCAGCACGTCACGCCTGACTGTGTCCGTTCAGGTCGACAAGTCGCTGGCCGGCAAGTTCAGTTCCGATGATGTGGTGTATGTGTTTGCCCGTGCCTTGCAGGGGCCTCCGATGCCACTGGCAGTGGTGCGCAAGACTGCCGCCGATTTGCCGCTGATGGTCGAGCTGGATGATTCGCAAAGCATGATGCCGGACCGCCCGCTTTCCTCGGTAAAGGAGATTGTTGTCGAGGCGCGAATATCGCGGCATGGATCACCCGAGAAGCAAGCCGGAGATCTCGAGGCAGTAGCCGTTCCGGTACGCCAGAGTGAGCAGGCCCAGAAGGTGGTCTTGCGCATCAATTCCGTGCTGCCATGATTCCTTCAGGAAGGGAATGACCGGATGGTCTGCTTGTGATTGGCGGGGTCCGAGTGTATCTTTGCGGGCTTTCCTGCCTTCTTAACTGCCGACCAGCCCGCCCTTGAAGGCCCTGCTGTCACAGCTTGTTTGCCCGGAAACCGAGATTCAGTTGATTATTGGAGTGACATCACTATGCGCATCATTCTTCTGGGGGCTCCCGGTGCAGGCAAGGGCACACAGGCCCAGCTCATCATGCAGAAGTTCGGTATTCCCCAGATCTCCACAGGAGACATGCTGCGTGCGGCAGTAAAGGCGGGTACCGAGCTGGGTGTTGCTGCCAAGAAGATCATGGATGCAGGTGGACTGGTCTCTGATGACATCATCATCGGCCTGGTCAAGGACCGTATTACCCAGCCGGATTGTGCCAAGGGTTTCCTGTTTGACGGGTTTCCCCGGACGATTCCCCAGGCAGAAGCCATGATTGAGGCCGGTGTTGATATCGACTTTGTGATCGAGATTGATGTTGGCGATGCCGAAATTATTGAACGTCTCTCGGGGCGCCGTGTGCATCCTGCCTCTGGTCGTGTGTATCACGTCAAATACAACCCGCCGAAAGTGGCTGGCAAGGATGATGCCTCGGGTGATGACCTGGTGCAGCGTGACGACGACAAGGAAGAGACCGTGAAGAAGCGTCTGGATATCTATCACACCCAGACCAAGCAGTTGATCGACTTTTACCAGAAGCTGGCGGCGGATGGTTCGGCCAAGGCACCTAAGTACTCCCGTATTGCAGGTGTGGGCCAGGTGGACGATATTGCCGCAAAGGTATTCGCCATTCTCGGCTGATCCTATATATAAGAAGCAAGACTTCTGGCTGACGCCGTGCCCATGCACGGCGTTTTGCTTTGTGGCCGGTCATGCGCCTCGTCCCGCCCGTGACATTGTTTTGTCTCGCCATCATGCTGAGGGTGAGTGGTTGTTGCTTGTCGTCTTCTAGACGGCGCCCGGATTTGCTTAAATCCTGACATCACCTGGTGGAGTATGTTTCATGTCTGAGCCCGTGCGTCGCCGTCTGGGAGTTGTGCTGGCCAATCTGGGGACACCGGATGCGCCGACGGTTCCCGCCGTACGCCGTTTTTTGCGCGAGTTTCTGGCGGACTCGCGAGTGATAGAGATTCCTCGGCCGGTGTGGTGGGTCATTCTGAATGCCTTCATCCTGCCATTCAGGCCTGGGCGGGTTGCAAAGCTGTATCAGTCCATCTGGGAGCGTGAGGGTGATTCCCCGATGCGGCGGATACTGAAAGAGCAATGTGCCAAATTGCAGCAGCAACTGACGGCATCCATGCCTGCTGTTGACGTGATTGTGGTGCCAGGCATGAGTTACGGTAATCCGTCGATGGCCTCCGCCATGGATGGATTGCTTGCGCAGGGAGTGGAGCAGATTGTTGTCCTGCCTCTTTTCCCCCAGTTCTCGGCAACCTCGACGGCACCGGTTTACGATGCAATTGCCCGTTGGCAGGCGACGCAGCGCAATCTGCCTTCGGTTGTGATCATCAAGGACTACTACAAGCACCCGATCTACATTGCTGCCCTTGCGGTTTCGATCCAGTCCCACCGGCAGCAAAACGGCTCTGCAGAAAAGCTGCTGTTTTCCTTTCACGGCATTCCCCAGCCGTATGCCGACAAGGGTGATCCCTATCCTGAGCGTTGCCGTGAGACGGCGGTTCGTGTTGCTGCAGCCCTGAATCTGCCTGACGATGCCTGGGCTTGCAGCTTCCAGTCCCGATTTGGCAAGCAGGAGTGGATCAAGCCCTACACGGATGTATTGCTGGAGTCATGGGCGAAGCAGGGGACGGCATCGGTGCAGGTTGTATGCCCGGCTTTTTCTGCTGATTGCCTGGAGACACTCGAGGAAATTGCCGGGGAAAATTGCGAGGCGTTCCTGCATGCAGGCGGGAAAGCCTACGAGTACATTGCCGCGCTTAATACACGTCCCGATCATATTGCCCTGATGTCTGCACTGGTGCGCCCGCATCTGGAAGCCTTTCAGGCAAACTGATTCACGTGTGTTGTTAAAAAGCCCCGGATAAACCGGGGCTTTTTGTTTCTGGCAGTAACACTTTTATTTGATCTGATGCTATTTGGGGCAGTTCAGGTGCAGTGCAGTAATGCGATGCCGTTATTTCCCTGTACGCATGGACAGTTTTTGTGGGGGCTGTAAATCGGGCAGGTGTCACGGCGGTCTTGATAATGAATTTATCGGCGTGAGTGCTTGAAATGGTTTTCCTGAAACCAGGATGGAACTTTATATCGGGTGTTTTATTGTCCTTGAATGGTTCTCTGGCATTCAGTGACGGCGGTAATTAATCGCGTCGCACACTCTTTGGTGAATGCAGAAGGGTTGCCGGATGAGGAAAAATAATCCCGTGATCAAATCTCGTAATTAAGCGGAAATGCATTTCCGGAGACATTGAATGACTCTGAAAATGACTTTTTTGCGATTTTTTTAATAAAAACCATCAAAAATCAATTGTTAATGCTGGTAATTTGTACCAACTGCTTTTTTTTTGTGCTATTTTTTAAAACGTAGTAAGGCAAAATGCTTTTAAAAACACTTAGAGGGAGAACCTTCAATGGCTCGTACCACCAAAAAAGCTGTTGCGAAAAAACCGGCTGCTCGTAAGCCTGCTGTCCGTCGTGCTGCTCCTGCTGTGAGCTCCGCTGCTGGCGCCAAGGCCCAAGAAGCTGCCTCCAAGGCTGCTGCTACGCTGACTGCAGCTCTTGCTGCTGCAAAAGCAGCCAAGACCCCTGCTGCAAAAGCAAAAGCAAATGAAAAGGTGAAGGCTGCTCGTGCCGCTGCCCGTACAGCCAAGGCTGCACTGGCCAAGGCAAAGGTGCATGCCGCCGTTGAGAAGGTGAAGGCCGCTGCCGATGCGCGCGTAGCCAAACTGGCTGCTGCGCTCGAGAAGAAGCGTGCTGCTGCTGTTGAGCGTGCCAAGAAAGCTGCTGAAAAGCGTATCGCCAAGGCTGATTCTGCCAAGGTGAAGGCTGCACAGAAGAAAGTGGCTGCCAAGGTCAAGGCTGCGCTGAAGAGTGCTGCTGCCAAGATGAAGGCAATGGCCAGGAAAGAAGCTGCTGCTGCCAAGGCTGCTGAGCGTGCTGTTGCCCGCAAGGCTGCTGCACTGGCCAAGCGCGCTGCCAAGAAGGCTGCCGCTGCTGCCAAGCCAGCACGCAAGCCGGCTCGCAAGCCAGCTGCCAAGAAGCCTGCTGTACGTAAGCCTGCTGCTGCAAAGAAGCCGGCTGCCAAGCCTGCTGCTGCAAAGAAGCCGGTTGCTCGCAAGCCTGCTGCTGCCAAGAAGCCTGCTGCACGCAAGCCTGCTGCTTCGCGTCGCGGTCGTCCGCCAAAGGCCGCTGCTCCTCAGGCCTGAGGTTGAAAAAACCCCGCTTCGGCGGGGTTTTTTTATGGGATGACGAAATGGGGGAACGAATCCCGGCCGAGGGCTGAACGGGAATGCCACACTGACCGTGAACGGTTAGAATACTCGTTTCCATTCAGACCAAGACTTCATGACGGACCGTTTCAACAGCCTTGCCATTCTGGGCAAAGAGGGGCGGCTTGCCGGACATATTGCCGGTTTTCGTCCGCGTGACTCGCAGTTGGCCATGAGTGATGCAGTTGCTGAGGCTGTCCGCGAAAAACGGGTACTGATGGTTGAGGCGGGTACCGGTACCGGTAAAACCTACGCCTATCTTGCTCCTGCACTTTTGTCCGGCGAGAAAGTCATTGTTTCCACGGGCACCCGTAATCTCCAGGATCAACTCTTTCATCGTGACCTTCCCACCATTCTGGCTGCAATGGGGGTTTCGGTACGCACGGCCCTTTTAAAAGGGCGCGCCAATTATCTTTGTCCCTATCGCTTGCAGATTCATCTTGAGGATGGCCGCTTTGCCAGCAAGCAGACGGTGCATGAGTTGCAGCGGGTAGCCGAGTGGGCACCCACGAGCAACAGTGGGGATATCGCCGAGCTGAGTGATCTGCCTGAGGATGCGAGTGTCTGGCCCCTGGTAACCAGTACGGCCGACAATTGTCTGGGACAGGAATGCCCCCTGATTGAGGAATGCCCACTGGCGCGTGCGCGCAAGAAAGCAAGTGAGGCGGATCTGGTGGTGGTCAACCATCACCTGTTTTTTGCGGATATTGCCATCAAGGAAGAAGGTTTTGGTGAGCTCTTGCCGGATGCCACGGCCATTATCTTTGATGAAGCCCACCAGCTGCCCGAAGTGGCATCCATGTTCTTTGGCGAAAGCATTTCCTCGCGGCAGTTGCTGGAGCTGGCTCAGGATGCCGTGGGTGAAATGCTGCAGGCAGCCGGTGAAATGCGCTCCATTCTGGATGCGTCGACCCAGTTGGAGAATCGAGTCGCCGATATGCGACTGGTCTTTGGGGATGACGCGAGGAAAGGCATCTGGTCAGAGGTTTCCGGTCTGGAAAAAATGCCGGCCGGGATTGAGGGTGTGAGACTGGCACTGGCACATCTTTCTGCCTGTCTCGACGCGGCCAGTGCGCGCAGCAAGGGTCTGGAAAATGCCCATCGTCGTGCCGAAGACCTGATCGTCCAGTTTGAGAAGCTCACCGGCAATACGCCGGAAAACCAGGTGCACTGGTTCGAGACATTCAAGAAAGGTTTTGTCCTGCAGTGGACCCCGCTGGATGTGGCCAAGCCGTTTCGTGACATGGTGTCCGGCCGCAAGGCTGCCTGGGTGTTTACCTCGGCGACACTGGCGGTGCATGAGGACTTCCGGCATTTTTCCGGGCAGCTGGGCCTGAATGATCTGGAGACCATGCAGCTGCCCAGCCCGTTCTCCTATGAAAAGCAGGCGCTTTTCTATGTGCCGCGTGGTTTGCCGGACACCAGTGACCCCCGTTATACACAGTCGGTGCTTGAGGCCAGCCTGCCGGTTTTACAGGCAAGCCGGGGTCGCGCGTTTGTTCTGTTTACCAGCCATCGTGCATTGAAGGAAGCGGCGGAGTGGTATCGCGGACGTCTTGAGTATCCGTTGTTTGTGCAGGGCACCATGGCCAAGGCAGAGTTGCTGAAGCGCTTCAGGGAGCATGGCAATGGTGTCCTGCTGGGGACCGGCAGCTTCTGGGAAGGTGTGGATGTGCGGGGTGAGGCATTGTCCTGCGTGATTATCGACAAGTTGCCATTTGCCTCACCTGGCGAGCCGGTGATTGCTGCGCGGATAGATGCCTACAAGGCGCGGGGCCGGAATCCGTTTGTGAGCTATCAGTTGCCTGGTGCCATTATTGCCATGAAGCAGGGTGCGGGCCGCCTGATTCGTGACGAGACGGATACGGGTGTGCTCATGGTCTGTGATCCCCGTCTGGTTGGTCGTCCCTATGGCCAGCTCTTTCTGCAAAGTCTGCCGCCGATGCGGCGCACGCGTTCACTGGATGAGGTACGGGAGTTTTTTTCGATGATTGACAGCATGAGTGATGTGACGGCATGAAACTGCTTGCGCTTGAGACCTCGACCGAGGCCTGTTCCGCCGCCCTCTGGGTGGATGGCGCGTTGTGCGTACGTTTTAGTCATGCGCCCCGCCTGCAGACCGAGCTGCTTCTGCCGATGATAGAGGACGTTCTGGCTGAGGCCGGCATCACGCTGGCTGATCTGGATGTGCTGGCGTACAGCCGTGGTCCCGGGGCCTTCACGGGGGTACGTATTGCAGCAGCGGCGATACAGGCGATTGCCTATGCACGCGATTTGCCGGTGCTGGCCGTTTCCAGCCTGCAGGCGCTCGCGCAGGGCGCCTGGCGTGTGCATGGGGCCGAGCGGGTCTTGTCTGTGTTTGATGCGCGCATGAATGAAGTTTATGTGGGGGGATATGCGCTGGCAGATGCGTTGATGCTGCCACTGGATGTTGAATACCTGTGTGCGCCTTCCTGCTTGCCGGCATCCTTGTCGGGACGGTTTTTTGTGGCCGGTAACGGCGCCGGTGTTTACGAAGCCGGGTTGCGTGCGCAATGTGATGTGACCGGTATTGATGCTGCATTGTTTCCCTCTGCGGAGGATGTCATTCCGCTGGCACTTCGCCTGCATGCAGAGGGAGGGGCGCAAGCTCCCGAGCTGGCACTGCCGGTGTATCTGCGTGATGAAGTCTGGAAGAAGCTGCCAGGACGGTAGGCTGGAGGGTATATGGCGGGGATTGACTGGGATTTTCCTGATCCGAACATCATGCGGGTATGTGTTGATGCCTCGCATATTGATGTCATGCAGCACACCAATAATGTGGTGTACCTGCAGTGGCTGGAAGACGCGGCCTGGGATCACTCACGCCAGCTTGGCCTGGCGGAGGCCGATTACGAGCGCCTGGGGTATGGCATGGTGGCCCGTCGTCATGTGCTGGATTATCTGCAGCCCACATTTCTGGGTGAGACAATCCTGCTGGGCACCTGGATCATCTGGAATGATCGCCTGTCGACGCGTCGCGCCTACCAGTTTGTGCGTGAGTCTGATGGCCAGACGGTGTTTCGTGGCCGCACGCACTGGGTGTGCGTGGACATAAAGGAAGGAAAAGTCCGGCGCATGCCGCCAGAGTTTCAGGCGGCGTATCAGTCGCCGCTGCAAATCGAGGAATAAGCGTGGATTTTGTGCTGTTGTTGCAGGCCCTTGTCATGGGGGTGATCGAGGGGCTGACCGAGTTCCTGCCGGTGTCCAGTACCGGGCACCTGATTGTGACCGCCGACCTGATGAATTTCTGGACGCCCGACAAGCGTGTGGTGTTCGAGATTGCCATTCAGCTGGGCGCTATTCTGGCTGTGTGTTTTGATTACCGCGAGAAGCTTGCCCGTGTCACCGTGGGAGTGCTCAAGCGGGAGCCCGATGCCGTGCGGTTTACGGTAAATGTACTGGTGGCATTCCTGCCGGCCGCCGTGATCGGTTTTTTTGCCATCGGGATTATCAAGGACTACCTGTTTACGCCGCTGGTGGTGGCGACGGCACTGGTGCTGGGCGGCATACTGATCCTGTATGCCGAGCGGCGCGAGCATGTCATTCGTGCGGAATCGCTGGATGATTTGCGCTGGCAGGATGCGCTCAAGGTTGGTTTTGCACAGTGTCTGGCGATGATCCCCGGCACCTCGCGCTCCGGGGCAACCATTATCGGAGGTTTGTTTTTTGGCCTGTCGCGCAAGACCGCCGCCGAATTTTCCTTTTTTCTGGCAATTCCCACCATGATCGGGGCCACGGCGTATTCGGTCTACAAACACCGGACCGAATTTGTGCTGGCCGATTTTCCCGTGTTTGCGGTGGGTTTTGTCAGCGCATTTCTGGTGGCAGCGTGGGTGGTGAAGGCGCTGGTGCGGTATGTCTCCAATCATGACTTCACCGTATTTGCCTGGTACCGCATTGTATTTGGCGGTCTGATCCTGCTGACAGCGTTCACCGGTCTGGTGGACTGGTCGGCACACTGATGGCACTGCACCTGCTGGTGGCAGAGTCCTGCGTGGCGCAGGCCGCCGATTTGTCGCGCCAGTTGTCCCTGCCTGCGGTTACCTATTCCTCCCCGCTCAAGCCGGCGTTGAAGGCCTTGCCCCAGGAAGGTGTTGCGCTGGTGTGTGATGAGACGGGCCTGGCGCTGTATGCGCTCAGCCTGCCCGGGTCTGGCCCGGTGCGCGTGGAACTGGGTGAGGGGGCACTGGGCTGGCGTCTGGACGAGGCAAAGGTCCGGCACGAGATGATTGTGAAAGCCTGTGGTGTGCGCCCGGGTGTCATGATGACAGTATTCGATGCGACGGCCGGCTTGTTGCGTGATGCCGCCGTACTGGCCATGGCGGGTTGTCAGGTGCAGCTGGCTGAGCGTTCGCCGGTGATAGGGCTGCTTGTCGGGGATGGCTTGCGCAGGGCAGCAGGCCGGCCCGAGTTACAGTCACTGGTGGAGCGCCTCCGCTTTTGCCCCGGGGATGCCCGGCAGCAGCTGGAGGCGCTGGCGTCTGCAGATGATCGTCCGGATGTGGTGGTACTGGACCCGATGTTTCCGCACCGGGAAAAAAGTGCATTGGTGAAAAAGGAAATGCAGGTTTTCCAGTCCGTGGTAGGAGAGGATGACGATGCGGATGCGCTGTTGTTGCCGGCGCTCCGTGCTGCCAGGAAGCGTGTGGTGGTAAAGCGGCCTCGGCAGGCACCACCTCTGGATGGCCGCAAGCCTGACTTTGTGGTGGAGGGGAAAAGTGGTCGCTTTGATGTCTATCTGCCAGCGAACCAGCAGATGAACTCCCCCTGACCGGATTGCCCCAATGAAAAAGCCGCTGTATCAGCGGCTTTTTCATGTCAGCGTTTGTGCTTCTTTTCCTTTTGTTCTTTCGCCGCCATGGCGGCCTCAATTTCTTCATCACTGACGCGGGTAATCTGCTGGATGGCCTGCCGCATGTCGGGCGGCAAGATCAGGCGAGCCCCTTCAGCCACATCAATCAGGCGATGGTCAAAGGTGAGGTGTCCGCTGTCATCAGTCTGGATCTGACCATTTTCGCGCAGGGTTTCGACAAACGTATGGAACAGCGCCTTGTCAGAGAACTCGGGGGCACTGAACTCATGCAGGATGGACAAACGCTGGGCGAGCAGCTGGCACAGGTCTTCCAGCCGCTTCTGCGTAATGCCTCCCGTGCCCTGCTGGGACAGCAGGGATACCGTCATGTAGTAGCGTTCCAGGTTCTGTCGCACGCTCTGACCCAGTACGTTCAGCTCTGCATACTCTTCGCTGTTGGGGCTTGGGCAGGTAATGAGGCCTTCGCTGTTGCGCGCCGTCAGTAACTGCGACGCGATGAGGGCGTCCAGCAGTTTGTGAATGACCCCCTCAACACTTTCATTGCTCCAGGGCAGGAAAAGTTCGGACTGGAGGAAAGGATAGATGCTGCGGACAAGCCGCACGACCTGGTCACGATGCAATTCATTGTTGTGCAGCATCAGGCAGGCGATAAGTGATGGCAGTGTGAAAAAGTGCAGCACATTGTTGCGGAAGTAGGTCAGCAGCATGGCCTCTTCATCGCCGACACTGATCATGTCGCCCAGCGGGTGACGAATGCGCTGCAGCAGTTTCAGCTTCTCGCCATAGGCAATGACTTCGCGACCGGATAGCTCCGTGATCATGATGTGATTGCTGTACGGCACGCTGCCCAGCAACTCGCGATAGCGGTCGATCTGGCGGATCAGGGCATCCTCGTCCATGGCGTGCTTGGGCATGGACAGCAGTATCAGGCTGAGCAGGTTGACCGGATTGACGATGGCGGTGCTGTTGATGTTGGTATTGATGTTCTGTGCGAGCCGGTCAACGGTGCGGGTCATCCACTCGGGCTTTTCGTCATCCTCAAGTGGAGTGTCACGCCAGAGCGGGTACTCCTCGTCCAGCAGGGCGGCAAGCGGGATGGGCTCGCCGAAACTGACGTGTACCTTGCCAAAGGTCTTCTGGATTTTACGGACGGTACTGATGACGCCCCAGATGGATTCTTTTTTCTTGGGCTTGCCGGACAGCTCGCCCACGTAGGTTTTGCCTTCCATCAGCTTTTCATACCCGATGTAGGTGGGCACAAACATGATGGGACGGCTGTGGTCACGCAGATAGCTTTTCAGTGTCATCGCCAGCATGCCGGTACGGGGTGACAGCAGGCGCCCGGTACGACTGCGGCCGCCTTCGATGAAGTATTCAATCGAATAGCCTTTGGTCGTTATCAGGTGAATGTATTCATTGAACACGGCGGCATACAGGAAGTTGCCCTTGAAACTGCGGCGCAGGAAGAATGCCCCGCCACGGCGCAGGATGGAGCCAATCACCGGCATGTCGAGGTTGGCGCCGGCCGCAATATGGGGCGGTACAAGGCCTCTGTTATAGATCACATAGGACAGCAGCAGGTAATCGATATGGCTGCGGTGGCTGGGTACATAGACGATTTCATTTTCATGGGCAGCCTTGCGTACGTCATCAAAGTGATGCACTTCGACGCCGTCATACAGCCGGGTCCAGAGCCATGTCAGGAAAATTGACAGGATGCGGATAATCGGGTGCGAATAGTCTGCGGCAATTTCATCGGCATACTTGAGCGCGCGTTCTTCGGCTTTTTCCCGCGGGATGTTTTTTTCAGCGGCTTCGCGGGTAATGGCTGCCTTGACTGGCGGCATGTTGAGCAGCGAGCGTACCAGTGTGCGACGGTGTGAAAGGTCGGGCCCGATGGCGATTTCACGCTGGCGGCGGAAGTGCACACGCAGGACGCGAGCCAGCTTGCGCAGTGTTATTTCTTCTCCCAGTCCTTCATCGACCAGATTGCGCACCGAGATGGGGGCATTGAATTTCACCAGGGTCTGGCGACCGTGCAGCAGGATCGTGATGAGCTGCTTGAACATGCCTGGTGTGGCCCAGGAGTCGGCGAAAAGCAGCTTGAAAATGGAGCTTTCCTTGTCTGGCGAGCGGCCCCAGAGAATGGTGACGGGAACCAGCTGCACATCCAGTTGAGGGTTTTCGCGAACGGCATGCACGATCCGCACAAAGCGTGGCGAGTGTGCAAAACGGTTGCGCTGCAGGGGAGAGGGGTTGTCACTGCGCATCAGGAAAAACAGTGAGCGGTTTTCTTTCAGTCCGCCCTGCATCGGCTTGAGTGCGCGGGGAAGTCCGGCCTTGCGGGTTTCATGATCCAGTACGAGCAGGTTCGAAAAAAAACGGGTTTGCAGGACGTAGCAAACGGGCTTGTCCGGATCAAGCTGGAGTTGTGTGAGGTCTTCGGGAATGACCTGGGTGCGCACAAAAAGAAACAGGAGCTTGCGTGCGATGGCGGTGAAGAGAGTGCTAAGCCACTGAGACATATTTATAAGGCTTTGATTGGCTTGAGAAATTCCTTGTATGGTAACAAAGCATCCCGCCTGGTGCGGGATGCCTGAGGCAGTGAATGTAACAAAAGATGACGGGCGAGGGGCTGTCAGGCGGGTGCGGTTACCCTGGTGCGGGTGACGCGAGCGATGAAGGAGGTCATTTCCTGCAGCGCCTGCCGGCCTTCCGGCAGGACACGGTGGAACATGGGGAAGACATGCGGCATGTCAGTCCATTCCTTGTAGTCCATGGAAACACCGGCCTTGTTGGCGGCGCGGCGGATGGCTCGGGCGTCGTCCAGCAGGATTTCGCCTGTGCCAACGTGCACCATGAGAGGTGGCAGCCCTTCGAGATTCGCGTATGCCGGTGACACCAGCGGGTCTTTCGGATCGCGTTCTCCGATATGGTGCTTACCCAGCGCGGCAACGGCGACGGCATCCAGCATGGCTTCGCACTCGACGTTCTGGCGGAAGCTCTTGCTGGTGCAGGTCAGGTCGGTCCAGGGGGACAGGCAGATGGCGCCGGCCGGCATGGGCAGGCCCAGCTCGCGCAAGCGCAACAGGGTAATCAGGACCAGATTGCCTCCCGCTGAGTCGCCGGCCAAAACGATCTGGTTCGGACGCTCACCGCTTTTCAGCAGATGCTCATAGGCGGCGACGGCATCTTCCAGCCAGGCCGGATAACCATATTCCGGTGCCTGCCGGTAATCCAGTGCCAGCACGCGGGCCCCGGCATCACGCGCCAGTGCAGCGGTTAACGGCCGATGTGTTCGTGGTGATCCGGCAATGTAGGCGCCGCCGTGGAAGTACAGGACGACCCGGCTGGTGTTCTCACCGTTTTCCACCCATTCGCCTTTGACCGGACGGAGCAAGGGCGTAATACGGGCGGATGGTGCGGGTACCAGGCCGGCAGAAACTTCCATGGTCCAAGCGGAAATGCCCATGCGGGCACGGGTCAGGCGACGGGGAAGCATCACGGGCTTCATGGTGCGCTTGAGCACCTGGTTCAGAATGCGACCTTGCCAGCTCATGGTGTTCTCTGGGCAAAAACGATGGGATGGACGATGCTAACATCTTTGGCAAAGTGGCGGGCAGTGCAGAAAACACAGGCCAGTTCCTGCTATTGTGAGGTTTTGTCGTTTTTCAGGGCTCTGCATCCATGACCATGGTAGTGAACTGCGCCGTTTACAGTCGCCGTAACGGGCATAAATTGCGTGACATTCCGGTTGATCTCATCAGTGAGAGTCTGGTTGAAGAGGACACCTTCATCTGGCTGGGCCTGCATGAACCGGATGTCGCATTGATGCAACAGGTGCAGGACGAGTTCAACCTGCATGACCTTGTGGTGGAGGATGCGCATCGCGCACATCAGCGGCCCAAGCTGGAGGTGCATGATGACGTGCTGTTTATCGTGATGCACACGGCGCGCATGGTGGGTGAGGAGGCCAAGCTGGGCGAGACGCACGTCATTCTGGGCCCGCGTTTTGTCGTGACCATCCGGCATGGCGCTTCGCAGTCCTATTCTTCCGTGCGTGAGCGTTGCGAACACAACCCGAAATTGCTGATGCGTGGGCCGGGCTATGTGCTGTATGCCGTGATGGATTTCATCACGGACAACTATTTTCCGGTGGTGGAGTCCTATCGCTCGCATTTGCGGAGTCTTGAAGGGGCCATCTTCGAAGGGTCTTTCCGTCGTCGCACCATACGCCGCCTGTACGATTTGAAGCGTGATCTGGTGTTGCTGAGGCTGGCGGCATCGCCCATGCAGGATATCTGCAATGAACTGATGCACATTGATACCGCGCTGGTGTCAGATGACATGAATCCGTATTTTCGCGACATCTATGACCACGTCATTCGTATCAATGATGCCGTGGATGCCATTACGGAAATGCTGAGTGCGGCGCTGGATGTGCACCTCGCGCTGATTACCGTAGGTCAGAACGAGGTGGTGAAGCGTCTGGCCTCATGGGCGGCCATTCTGGCGGTGCCAACGCTGATTGCCAGTTTGTACGGGATGAACTTCGAGGTAATGCCCGAGCTGCACTGGTCCTATGGCTACCCTGTGGCGCTGGGCATGATGACGGTACTCTGCCTGCTGCTGTTTCGTCGCCTGCGCCGGGCTGGCTGGCTATAGTAAACGGGCGCGGTGGATATTCCACTCAAACAGCTTCTGGTCTAGGCTTTGCGGCCCGCCAGTCAGTGAGGACTTATCATGAGCCAGGTGATGCAGGAGGTGCTGGACCTCCTTGATCTTGAAACCATCGAGGCCGGACTTTTCCGTGGTCCCAGTCATAATATCGTTGGCAAGAATGTTTTTGGCGGGCAGGTGCTGGGACAGGCCCTGATGGCGGCGGGACGTACGGTTGACGGGCGTCTGGCGCATTCCCTGCACGGCTACTTCCTGCGTGCCGGCGACACCACGGCACCCATTGTTTATCAGGTTGAAAAAATCCGTGACGGCAAGAGCTTTGCCACCCGCAATGTGAAGGCGATCCAGCACGGCGAAATCATTTTCATCATGTCTGCATCTTTTGCCATTCCGGAAGACGGGCTTGAGCACCAGAGCGAAATGCCGGCGGTTGAAGGGCCGGATGGCGTGCTCAGCGAGACCGAGCTGCGCCAGAAAGTGGCGCCGATGATTCCGGAGAAAATCCGGGATGCATTTGCCCGAGAACGCCCGATCGAGATTCGTCCCATCAATCCGGTGAATCCGTTTGCACCGGTCAAGCAGGAGGCCAGACGCTATCACTGGATGCGTGCACAAAGCCGCCTGCCGGATGATCCGTTGCTGCACCAGTGCGTGCTGGCGTTTGCGTCGGACTTTGCGCTGATGGGAACGGCCATGTTGCCGCATGGCGTGTCATTCATGCAGAACAACATGCAGGCCGCCAGTATTGACCATTCAATGTGGTTCCACCGCCCGTTCCGGGCCGATGACTGGTTGCTGTATGACATGGATGCGCCGAATGCATCCAGTTCACGCGGCATGAACCGTGGCCTGATTTACAGTCAGGATGGTCGTCTGGTGGCCAGTACGGCACAGGAAGGCCTGATGCGACTGCGGGAAGTGCCGGAGAAATACTGACAGCGGATGACGGGCAATGGACTGCTGGTGGCCCGGGGTTAGCCGCGCTTGAATTCCACCACATTGCTGGCGGGTTTTTCGCTTGACGTGTCGGTGATGTTGAAGAAAAGCTTCATCTCGTCCTTTCGGGCGCAGCCGTCGAGGTAGCCGAGTTGTATCAGCTCCTTACAATACGCCGCCTCAAACAGCAGATAACTCAGGACACCTGAACCGGAGCGCTGGGTGGCTCCGGAGCCACGCACAAACATCCGGATGCTTTTTGGCAGGGCATCGGCGTGACGCATGGCGATGGTGTCCAGAACCTGTGCCGACGGCGAGATGACCATGACGTCCACCGGGCGCAGTGTGCTCTGGTGGCGTGCTTCTTCGGGAATCAGGCTGAGGGTCTTGTTGATGCGCGTCAGGCGCTCGATGTCTGATTCCAGACTGTCCACAAATGAGCTGCTCAGGATGTGGCTGACAATCTGGGCGATGCTGGGATAGCTGAGGGACTTTTCCCGTTCGGCCTGTGATGGCTGTCCTCCTACCCCGATCACCATGACGCGTTCGGCCCCCAGATGCAGGGCGGGGCTTATGGGGGCGTGCTGGCGTACGGCGCCATCACCAAAATACTCCCGGTTTACCCGTACTGCTGGAAACAGCATTGGTATGGCGGCGGAGGCCAGCAGGTGGTCAATCGAAATGGCGGTGCGTATGCCGACACGACGTGAGCGGTTCCAGCCATCCAGATGCGGAACCCCCTGAAAGAAACTGATGGATTCGCCGGTGGAATAGCCGGAAGCCGTAATGCAGAGCGCATCCAGAAAGCCGTTGTCGATAGCCTGCTGTATGCGTTCCAGCGGAATGTGGGCATCTAGCAGTCCCCGCAGCGGGCTGTTGTCCAGAAGCGATACCGGTAAATCACGGCGCAAGCGGCCAAAGACCATGGTCCAGAGCCAGCGCGCAGCACGGTGCAACACGCCAGGCCAGTCGGTGCGATAAACCTGATTGGTGCGAAACTCGCCCCAGACTGTTTCCAGCATGCTGATGCCGTCATGCAGGCAGTCAGCGTGTGTGGCCAGTCCGGCGGCATTCAGTCCGCCTGCAGAGGTGCCACAAATGATTTCAAACGGATTGTGGCAGCCTTGCGGCATGATGTCGGCAACTGCACGCAGGACACCGACCTGATAGGCCGCGCGGGCACCTCCGCCTGAAAGGATGAGACCTGTGCGCTTGTTGCTCCACTGGTTCATACGCCCGCCTCCGTTTGCGTATGTTTTCAGTCTAGCAGTGTTGTCGCCAATGCATAGCAGTGTGGTCCGGACGATGTCAAAAGCGGGACAGAAGGTCAGCCAGGCCAGTGCAACTCGTGTTCGCCGGTCTGGTTGATCTCCCACCAGAGGTCGGGGTCATCACCCTCATGCCAGCTGCCGGCAGTCGCCCTGACCGGACAGCCCAGTGCGACGAACACTTCCCTGGCGCACTCCTTGTCATCCACCCATGGCGTGTGTGGGCTGTCGAGCCAGATGGATATGAAGCCGTGACTGGCTTCTTCAATCACCAGTACGGGAATCGCATGGCCGTCATGATCCAGCTTGCTGCGCCACTGGCGCTTGCCGGCCGGCCGCCATGCCAGCGGGGTTTTCTGCGGAAAGCGCTGTCCCAGCCATGCCTGTACGGCACTGGTGTCGGTGGACTGCACATAGATCTCGATATCAGGGGATTTCTGGGGGGTGGGCATGAGGCCTCCATCGCAATGGTCCAAGCTTTAGTCTTTTTGGCGCGAGGATCAACTTGTTCGGGTGGTTTTGTCGGTGATATTGATGCGTGCATCGTGATTCCCCGGGCTGGCTGGCTATTCAGTGACAGGCCATGGAATACTTGCAGGCAGGCACGATGGAACATGGAATTCACGCAAAGGAGTGGGGCAATGACGCTGCGGTATCTGGATGAAGGTTTACTGGAGGAGTTGCGCGATATTCTGGATGAAGAGTTTCCGGCGCTGCTGAAAACGTATATTCAGGACTCTGCCACCCGTCTGCAAGACATGAATGATGCCTTTGCCCGCGGCGATGCCGATGCGCTGCGCAAGTCCACACACAGCCTCAAGGGGGCCAGTGCCAATCTGGGGCTTGAGCTCCTGACCGAGCTTTGCCGTGAACTGGAGGAGGGGGCACTGGCAGGGCCGCTGTCGGGCCAGACGGCCCGCCTGCAGCAGGTGGCAGATGAGCGTGAGCGCGCGGTGCAGTTGTTGAGCGCGTATATGTAATTTCCGGACAGTGCCGTTGGGCGCATGAACATGCCGCCCTCAGACGATACGTTTGTCCTTCAGTTTCTGGGCAGCACCTTCCAGTGCCTTCACGATCCTTTCCTTGTCGTAGTTCTTCACCTTGTTGATGTCCATCAGCATGGCAAAGCCGTCCAGCTCGTGTTCGATCCAGGTGGTCTGTGCGCCCATGTCGGCGCGGAAGTCCATGACCTCCCATACCTGTACCGGATTGTTGATGCCGCGCAGGCGGACCACGCCTTTTTCCCGGCACATGATGCGGTCACGTACCAGCAGGTAGGTGTCGTTGGATATCAGGATTTCGTCGACATCGGCGGCATTCTGCAGGCGTGAGGCCAGATTGGCATCGCGACCGATGATGGTGTAGTCCATGCGCGATTCGCAGCCAAAGTTCCCCACGTGGCAGTAGCCGGTGGTGATGCCCATGCGTACGTGCAGTGGCTTTTCGATGCCCATGCTTTTCCATTTCTGGCGCATGACCTGCATTTGCTTGCGCATGTCGATGGCCATGGACACGCAGGCAACGGCATCTTCCTTGGCTCCCCTGGTGGTGGGGTCGCCAAAGAAAATGAGGATGGCATCGCCAATGAACTTGTCGATGGTGCCACCATAGCGCAATGCAATTTTTGACATCTGGTCAAAGTAGTAGTTCAGCATTTCGGTGAGGGCATCTGGAGACATTTCGTCCGTTGTCTCGGTGAAGTCCTTGATGTCCGAAAAAAAGATGCTGAGTTTTTTGCGATGGTTTTGCAGGCGCGCGTCACGACGACCGGAGAATATTGATTCCCATACCTGGGTGGGGAGGTATTTGACCAGCTTGCGCGAGAGCTGTATGGCTTGCTCCTGCTGTTCCATGATCAGGTTTTTGGCGCCAAGAAGATTGCGTGACTGTTCGCGAATGTAGAAGGCAGACAGTCCGACGTAACTGGCGAAACCGGCAATTGCCACAAACGTCAGTTCGGCCGGGGTGCCCGCATAGGGCGCAATAGCAAAACCGAAGATCAGTCCGCCCAGCAGGCTGGCGATCAGGCTGGTAAAGGCGGCAATGGTGACCAGAAAAAGGTTGCCGAAGGCCATGGCACTGGCCAGCAGGATACTGATGAAGGTCAGGCTGGGAACAAGGCTGTATCCGGCAGCAGCAATACCGATACCGACAGCAAAGGCATCAACCAGCAACAAGGCACCATGAGTCTGGTCCGGGTGATGGTTTTCCAGCCAGTCAGCAAGCCAGCGCATGCCCCACGGGATGAGAACCGTGAGGGGAATGATGGCAATGACGCTGGTGTCGTAATAGCCCTTGTAGACACCGGCCGCAAAAATGCACCCGGCCACAATATAGGCCAGCATGCGGGTGTGTTGCGGGGTGACGGTCGCGTGATGTTCTTGTTCTTGTCCAACGGTCAGCATGAGTCGGGTTTCAGCTCAGGGGATCAGGTCATGCCAGATGGCGGCATGGTTCAAAAGGCTATTTTGCCTGTCAGCATGTCCTTGTACATTACAAAGTCGCCCAACAGGCTGTAAAACGGATATTTGAAGGTGGCCGGCCGGTTTTTTTCAAACACGTAATGGCCTACCCAGGCAAAGCCGTAGCCTGCAACCGGTGCGAGCAACAGCAAGGTCGGGGTGCCGGTTACCGTTGCGGCAAGCACGATGCCGATCACCAGGGTGGTGCCGACAAAGTGCAAACGCCGGCACGTGCGGTCGGCATGCTCACTGAGGTAGTAGGGATAGAAGTCCCTGAAACTGGAAAAGTCTGCAGCGGGTGAGTTCATCATGCCCCCTCCTCCCGTTGTTAGTGCATCCATCTTGGTGCGAGGAAGGGGGGGCGGTCAAGCAGGTATTGGTTATCCGGTTCCGGGTGCACGTCCCGGAGGGGCTCAGGTGCCGCTGGCGCGGGGCAGCTCCGAGGCGGGCTCTGCCAGCTGGCAGAGCTGGGCGCGATCCAGGATGGTGATTTCCTTGCCGACAACTTCCAGTACACCCATCTGCTGGAAGCGGGTGAATATGCGACTGACGGTTTCCACGGCCAGTCCGAGGTAGTTGCCGATGTCGGAGCGTGACATGGGCAGGCGGAAGCTGGCTTCGGAAAGCCGCCGGCGCTTGTGGCGGGCCGACAGGGACAGCAGCAGGGAGGCAATGCGTTCTTCGGCCGTGCGCTTGCTGAGCAGCACCATCAGTTGCTGGTCGCTCTGGATTTCCTTGCTCATCAGGCGGAAGAAGTGATGCTGCAGGCCGGGAATCTCGCGAGAGAGGTTTTCCAGGTCGCCAAAGGGGATGGTGCAGACTGCCGTGGTTTCAAGCGCTACTGCAGAGCTGGCATGGTGACCGGTACTGATGGAGTCGAGACCAACGATTTCACCGGGCAGGTAAAAGCCGGTGACCTGCTCTTCACCGCCGGGCAGGGTGGTATAGGCCTTGATGGCGCCCGAGCGAACCGCATAGACCGCCTCGAAGGGCTGACGCTCGTGATACAGGTGGTTGCCGCGCTGAAGTGGCCGGTTCCGCTCGATAATGTTGTCGAGTTGATCCAGATGGCTATCCTCAACAGCAGTGGGCAGGCAAACTGGGTTCAAGGCGCATTCGGCGCAATTGGACTCGCGCAGTGTGCGAACGATGATGGGCGTGGCATGCGTCGTGCTATCAGACATGGCTTGCTCAATGATTCGGCGGCCGCAGGGGGCTTCATGATAGCAGAGCAGACTACCTTTTTGGCTATAACAAAAGGTCTTAGGCGCTCCGGTGGTTTTGATGATCTGTCTTGTGCGGATGTTGTCGCTAGCGCAGGGTAGGGTGGTGTAGGGGATAGTACGGTAGACAAAGGAGAGTGCAGATGTTGCCGTTAAAGACAATATTGGTGGTGCTGGAGGCTGGCCGGGATAACCAGGCTGCATGGCTGCAGTCACTGGCCTGGGCAGAGGCCACCGGTGCGATGCTGCAGGTGCTGGTGCCGGTGGCGCCGGATGTGAAGCCAGGTCTGGATCTGGCGCCAGGCCTGCAGGACATGGCCTCGCACAATGCGGAGGTGGCGGCCAGGCACTGGCTGCAGGAGCTGGAGGCCGAGGCGCCGTCAGGAACGGCTTTTGCCGCAGTTGCGACCGGGCAACCTGCGGACACGATTGTGCATGAGGCGCGACGGTTCGAGGCGGATCTCCTGATGATGGGGGCCGGTTATCTTGACGATTTGCGCCCCTTGCTGCGGCACTTGCCGTGCCCTTTGCTGCTGGTCCGGCACTTGCGGACACCGGCCATGTTTGCCGGTGCACTGGGGGCCGGTGCCGAGGATGCCCCGCACCGGGTACTCAATCAGGTGATTCTTGAGCACCTGCAATTGCTGGCTCCGTGTTTTGGTGGGCAAATCAGGGTGCTGTCTGCCCTGCCCAATCCGGCTGAGCTGGTGCCGCTGATGGGGGATGCCTATGCCGCCAGTTATGTGGCGACGGATCTGGAGAAGACCTACCGCGAAGGCATTGAAAAGCAGGTGGCGGATTTTGGCATGGCCAGCGATCTGGTGAGGGTGCTGCCGGGCCGCCCGGATGTGGTGCTGCCGGAACTGGTACGGCAGGAGGAAGTGGACTGTTTGCTGCTGGGTACGGTGGCGCGCTCTGGCTTTGCTGCCTTCTGGCTGGGTAATACGGCGGAGGACATCCTGCCCAGAGTCGACTGTGATGTGTTGGTCTTGCGGCCACAGGACTACGTGGAGCCCGCCTGAGACTGCTGCAGGGCGCCTTGACGCGATCCTCCCAAAGCCGGCGCCCTGCCGGCTTTTTCTTGGCTATCCTTCCCCCTTCCCTTGTGTCACGGCACTGATCAGTTTGGTCAATGCTTTTGAACGCAAACGTCATTGTCCGGCAACGATGCCAGGCGCAAGGTTACGACCAAGCTGGCCGGTTGGTCACGACTGTCTTTCCTGCCCGGAAAAGCAGTCAGCCGGTCCCTGAAACACGTTCGTCAACGAGGAATGTCCATGACAACTGAAGCGTATATTTTTGACGGGGTCCGCACCCCCCGCGGCAAGGGCAAGAAGGATGGCTCGCTGCATACAGTCAAGCCGGTCGATCTGGTCGTCGGTCTCATGCACGCGCTCGAAGAGCGTAACGGCGCCGGGATCAAGGACTACGTCGATGATGTGGTGCTCGGTTGCGTGACCCCTGTGGGCGATCAGGGGGCGGACATTGCCAAGACGGCGGCCCTCAAGGCCCAGTGGAATGACACCACTGCCGGTGTGCAGCTGAACCGTTTCTGTGCGTCCGGCCTTGAGGCCGTGAACCTCGGTGCCATGAAGATCCGCTCCGGTTTTGAGGATCTGGTGGTGGTCGGTGGTGTGGAATCCATGTCGCGCCTGCCGATGGGCTCTGATGGCGGTGCCTGGGCGATGGACCCGGAAACCAACCTTCAGACCGGCTTTGTGCCGCAGGGCATCGGTGCCGACCTGATCGCCACCATCGAAGGTTTTTCCCGTGAAGACGTGGATAACTTTGCCCTGCGTTCGCAGCAGCGTGCCGCCAAGGCGCGTGCAGAAGGCTGGTTCAAGAAATCGGTGGTACCGGTCAAGGATTTCAACGGCCTGACCATTCTGGCCGAAGACGAATTCATCAAGGCCAACTCCACACTGGAAGGTCTGGGTGGTCTTAATCCTTCGTTCGCCATGATGGGCGAAATGGGGGGCTTCAATGCTGTCGCCCTGCAGAAGTACAACTGGGTTGAAAAGATCAACCACGTTCATACCCCGGGCAACTCGTCGGGCATTGTGGACGGTGCCGCACTGATGCTGATCGGCAACGAAGCGACCGGCAAGAAGCTCGGTCTGAAGCCGCGAGCCAAGATCATTGCCACAGCCGTGAGCGGCGCTGACCCGACCATCATGCTGACCGGTCCTGCCCCTGCAGCCAAAAAGGCCCTGGCCAAGGCCGGCCTCACCGCTGCTGATATTGATCTCTGGGAAATCAACGAGGCGTTTGCGTCGGTGGCCATGCGCTTCATGAAAGACATGGGCATCACGGACGACATCGTTAACGTCAACGGCGGCTCCATCGCCATGGGTCACCCGCTCGGTGCCACCGGCTGCATGATCGTGCAGATCGCGCTGGACGAGCTGGAGCGTCGCGGTCTCAAGCGCGCGCTGTGCACCCTCTGCGTTGGTGGTGGCATGGGTATTGCCACAATCATCGAACGCGTTTGATTCCCACGAGAGAATTTGGAGAACACATAATGAGCCAGTCTGCTATCCGTTGGGAAAAAGATGCTGACAACATTGTCACGCTGACCCTGGACGATCCGAACTCGTCCGCCAACACCATGAACGAGCTGTACACCAAGTCCATGGCGGAAACCGTTGCACGCCTGCAGGCCGAAAAAGCCGACATCAAGGGCGTGATCCTTACTTCGGCCAAGAAAACCTTCTTTGCCGGTGGCGACCTGAAGACACTGATTCAGGCAGGCCCCGAGCACGCGCAGGAATTTGAAGCCGGCGTGACCGAAATCAAGCGCCAGTTGCGCGCGCTGGAAACACTCGGCAAGCCGGTCGTTGCTGCGCTGAATGGCACGGCACTGGGCGGCGGTCTTGAAATTGCACTCGCTTGCCACCGTCGTATTGCCCTCAATAATCCCAAGGCCGAATTCGGTCTGCCGGAAGTGAGCCTCGGCCTGCTGCCGGGTGGTGGCGGTGTGGTGCGTATCACCCGCATGCTCGGTATCCAGAACGGTCTGATGAACGTGCTGATGCAGGGCCAGCGCATGAAGCCGGCCAAGGCACTGTCCACCGGCATCATCGATGAAATCGCTGAAACCCAGGAAGACATGCTGAGCAAGGCCCGTGAGTGGATCAAGGCCAACCCGAGCGCACAGCAGCCGTGGGACAAGAGCGGCTACAAGATGCCGGGCGGCACACCGTCCACGCCGGCACTGGCCATGAACCTGCCGGCATTCCCGTCCAACCTGCGCAAGCAGCTCAAGGGTGCCCAGGAAAACTATCCGGCTCCGATGGCCATCATGTGCGCCGCCGTTGAAGGTGCCCAGGTTGATTTTGACAGCGCGCTGAAGATTGAAGGCCGTTACTTCACCAAGCTCGCTACCGGCAAGCATGCCAAGAACATGATCAAGGCCTTCTTCTTTGATCTGCAGAAGATCAATGGCGGCGGTTCGCGTCCTTCCAAGGAAAAATATCCGGAATGGAAGAGCAAGAAGGTCGGCATTCTGGGTGCAGGCATGATGGGTCAGGGCATTGCTTATGTGTCGGCCATGTCCGGCATTGAAGTGGTGCTGATTGATGCAGCCCAGGACGCGGCTGATCGTGGCAAGGCGTACACGCAGAAGTTGCTGGAAAAGCGTGTCTCCAAGGGCGCCATGACCAAGGAAGCGGCCGAGCAGAAGCTGGCCCTGATCACTGCAACGACCGACTACAGCAAGCTGGCCGGTGCCGATCTCGTGATCGAGGCTGTGTTCGAAGATCGCAAGATCAAGGCTGATGTGACCGCGAAGGCCGAAGCCGCCTGTGGCGCCGACCTGATCATGGCATCGAATACCTCGACGCTGCCGATCACCGGTCTGGCGGAAGCTTCACGCAATGCAAAGAACTACATTGGCCTGCACTTCTTCTCGCCGGTCGACAAGATGCCGCTGGTGGAAATCATCATGGGCAAGGAAACCGGCGAAGAAGCGCTGGCCAAGGCCTTTGACTACGTGTTGCAGATCAAGAAGACACCGATTGTGGTGAACGACAGCCGTGGTTTCTTCACCAGCCGTGTATTCGGCACCTTCTGCATGGAAGGTGTGAACATGCTGGCCGAAGGCTGGAATCCGGTCTCCATCGAGCAGGCGGCTGCCCAGGCCGGCATGCCGATTGGCCCGCTGGCCGTGCTGGATGAAGTGAATCTGGAACTCACCCGCAAGGTGCGTGTACAGACCGAGAAGGATCTTGCTGCCGAAGGCAAGTCGCTGCCGGCGGATGCGGCCGTGCCGGTGGTTGAAAAGATGCTCAACGAGTTCAAGCGTCCGGGCAAGAAGGACGGCGCTGGCTTCTATGACTATCCTGCCGATGGCAAGAAGCACCTGTGGCCGGAACTGGCCAGGCACTTCATGAAGGCCGACAAGGCCCAGCCGACGCCGGCTGAATTTGAAGAGCTGAAGGAGCGTCTGCTGTATCGTCAGTCCATCGAAGCGGCTCGCTGCTTTGAAGAAGGTGTGCTGCGCAATGTGCCGGATGCGAACATTGGTTCGATCTTCGGTATCGGCATGGCTCCCTGGACTGGTGGCCAGTTGCAGTACATCAACTTCATCGGTGTGCCCGAGTTCGTGAAGCGTGCCGGTGAACTGGCCGCCAAACACGGTGAGCGTTTCACACCGTCGAAGCTGCTGGTGGACATGGCGGCCAAGGGCGAGACCTTCCAGTAAGGTTGGGTTGCTGATCCGTTAATAAAAAACCCCGCAGATGCGCACTGCTGTCCCATAGTTTTACACCCCCAACCCGAGCTGGCCTGTGTCCGGCTCGGGCGGTGGGACTCCTCGGGCCAAGGCCAGTAGCTCCTGTTTTACAAACACATTGAGCTGCAGCACCCGCAT
>JACCDZ010698494.1_pt1 | contig 30314 bp, 12 predicted proteins | sample 7449551 | NCBI WGS metagenome assembly JACCDZ01 (sample SAMN15323452, study PRJNA562643) | freshwater metagenome | isolation source: river surface water | place: USA:Blue River Watershed | collected 2017-08-18 | reverse complement strand
TATCGTTACTACGTGCATAACAAGAAGATGCACGAAGGCGCCAGCCAGAGCAGCATTCCGAACCAACCGGCAGAACCCCTCGAACAAGAGGTGACCAAGCAGGTGCTGGATTTCCTGTGCTCGGGCACGATGCTCACCCAATACTGGCACCGCATTCAGTCCATCAACCCCGGCATTGCAGAACCGCAGGCGGTCGTGCTCATCTTGCAGCGCACCGCAAAGATCTGGGACAACTACTTTGATCAGGTGAAAAGTCACATCATCCGAAGCCTGGTGGAACGGATAACGCTCCATGAGGACGATACGGTTGAAGTCAGCTGGCGCACAGATAACTGGATACCTCTGCTGGAGACCATGAAGCCCAAAACGGTCGGCGCAGAGTTACTGGAAACGGAGATGCCAGCATGAGCGAGATGACCACCAGCGACGACATGAGCGGCGACACATTTCGGATCACCACGCGCACCCCCTTCAAGCTAAAGCGCCGTCCAGGCATCAAAACTGTTGTGATGGCACCCGAAACAGCTGAAGGCCACTTGAATTCCGAGTGCATGGACAAGAGCAGCCAAATTTCACTGTTCCAGGGACTCGCGCGGGCCCACTACTGGCAGCGACTGCTGGATGCTGGTGAGGTCCGCAGCGGCTCAGAAATTGCCCAATTGGAGGAGCTTGACCCGAGCACAGTCAACGAACTGCTGAGACTAACGTTGCTGGATCCATTGCTGGTGATGAACATTCTTGAGGGGAAACAGCCTCAGCAGGTCAGCATGATGTGGATCACACGTAATGTTCTGCCCAATCTGTGGTGTGAACAATTTCCACTAACCAACACCAATAGAAATCAATAGGCAGCAGCAACTAAAAAACACTCGGAAGGGAGACAAATACCTTTCAAATGACAATTTCTCAGAAATTCACATAAATATTTGTGTAACGGGAAAAATTGCACTATGATCGCCACATGACAAATTCCAAGAAATCATCACAAAAGCCCAGCAAGCCTGGCAAGACCAACCTCACCAAAAGCGGTGCCAGCGAACGCTGGAACAAGCAAACGCTGTTTGACAACTTCTGCGCTTGTACCCGCCAGGCAGTTACGGACTGGGAAACCTTCTTCGGCGTGGAAGGTATGGCCGAACAAGTCTTGGGGGAACCGGTTCATGCGTACAAGAACGCAGAGCAAATACTGCGTGAATCGAATGCCTGGGAAACACTCATGGCACTGTACGACTATGCGACGGAGGGCATCACTGCGGGCAGAGAAGAGCAGTGCATAGTGCTGGATGCTGGATCCATCCTGAAGCTACTTCAAACCGAAATGATGTGGGTATCGGAAGAATGGTTTGAGATGCTCACGATGGGTGATGCCCGATATGGGCTCGACGATGGTGCTCCTCTGAGCATAGAACGTATCGCCCTTCTGGCCAACATTGACATTCGGACAGTGCGTAATGCCGTCAGTGCTGGCGATTTAATAGTTGAGCAAGGCGTTATCGACAACTCGATGGCCCGTCGCTGGCTGTATGGTCGTAAAGGCTTCAAACCTACGGTAGTGAGCAACAGCTCAGAAAATCTGGCCCTCGAAGACATCCGAACCGCACCTGACTTTGGTGCCTTCTTGAAAAAACAGCGTGAACGGATTGGCTTGGCTGACGGCGGTCAAAAGTTGACCATCTTCCATCCGTGTGCAACGGCGAACACGATCCAGCAACTGGAAGCAGGTGTCTTCACGCTCCCACTGGACGCTGTTTTTCGGGTGGCGGACTTGTATCAGCTCAGCCGCAAGGCGCTCCTTGAATGCGTCATGCGCGTCTTTTTTACACAAGAGCTTGAAACCTTGTCTGATTCACTGAAGTGAGGAGACCACTATGAACCATCTTCTTGCAACACGTCATGCCAAGGAGCGCATGCAACAGCGAGGCATCTCGGAGATGCAAATTCAGCTGATCCACTTCTTCGGGGAAGATCGCCTCCAAAAAGGTGGGAACTACTTGTCTTACGTTCCTGAAGAAACCATCCGAAAAATTCGAGCAGCCCTGGACCGCCTTGGCTCAGTGGCAATCGTCAAATCCGAACAGGAATCCGTTATCACAGTCATGCACCAGGATCGTAAGGTGCGCAGCACGGGCTACAGAGCCTGAAACTTAGGTCAATTAGCCGCCGTTCGAATACATAAATCCGAACGCGCGGATCGTTCTCGTGGGTATCACGCCAGGACCAGCACAAATGGCAAATGCAGATGCATAAGCGCGCTATGTCTAATCAAACAGATGAACACCAAATGACAATTCCTTCGCCCGAACACTCGGAAGAGACCTTCTACCTCATTGACCGTGACGGATTCCGGCGCGTGCCGCGCATCATCAACGCCAGAGATGGCCGTCGCGGGTTTGCCATTCACCCAACAGGCAAAGGCAATGACACTTCGGCTGCGCATTTCACTGCGGATTTGAAGACGCTGGTCCAAGAAGTGGTGATGAACGGAAAGGGGGTGCGCACTCGTGCAAAAGGCGGACCAAAGGAGGGGCAGCAGAACACCCTGTATCTGAGCGGAAGCTCGATACGCGGCTACTGGCTTCATCCGGACTATCTGGATTGGGTGAAGGGTGGAGTCCAGCCGGAAGCTCCTGTTCGGATGGCATCTGCGTCATCGCTCGCCTCACCCGCTGCAGGGAAGGCAGTTAATGCCCTTGCTCCGACCATGCCGCCTGCGCTTGAAGTTTCTATGCCTCGTGCGCAGACACAAGCAGCTGCTTCTCAGACATTTCCCGCAACACCTCGATTTTTCCGCACTATTGAGTCAATCAACTTTGCTGACCATTGCTGCCAAGGCAATGGCTCGATTGGGACTGGATCCTTTTCAATCGATGATCTGACCATAGCCAGGGAAGGTAGCAAACGCCTGCGATTTTCTCCTCTTGGCAATCGCCCCGAACATCCTTTGGTTGCTCTTGTGGGCATCACGCCGGGTGGACAGATCGAAAAATTTGCAGAATATCTTGCAACCATGGACTTGCCAGCAGCGGCAAGTAAGGCAGCATTTGCTGGCGCACAAACTGTAATCAAGCAGATTCTTTCGGCCCATGGGCTGGCCCAGCACATTGGTCTGACACTGCAGGGCGATCTGAACGATAACCATGACATCTTGACGACTTCGATTGTCAAATGCTGTTTGATGGTGGACGAGAATTACAAATTCAAGGCGCCCGACATCGCCGCAAGTCCAGCCGCACGACACTGCGCGACCACGCGCTTGGTGAAGGAACTGAGTTCCTATCCCACCTTGAAATGGGTGGTCATCTTCGGCGATCCTGGCTGGGACGCACTGCACGAATTACAGCTTGAGAACAAATCCATCATCAACACCCTGCTTGAATTAGGTCTGAAGGTCGTCAAACTTCCGCACTTCGCTCAGAATTTTCAGCAACGAGAGCTCTACACGTTGAGCGATGAGCAAGCGCAACGTGTCATCGCAGAAAAGCCTGAGTGGGCTAAATTCGCACCGGCGGCGGCCAGGATGCGAGATGCAGTATTCAAGGCAATGGCTGCTGCAGTCTGACAAGGAAGACTCCAATGCTGACGGCCTTGAACTTGCTGCCATCAATCGCTACTACGAATTCGGTGAACAGTTTCAATTCCCGACACAGCATCACAAAGCGACGGCAGACATTGCGAATATCTTTGCCGTTGTCACGGCGGAAGTCTGCAATGGTCTTGGAGTCAGGAGCGAGTCGCCCGGTCAACCCACAGAGGAGAGAGGTTGTGCACGATCATTCGCGAGTATTGATCGCTACGCACATCAGCTTTTTAGCGCAAAACACTTTGAATTAATCCCACGGAGCTTTTTCATTGTCTGACACGTTTGAAGTGGTGTTGGTCTTGTACCCCTTCGAATAGGTTGTGATGGATTCCACTGCCAACTGAGGCAACGCATCCCGCACAACCCCAATGCGAGCTTTAAGATTTCCTGCCTGCGTTTTGTGAAAGCGTCCGAGCTGTCCGACGCTTTGAGCAGCCCTTGTTGCGAGCGCCCGCACGGTGTCCGCGTCTGCACCTTCCGCGTGGGCAATCTCCAATTGCTTTACCTGGGCACGGACTTGCGATCTCTTTTTCTGTGCAAGTGCTGGCTTTCGATTAACGATGAGTTTGGTCGCGATCATCGGCTCACTAGCAGAGAAGATTTCATGCTTTGCACGGCCCGCTTTCAGGTCGTTCCTGCGCAACATTCCGTACAACTGAGCAATGGCCCAAGTCTGCGTCTCTTTTGAAAGATAAGTGACCGACGACATAGCCATGTCATCTACATACCGTGAGTAAGTAATGCCTCGTGAAGCGAGCTTCGCATGCAGCAATGGCTCATCTCGCCACAACACAAGATTAGCCAAGTATGAGCTTGTAATTGCGCCCTGCGGAAGTGCACCATCTTTCGTGGTCAGCTTCGCAAGCAACTTTGCCACAGCAGGTGAGAAACCGAAGAATCCGCACCATACATCTTCGACAAACACTACGCCCACGGAGGGGAAGAACTTCTTTACGTCCTCACAGATAAGTAGTTTCTTGTTCGTATGCAACGAAGCGTTGGTCACGTAGTCGCAGCCCTTGAGGCTCCCATGCAGATATGTGGGGAACAGCACATTGTCAAAGAAGGCGTGCTTGATACGGCGGTGAATTTCTTTAAGCAAACCCAGTGCGTCGAACGTCTGACGGTTGGAGCCCGGCTGAAGGGGCACTGTGCGATAGTTCGCATTGGCGGCGTCTGCAGCTTCTATCAGTACAGACACATCAAGCCGCAGGGCTCGTGCTAAGGCAGGAATACTTCTTATCGGCTTACAGCGGTAAGTCGGCTTGCTCAGGGATAGGGCCATTCAGAAGCTCCAACGCGGTTATTGCTAGTTGACCTGCAAGCTCACGATTAAGATTTCCAAGTTCACCATCTTCAGCGCCCAGAAAAAATAAGATCTCCAGGGGCATGACAAGAGCAGCGGCGAGTTGCTTTAATGTCGATAGTGGGGGATCACGCCTTCCGCGTTCAAGCATCGACAAATACGAAACCGAGATACCAGCCCGTTTAGCTAGTTGAACCTGCGTCATTTGACGCTTGGTTCTTGCGAGTTGGATGGCTTGCCCGATGTTCATGAATACTCCCGAAAAAACCAAGAATGGGCTTGGGGTGCCCATGACGGCCTCATAGCCAGTCGCGCAGATTCGTCACAATGCTGACGAATGCGGCCATGGCCTGGAGGACACGAAGCGTCCGCGTTGCCGCTTCTGCCGTGTTCTGTGGATGTTCGCCAAGCTCTTCGAGCAACGCGATTGCATCGTCCAGTTCCTTCAATGCACCAATGTCGAGTTGGCTACTGCAAACATCGCGGGCTTTCTTCAAGCCGTTGATGCGATCTTCGAGAAATTGCAAGTCCATCAGACTTCTCCTGTTACGAGCACATGCTCGCGTCCCCATTCAAGACAGCGCCGTAAAGGAGCCAACTCGACACCAACCAAGCCCACCACAGTTGCTCCGCTGCTGGATTACGTCCCCCCCTGAGCACAAAGCACTTTCGATGCTCTGGTTGCCGTTGGGCGGATTGCGTCCTGCTGGCTCGCTGCCGGGATTAGCCGATTACGAGCCGCGTTACATGCTGCACTTCTGTCCGTGCAGCTGATCTCACCGAAGTGAAATCCCGATCACTGAGCCTTTGTCTTGACGGTAAGGATTAACAGTTCTCTAAAGATCCGCAGCAGCGCGATTACGCGCCGCCGTATATGCATTATACGCACAAATTAACCGAAAACACGCACTGTTAGTGCGTATTTTGTTTTTAGGGCAAATGTGCTGCTCTTTACACCTACGGCCTGTCTTGAAATCTATGGGAGGCGATAACTATGTGCAATTGATAGAGATCGGGGGGATCTGAGGCGAAGATGGCTCCCGCTGCAAGGCCACCACTTATGAAGCTGACTGCATTTGCCGTAAGAAAATTTCTAAAGGTCACTTTTGCAAAATTAGTACCGAAAGAGAAAACGACTACAAACAAACTGAAAAATCAAGTTTCAATCCCCTTTGCTCGTGCAGCGACAAGGTCCAACCCAATCCCTGAAGCCCGCATGAATACTGGGCTCAGCTCATGGACACGTCCACAAGCCAACAGAGAAAAAAGAGAGAAATGTGCTCTCCGAGGACAAAAAATGGGGAAATCTGACCCGTTGCGTCCACAAGGCAAAACGCGAAAGCCCGCAGAAACAGGGCCTTCCGGGAAAGAAAAAAGGGGGACAGAGAAAATCTGTCCCCCGTGTGTGGTGGTGGATGGTTGACCACCGAACAAATTTCTATTTGCGCTCAAGAGGGAATGGTGGGGAATGAGCGGTGTTACGCGAGCACTGCCAAGCCATGTTTGTGGACAATATCTAGCAGTTTGAGGGCCATGCCACTGGGTTTCTTGGTTCCAGCTTCCCACTTTTGAACCGTCGATTCACTGGTGTTCAAATACATGGCAAAGATCGGCTGACTGACCTTTGCACTTTCCCTAATTTTTTTGATTTGCACAGCCTTGTAGTCTGGTGTTTTGGCAAGGCAAGATGCATCGAATTTGCGCATAGTGGCCTTGTCTATTGCGCCGACGCTGAGCAAGGCAGCAGCAGACTCATGAATAGCCTCAAAGGCATCGCTTTTAAATTTCTTTTTCGTCGTCATGACAAATCTCCAAAAGGTGCTTGTCTTCAATTAACTTCGCCAATTGCGCTTTCTTTAAGCCTTCGTAACCTTTGGCAAGTTGCCGGAACATCTCCAGCTCTGCATCATCAATGTTGTCACGATCGTTCTTGGCAAAAAGATACTCGTAAATCCAATAATTGCCGCCTTTGGCCAAGATAATCGAGCGGTGTTGGTTCTTGTTGAGCCTTTTCTTGTAGACACCACCACCCAAGTCAACAGCCTGGCCCGCCATGACCTCCTTGATCGCGTTACAAAGATCGGCGTCTGTAACAAAAGCGGCTTTGGCGTTTTTGCTGAATTTTTTGGTCTTAAACGCTCTTGGCTTGACTTTATGAGGCATAGCAAATGCTAGCACCAGGTGCTACCAATGTCAACCCACCAGCAAAATCACTCGACTTCTGGGCCAAAGTACGCGTGACCCAGTCGACTCCTCCCAGGATCAAGGCTCACATGGCTCTGCAAGATCCTGCGTCTCCAGTCATCACCGTGCTCTACAGCCCCTGTTCTGAAGATAAGGGGGAATGTCGGCATCCTCAGACTGATCCGATTGATGGCCCCAATCATCATCTCAAGTTCAAATCCGGCTCTGGGAATTGAACCCAAGTCCACAAAAGCCCGCGACTACCCAAAACGCCAGCCCACGGCCCACTGTGCCACTTCAAGGCCTGCACCATAGGCCAGCATGCCCAGCGCCACTCGCATGGCAGCGTGCGGCCACAGCAGCAACGCCCAGCCTGTCAACACCACAAAAGCCAGCGTGTGCTGGGCCTTGTCGTCCATTGAACGGATTGCAGAGGCGATGGGCCTGCCTGCACCTACATTCGGCGCGGAATCGCAGCCAACCCCTACATTGCGGAGGGGCTCACAGGCAGAACGGTGTTGACGGAGCACCTGTACTGGCACGGCAGTAACCGCTACGGTGCCGAATGGGCGGCCGACTATCTGAACGCGCCCATTTGTGACTGGACGCCAGAAGAAGTGGATTTTGTGGACTGGGTGTTCAACTCAGCCACCGTGCTGAAAGAGCGGGCCAAGTTGATGGAACTGCACGAGGGGCTCTCACGCGCAATATTCATTGACTACGAAGGCAACATCGACAGAGAGCCTTGCTTGCCTGCGACGACAAGGGCCCGAAAGACCTGCAGGCGATTGGGCTGGGCCAAGGCGGACAGGGATTTGACAACGTCTTTATCTTCCATTATTCGATTATTATGGAAATATATGTCAATGGGATGACATAGAGGTTTCGAGGCGGACAGAGCGCCGCCAAGCTGGGGTCAGGTCTTCAATCAAGACCTGACCCCAAGACCCTCATCTAGCCATTTGCACTGTCTGACGACCCCTTATCGCTGGATGCCTTGGGATTCACAGGCTGCGCGTCTGCCGCCGGCGCCGAGCGATCTGTCCCCCAACCCACCCACTGGCTGAGTTTGGACACAACACCCATCAAGCCAGAAGCCAATCCACTGAAAAGATCAGGCCTGTCAAGGTCCACTGCTTCAGGTTGTTGCGCCAACTGAGTGGGCGGATACAGCCAACGCACATCGGACGTTGGACTGACAGGCGCAGTCTCTGCAGGTGCGGAAGGTGTGCTGTCACTCGGCTTGCTCGGTTCTTCCTGTGGCACGCTGGGTGCAGCAGGCTGTGCTGCATTGGGCGCAACTGGCACGGACGTTGGCGGCATCACATTGGGCTCCGCAGAGATCACCGTGGGTGAAGTGCGGTTGGCCCAGGTGCTCAAACTCTCCGTATCGTTGATAGACAGTTGATGGCCCTGCTGCGTCACAGTCATTGCCATCTCGAGCAATTTCGCAGTGGTCTGTGGGCTGGCCATCACGCTGACCGTATGGGCCGTCATGATCTCAGGTGCAGCCGATGGAGTGATGCTGCGCGGCTTGGCAGAAACCACCGCCGCCTTGCTGCTCAGAACATCTTGCGCGCCAGGCGACCCATCACCCTTGTTCCAGCCCTCTGCCAATCGCTGGTTCATCTGAGCCAGAGGCGATGCAGACGTTGCGGAGGAAATCATTGCAAAAGTCCCGTTGGCGATCATGTCGTCCAACAACATGCTGGCGTCTGCATTCGCACGCGCCATCCAGTTGGCACCCGTGACTCTGGCCACGTTCTGGCTTCTGGCGGAAACAATGCCTTGTTCCTGGATCGTCCCCGTGCCACTCAAAAGGACGACCCATCCGTCGGCGTCAGAACGGATGCCACTGTCACCAACAGTCAGGCCATTCGTGCCGGCAATGACCACATCACCACTGGTTGCGTTGTAAGCACCCACGCTGGCCCGATCGCTCGATGAGCTGATCAGCAGCCGCTCGTACCCAAAGCCACCGATGCCCGTTTCGGCATCCAAGGTCAACTCACCTTGAATGACCAATGGCATGGCATCCTCAAGGTTGGTGGCCTTGATGGCCTCGTTTTCTGAGCGAAGCAAGGCTTTGTCCGCCAGCATGGTCACACCCGAAACCCACAGATCATCGGTCGCAATCACCGCGACCTCACCACCTTCAGAGGTCAAAGTGGTGCCTGCAGCCAGTTTGAGTGCACCCTCGCGTTTGACTTGAACGTCCGTCTTGGCGCCCACATGGAGATCGAAATCGTCAGCCCCCAAGAGGTTCAAGAAAACCGCCCCTTCCGTACTGACTGCCGTGATGCTGCGAGCATTCAGACTGATTGGCGAGCCGTCAACTCCCAAGCTGGCTGCAGCACTCAAGTTGATGCTGTCTGCCATCAATGTCATGCCGTCACTGATGGTGAGCCGATCAGCCGCATGCAAGGTCAGGTTTTGGGCCCCGGTCACACTCACCGCGCCGGTGAACAGGTTGGGGCTGTCCAGGGTCACATCCTGTTGCGATACGACAATCTCTGTCTGACCACCCACTGCCAGCACGCCGCTGTCGCTGACCGCAGCACCCGCCGTGACCATCAATTTGCCACTTAAGCTGACCGATCCGAGGTCCAGCGCATTCACGTCATGCAACTCGGCTTGCGCACCACGGATGCTGACCGCGCCACCAAAATCATTGGCGCTGTTCAGCGTCACGTTATGACCACTGGCTGTGACCTGTGTCCGACCGCCAATGCTCAGCACACCGCTGTCGCTGACCGCTCCCTCTGCCTGGAGTGTCAGATCGCCGCTCAGGCTCATTGCGCCCAAATCCAGCGCATTGACATCGCGCAAATGGGCCTGTGCCGCAATGACACTGACCGGACCGCCAAAGTCGTTGGCATTGTCCAAGATCACGGCTTGACCGCTGGCTGTGACTTGTGTCTGACCGGCAACGCTCAGTACACCACTGTCACCGACCGCTCCACCTGCGTTCAGCATCAAATTGCCACTCAGGACGATGTCGCCCAGATTCAGGGCATTCGCATCACGCAGATGAAGTTGCGCCGCGTTCACACTGACAGCGCCCACGAAATCATTGGCGTTGTCCAGAGTCACGCGCTGCTCTTCAGCCGTGATGAAAGTCTTACCGCCAACCGCCAGCGCAGCGCTGGCGCTGATGGCGCCACCTGCATTCAGCGTCAGGTCGCCACTCAAGTTGACGGCGCCCAAAATCAGCGCATTGACATCGCTGACGGAGGCCTGCGCAGCATCCACGCTCACCGCGCCGGTAAAGTCGTTGGCATTGTCTAGCGTCACGGCTTGTCCGGTGGCTGTGACTGACGTCTTGCCACCCACATTCATCACGCCGATGTCGATGATGTCGCCTGCACCGACGATGCTGACATCACGGCCGACAGTGGTCGCACCGATTTGAACGCTGCCACCTGAGCGAACCGTCAGATCGCTCGCTGCACCAGTCAAAGCGCCTCTGAGCGACAAGTTGCCCTCAGCGGCAATCTGCACGCTGCCAGTGACATCGAGCACAACATCCAAGGCACCCGTGTCGGTGAGCGCAAAGCTACCCGTGCCACGAACCGTCATCTCACCTGCAAAATGGTTGGCATTGTTGAGCGTCGCGATAGTATTGCCTCCACCCACGATCAACGTCGTGCCCGCGACGTTGAGGTCAGCGCCAACGGCCTGGTTGAAGGTCCCATTCCCCTTGAGCACAAGGGTATTGGCGTCAACGGAGCCGTTCATTTGCAAGTTGCGGCCTGCATCGATTGTCAAAGCACCGGTCACTTGAATCTGTGGCGCTTGAATGTCACGCGCTGCTGACAATGTCATATCCTTGGCAGTCAATGTGCTGCTGGCAGCCAATGACAGATCTTGCAGCGCAGAAACATGCGCTGCCCCCCCTGCACGCGTCATCACATTGAGCTTGATCGTATCGGAGCCAATGATCTGCAAGAACACGTCGCCTTCCAGTGCCTTGGCCACAATCTCTTGGGCATTCACCTTGAGCAAAGACCCGTTCGTGCCGATCCCAGCATCGGCCTGAAGGTCCAAAACGCCCAGGTTCATGCTGACCGCCACGTCCTGCGTGGTCGGCATCGACAAGCTGTGCGCGTGCAAGCTCAAACTGTCCAGATTGAGGTTCAAGTTGGAAAAACCTGCAACTTCGCTCAAGACCAGGTCGTTGCCCGTGACCGATAAACTGCCTTTGGATGCTTCCCCTTGTGGCGCTTGCAAATCCAATGTGTTCACCCCGGCCCAAAGCATGGCATCGTTCTGGCCCGCAAACAGACCTGACAAGAAACTCACGGACATATCGCTGCCATTGACATGGAGAGCGCCAACATGACCCTGTGCATCGGCCTCAAAACGAATGCCTTTGAGGAACTCGATCTCCTGGGTCCCGTTAACGATCAACTGACCACCGTTGCGCAGCACGACTTCGTCAGAGAATACCAGCTTGCCCGAGGCGGTGATGCTGATATCCCCATCCACATAGACCCGCTCGCCAAAAGTGACATTCAGGGCATCGCTGATGGTCAAGCCTTCCACCTCGGACAAAGCGTTCACCTTGAGCTTGAAACCGGAGGCCACCCCTTGCAAGTCGCCAAGGCTGGCACGTGCAGCGGTCAATTCATCACCGACCTCGTAACCACCGCCCACAGAAACCAGGGTGACCTGGGTGACCTGTCCTCCCACGACACGGACATTGGCCGTTGCACCCGAGCCTTTGCCTCCCAGCAGGGGCACCTCTGAGTAATCACCATCCACATAATGCTGACCGCCATTGAGAATCGTGGTGCTGTCGGTGTAGCCAATGCCGCCACCCACGCGCCCATCGATGGCGATGTTGCCTTCGTGGGCGGAAAGCGTCAGATAGTCCTCGGTGCCCGTGCTACCGTTAAGTCGTCCTGTGACATGGAAGTCACCGGCCAGATCTGCGACTGCATCGCCCATGGTCAGAGTGACGGTGCCATCAAAACGGATGGCGTCATTGATCAGCGCACCTTCCGTCAGGGCCATGGCGGTGCCATCCGCAAAGACGGTTGTATTGCCAGGGCCGAAAATCTGCAGCGTCTTGCCCATGACCGTACCGGAAACAGCGACCTTGCCGCCCGTGCCCTGCGACTGAATCACCAGGGGAACGGATACGTTCAGCGTGGTACCAGAACCGCCCATAGCGACGGGATTGGAACTTCCGGATGAGCCGATCACCAGGCTTGGAATGTTGCTGAGCTTGCTGGGATCCAATGACAGACCACCCGTTGCACTGCCACCCAAAGAAATGCCAACACCAGCCTCTGGTGTGACCTGCAAACCCGATCCTTCAGAGGCAAATGCGGCCAGGTCCACTGCACCCCCCCCCTCTGGAATGGCAATCTTGACCGATTGAATGATCTGAGCCAGGGGATTGCCGTTGGCATTCTTGGACAGAACGTCCTTGACCGACAGATTGGTATCCACACCGCCGTTGATGCCGTATTGTTTGAGCGCAGCCAGCGTGATGCTCTCTGACACATTCAGTTGCAGATGACTTGCGTCCTTGACACGCAAATCGCCCTCAATCACCAGACGCTTGGCATCAACGACCAGGCGGGTATTGCCCAGGTCGATCGGGTCGCTGCCCTGCGCCTTGATCACGATGACATCTCCCACCAGATGCACCGTACCAAGCGTTTCGTCCCAGACAATTTTTTCGATGCCAGAAAGCGCTTGACCGTTGCTCAAGGTCACCACATTTTTGGTCATCGACTTGTCAATCGGCTTAAATTTGAGCGTCAAGGTATCGTCACTGAGCTGGCTGGTTGTGGCCGAACCGGGGGCGACATCTTTAAGCAACAAGGATCGTGGCAAACCATCGGCAGCCAAGGTGTTGCCCAGCGTCAGAATGGTCTCGTCGGCACCTTCAGATGCACGAATCACCAGTGGCGTCTCCGACAGGCGAACGACCGTCAACTCATCGGACAACAAGCCCAGCTTGACCTCCTCCAGGGGGCTGCGACTCAAACGCAAGGCGTTGCCACCCGTCGACAATATTTCAAAGTTGCCGGCGTTGTATGAGGCCTTCAAGGCCACCGGCTTTTGAACCAACAGGGGAACTTCCCGCACCGTGGTGTTGATGCCGTCGCTGAGGGTCACAACCAGAGGACCTTCAATGCCCGCTTGCCCAGGGACAAATTGCAGGTTACCCGCTTCTGCCAGGAAACCGGACAGCTTGGCCACGGTACCTGTCAGCTTGACACCGGCAGTTGTTGCATTGACGGTCACACCCCAACGTGTTGCATCAGCGGTTGACACACCGAATCCACCTTGGGTGACATCGAATTGCACCGACACCACGGGGGTGTTGTCACCTGCCACAGCCATCTTGAGCAAGTCAGCGTCGTAGAGCGACCCTTGAGGGAAGGTCAGAGGGGTATTTTCATCGCCCGCCAGCATCAACACATCCGGTAAGATGAGGTTGGTTGCAGCCGACGACGAGGGCGCCTCGAAACGCAACACGGCATTGTCTTTGGCCACAGCCGTCACCATGCCGGCGTTGCCATCAATCACTGCGCCAACCCAGGCACTGCCTGCGGCCACGCCCATTTCACCGCGTCCAGCAGCACGCACCCAGTTCTTGCCCAAATCGCTGGACATCCAAACACCGCCATTGGTGCCAGAGCCAATCGCAACCAAAGCCGAACCGTCAGCGCTGATGGCAACACGGGTGTCTTGTCCCAATGTGCCTGCCAGCTGCCACTTCCAGGCTGCTTGCGTGGTGTCAGCGTAGAAAATTTGTCCGCTCTTGGTGGAGGCCGTCCAACGTTGACCGCTGGCGTCCATGTCTACCGACAGCCAGTCCGCATTGTTCAGCGCACCCCGCGTGACATCGGTCCAGGCGATGCCGTTTTGTCCCAAGCCCGTTGGAATCAGACGACCATCGTTGGTACCTAGCTTGATCTCTGAGACCTGCATGGCATCAGCTTTGGGGTCACGCAAACTGGTCATCACCACTTTGTAGTACTTGTAAGCCGTGCTATTGGCGAAAGTCGCCACTTGGCCTTCCGCTTTGCGTGTGGTGCTCAGGCCGGTGTTGCCCTGGGCCACCTGCTTCCAGGTGGTGCTGCTCCAGTCTGCAGACTCGTTGGAGCCCAGGACAGTGAATGTCATCGGATCGCGTCCAGCAGCATCATTGGCGCTGGTAAATTGCAAACTGTTAACCACGTCGGCCTGCGACAGGCTGAACACCAAGCCACTGCCCACCTTGTCCTTGTTAAGGTACTTGGTGCCCGTGTTGGCATCGCTGACGTTGGCCGCTACCTCGCCGGAGCCCGTGTTGCTGGAAGAAGCCGTCACGCCATTCACCAGGGTGCCCATCACGCCCATGTAGATGGCACCCGAGCCCGCACCGTTGGAGGCCTTGCTCGTCACACCCAGAATGGATTTTCCATCGTCCGCCAGGACCAAATCCTGCCAGTTTTGGCTGGGCAGATTGAGGGTGACCCAGGTTTTGCCATCAGCAGCCAGCTCACGCAGGCTTCCCGGGGTGTCACGGGTATCCCACAGGGTGATGCCCAGGAAGTTCTTGTAACTGTAGGGCTCACTGCCGGCACGGTCTGCCAAGATGACTCGACCCTCGTCGGTCACGAGCACATCGGTGTAATCATCTGCAGGCGCGACAACCAGGGTCCACGTGGTTCCCGCATCGCGCGAAATCGCCACAGTACCCGCATTCGAAAGTGCGGCAATCTGGCGACCATCCGGGGAAATGGCAACATGATCGAACCCTTGTCCCAATGGCAAGGTGCTGTCGAGGTAGACGCCTGCAATTTGCATGGCGGCAGCGTCTGCAGAGCGCAGTTCTGTGAATACCAGCTTGTAATACTGGAAGCTTTGCGAGTTGGAAAAACTGATCGAATTGGTGGCACCGCGCTCTGTGCTCAGACCGGTCGCCCCCGATGTCACCACTGTCCAGGAGGTGCTGTCCCAGGCCTGCGGCGAAGTGGATCCATAGAGTACGAACTTTGTCGGATCACCAGCCGAATCATTGTTGGCGCTGGTGAAATCGATGCGATTGAGCACCTTGGGTGCTTGCAGTGCCGTCATCAAGCCACTGCCCACCTTGGACGAGTTGACATACTTGGTGCTCTTGTCAGCATCCAGGGCCGCTGCTGTGTCATTGTCGAAAGGCACTGCGCCAGGCGAGGCCACATCAGACTGTGCCGTGATCAGGCCCAATTCAGCCAACTGCACCGTATCGCTTGCCGCATAACGTGCGTTCAGGGCATTGCCCAGTCGAACTTCGGTCACTTGCATGCCATAAGCCGTCGCCGCATTGCGCAAGTCTGTCAGTACAAGTTTGTAGTACTTGAAGCTTTGCGTATTGGCGAATGCAACGGTGTTGCTCGCTTTGCGGTCGGTGCTCAAGCCCGTTTGCCCTTTGGCAATCGGAGACCAGCCCGCGTCGGCCCAGTCAAGCTCAAAGTTGGAGCCCAACAACTCATAGCGCATGGGGTCGCAGTCAGGACCATCATTGCCGGTGGTCAAGGTCAGGGAGTCCACCACCGTAGCGCTTGAAAGGGTCACCAGCAAGCCCGCATCCACCTTGTTGCGGTTGAGGTATTTGCTGTCGTTGCGGCCATCGATCGCTTTCTCCACACCTTCACCGTTAGGTGTAATGGCGCCTGGGGAAGCCACTGCTGAGGACATTACCGCACGATGTTCTGTGTAAACCAGCTTGTAGTACTTGAAGCTTTGGTTGTTGACAAAGCTGACATGACTGGTCACGCCACGCGCATCGGTCAATCCTGTTGCGCCCGAAGAGATGGCCGACCATCCTGCGGCATCCCAGCCCAGGTCTTCGTTGGCACCCAACAAGGCATAGCGCGTGGGGTCGCTTTCAGGCGCATCGACGCTTGAAGTGAAATTGAGACCCCGCAACACATCCGCCTGCTGCAGGTTGAACATCAGGCCTGGCGAGGACGATTCGATGTCCATGTATTTGACATCGGTGCTTGCCGCTGACGCAAGGTGCAAGTCACCGAGTTGCCCAACAGTGCCTGCCTTGTAGTCGCTGTTCAATGCAGAACCCAGCTTGACCTCGGTCACTTGCATGCCGTAGGCAGTTGACGTATTGCGCAAATCGGTCAGCACAAGCTTGTAGTACTTGAAACTTTGACTGTTCTCAAAGCTGACCGTATTGGTCGCTTTGCGCGCCGTGCTCAAGCCGGTCTGACCCGTCGCAATTTGCGTCCAGCTGGCATCCGCCCATTCCAATTCGCTGTTGGCACCGAGCAAGACATAACGCATGGGGTCACGGTCCGCAGCGTCGTTGCCTGTGGTCAGGGTCAGGGACTGCACCACCGACTCACTTGACAAGGTGATCAACATGCCTGCGTCAGCCTTGTTGCGATTGAGGTACTTGCTGCTCAAGCTGCCATCGATCGCCTTCTCGACGCCCTCGCCGCCAGGCATGACGGCGTCAGGCGAAGCCTGTGCCGACACCATCACGGGACGCAGCTCGGTATAGACCAGCTTGTAGTATTTGAAGCTAAGACTGTTGTCAAAGCTGACCGATCTGCTGACGTTTCTTGTTTCGGGCAGGTCAGTGGCGCCTTGCGCAATTTGGCGCCAGCCTGCATCGCCCCAGGACAACAACTCGTTCGAGCCATACAAGGCATAACGTGTGGGGTCGCTCTCAGGTGAGTCTGCCGCAGTGGTGAAAGTTAATCCATTGAGCACTTCAGCCGCTTTGAGCGTGAAAATGCGTCCAGGATTCGCAAGGCTGGTATTGACATAAGCGGTACCCAGGCTGCCATCAAACAGATTAACGGTGCCCTGTGCAGACCCCACCAATCCCGCGGAAGCGACGGAGCCCTGCACCTGCAGGCCCTCTGCCTGGGCCTGGACAGGTGCCCAGTTCACCCCACCATCGCGCGACACATAGATGCCCATCTGCGAACCATTCGCGCCCGACACGGCCACCATCAAGTTACCCTGCACCGCCAAATCGGCCCAGGCCTGGTTGAGGCCGCCGTCAGGCGTGAAGGCGTCCACAGCAGTGACCGTTGTCGTCGCCACACTTGTCAACCCGCCTTGCATGGCTGTGACTGTGATGGTGCGATCTGCCTCAGCAGAAACGTAGGTGTAGCTCAGGCTCGCGGGGTTGGTGAAGAATTTGTTCAAATTCGCGATTGAGCCAGTGAATGTGCGGGCACTGTCAGAACCCGAGACGATCACATCGCCGCCACTGACTGCATTGAACACGCCATCTTGCGCCGAGAGAGTGACGGTCATGGGGTTGTTGAGATCCCCTGTGAACGGCGTGCCCGTGAAGACGATGCGCGACTTTTCGTCACGCGCCGCGTTGAACTGTGCAGGAATTGAAACTGCAGGTGCGCCTGCAGCGGGCCCAATCACCTTCAAGATCTCATCGGGGATCAGGCCCGAGAAGTCCATGTCACTCAAGTCGATGCCTGTCTCGATGAGCGTGTTGCTACCCAATTCGCCCACGAAGACATAACGGTCAACGCCCTCGCCACCCGTCAAGCGATTCAAGCCGCTCACTGCGTACAGGGTGTCCTTGCCAGGGCCACCGGTGATCTGGTTCGAGCCAGTGCCTGCGTAGAACACATCATCACCCAGACCGCCGAACATTTTGTCGTCACCTTCGCCAGTGATGAAGGTGACAGACTTGGTGCCTGTGGCGAGCGCGCGCAAGGTGTTGTTGCCCAGCAAGTCGATGGCGCGACCGCCGCCCGCTCCAAGCACCAGGGTATCGTCGCCTTCGCCGCCGCGCACATCGAGATACACGTTGTTGAGCAAGCGCGACGCGTCCAGCGTGTCATTGCCCTTACCCATGTCCACGACCACCTTGGTCACGCCGGTATAGCGTCCCAGGAAGCCCGCAAACTCTACATCCACCGCGCCGGCGCTGGTACCACTCAAGATGACGTTTTCTGCAACATCATCGGTGGTCAGGTACAGCCGGTCCGTGGCGCGCGCGCCCATGTTCAAGGTCAGTACACCGGTCGAATTGTTCATTGAGGCCAGCACTGGTTTCACCGTGGGCGCTGTCAAGGTCAACGGCGGCAACTTCAGTTCGAACAACTTGAAGGTCATGGTGCCCGTCAACAGGGTCTTGCCCCAGATGTACGGACTCAAGGAGGCCTGGAAGCTCAGATCAAACAGGTTGAAGGGCCCGCCTGGAATGCCAGGGATCAGGCCAGGGTACATCATCATGCCCAGCACTTCGGATGCACGTACTTTGCCGTCACCCACGTAATTCACGTCCACCACCTGACCGTTGGCATCGCGTGTGACCTTACCGGTCTTGATGTCGTTCATGTCAGCCGTTACCAGCAAGGAAATCGAACCACCGACACCCGCTGAGCCCACACCTGTGATGCCAAGACCGCCCAGCAGACCCGCTTCGAGCTTGATACCAAACTCGGGCTTTTCCTTGCCGCCTGTGCCTGGAACAACCTGTCCATTCTTGAAGGCAGGCATGGTCCAGTCGTTCACATAAAAACCGTCCGCTACATCAAACACGTTTTTACTGGCAATGGCCTTTTGAATACCGTAGGTGTCAAAGCCAAATGACAAGTCCACAAACGCCGACACACTGCCCACAGCACCGACATCAATGCTCAGCCAGGACAGCGGCGGGAATGGAATAGGAATCGATGCCAGAATTTCATTGAACTTCAACTCGAATTGCATCAACGGCAACTCGTAGGTGAACAAGGTGGCATTGCCACCGCTGAAAATCTTGGCCCAATTACCAATGTCAGTCAGGTAAGGCATGAACTGCAAGCCACTGCGGTCTGTCTGGGTGCTGGAACCACCAGAAGCCTGAGCTGTGATCCCTGCAATGGCTTTCAGCAAATCCGTGTTGCTGCTGCTACTGCTGGCCGATGTGCCATCACCCTTGACGAAGCGCACATTGTCTGTGCCCAAGCCATAAATACTGCCCAAGGGAAGACCCGCACCAAAGGCCAGCAAACTCCTGATGGTCTCTGGCATGTCCAGTGCAAACTTCACGGCATCCAGGAAAGACCAGTCGATGTGTTGCAGGCCCAGGCTGGGCTTGGCTTTCATGGTCAGTTCGTTGACTGTGTCGATGAAGCCGCGCAAAGTGTTGTCGCTGGCCAAACCAAGAATTTTGCGTGGCGGATCCAGCAGCAGACCCAAATCGGGCATGGGTGCCGTCAAGGCCGTCACAACGTCCCGGAACGGTGCGGCCACATTCGACACCGCAGTGGCGATGGGCAACAAGAAGTCGGCCACTGCTGACTTCATGTCCAAGCGCAGGTTCTGGAAGGAAATTTCCGGGAATTTGACCGCCGCATCGCCCAAGCGCCAGTCCCAGTTGATCACCAGATCGCTCTTCAATTTGGGCATGCTCAAGGCGCTGAGTTCAACGCCCAGGTCCAGATTGGCCTTGACATCAAAGTCAGCCTTGAACGCAGATTCAGGACTGGAAAGCACGTGGTCCAGCGTGAGCTGACCTGCATCATTGCCCTTCAGGTCGATGTTCAGCGCACCCCGCAAGCCGCTGCCTTGGAACCCGGCCTGGGTCAAGTCGGTGTCGTGGTCTACCACCGCTGCTTCAAAGAACAGCATTTTGCCGCGACCTTCAAAGGCTGTAACCGTGTCTGCGTCTTTCGGATCGCCATCGAGGAAAGCCGCCACGTTCATGCGCAGCTCGGCCACATCGGCATCGGCGCCCGTGTTGGTGTCCAAAAAGAATCCCTTGGTCACTGACAAGCCAAAGCCGAAGTCATACTGCCAATCCGCAGCCAGCGAGAAGCCACCGTTGACGTCCAGTGCAAAGCCCGGCAAGTCAATGTTCAGCGGCAGGTCCAGACCCGTGCTGAGAATGCGACCGCCCAGGTTCATGTCAAAGCGAATGGAGTCCACACCACCCACAGGCAAGGGGCGGCCCGGGCGCCACGTGGACACCAAATTGCCACTCACGCCATAGAAGCCCACAGAGATGTCGTCTTCCGTGATGCCCTCGGCACCGTCCTGGTCTTGCAAAATACCCAGGCCGTTGAAGACCTTGAACATTTCTTCGCGAATCAACTCAACTGGCTTGCCCTCGCCCGAAAGCTTTTCACGCAGGTCTTGCAGCAAGCCAGAACGCAAATTGGCAATCAAGGCACCCGTGTTGGCCAAGCCCGTCCCGATGAACGGCAAATCCACGGCCACACTGCTTTGGAACAAGTCCTGAACAGCACTCAAGCCCAAGTCCACACCATCCAGCACATTGGTCGGGTCATAAAGCAACTGCATCAAGGTGTTCTTCCCTGCCGCAGCCAGGTCGAAGTCTGGCAACTTCACCACCAGCGCATTGGGCGCATCCGCGGAAGCCGTACCCACCAATTCACTGGCCAAAGCAGCCAGGCCCTCACCTTTCAATTCTGGGTTGGTCGACACCTGCATTTGGCCAATCTTGATCTCCTTGCCAAACACTTTGGCAGACAGCGGCATCAAAATGTCAAAAGCCCCCAGTGTGTTAACCACAGGTTGACCGTCCACCCAGGTCACCGTCAAAGATGCCGGGCTCTCTTGGACCGCCACGCCATTCTCTGGCGCAGACAATTGACCATCGGCATCCATCACCACCTGGCCGCCCTTGACGCCCATCTCCAGGGGACCGACCTTGAAGTTCAGGTCCACATCCTTCGCCAGCATGCTGGCTGTCAAGGCCAGGCGTGTCCCGGTTTGCGTGGTGGCGTTGTAATCTTCAAGCGCAATGCTCGGAGCTTGGCCGCCCGCCTTGGGCAAGGTCAGTCCCAGGCGCAATTGCACATCGGCACCGACCGCCAGCGCAACGTTGCCTTTACCAGAAGCATCGAGGAAGGATCCAAAGTCGGCAGGCAAATCAATGCCCGCAATCTTGGCCAAATCCTTCAGCTCCAAATTCAGGCCCAGTTCATCGCTGTAGTCGAGCGTGAGCTTGACGTCCAGATACAGTTTGCCCGTGTCAATGTCGATGCTGAGGTCCAGCAAATCTTCCGGCAAGCCCAAGGCTTTCTCAATGGCCAGTTCTGCCTCATCCAAGCCAGCGACGGGGTCATCAAGCACGGCGTCCAAGTGGCCTAACCATGTGTCACCCAGCACCATCAATTGCGACAAGGAACTGTTGACGATAGGCAATTGGGCTGTGTAGAACGGCTGGTCTGCGGCCATCTGATCAATGGTTTGCAAACCAAAGCGCACCGCTTCAACCAGGTCGCCAAAAGTCAGGTTGCGCACATCCAGCAAACTCCCCAAGTCCGGCAGGACCACAACAACGGCCCCCTTGGCCACGCTGCCATTGGCGAGAGATTCCTGCAAGTTGAAGGGCGAGGTATGCACATCCACCTCACGCCAGTTCAACAGGTCTTGCACATACAAGCCCAGCTCCAGGTCCTTGTCCAGCGACAAGCTTGCGCTGCCCGCTTTGACGGACAGGCCTTTGAGGCTGGCCTTGGCATCGCCGGAGACATTCACCGTGATGCTGTTCAAGGCTTCGCTGGACAGCAGTTCCGACAAGTCAAAGCGTGCGCCACCTGCTGCATCAGGTGTACGATCCAGACCGATGGAGGCTTGGGCGTTCAGCGAGACACCCGAATCTGTGCCTGTGCCGCCGGCTTGCAGGCCCAGGAAACCCATTTGAGCCGCGACGGTCAAGTCCGTCACAGCCAGGGTGACCCCAGCGCTGGCCGAGAAATTGTCGATGGCCAAACCAAAGTTGCTGCCGCCGAGTTCCAGAATCAAATCGAAGCCAGCGTCGATGTCCACCCCAACCGAGCCTGTGGCCGAGGTGCTCAGGCTGATCGGGCTGTCAGTGCCCAGGCCCAGATTGATGGGCGTTTCCACATTGGCCAGGTCACCGGCAAAGTGAATGGGCACACGCAAGTCGCCACTCTCTTTATCAAACGTGACTTGACGGTTGCCAAACAAACCGGATTTGTTGAGGGCCGCCACAAACTCATCCACCGTTTGGATTTTTTGTGCCTCCTGGTGCACGGTGTAGCTGACGTCCTGAAGGTCTTCGGCAAAGTTGCTCGAGACACTCAGACGTCCCCCATCCTTGGCTACCGATGTGATCTGTGTGGTCACACTGCGAGCTTCGCCTTTGGCGGTAAAGCCGTTGACGGTCACCCAATATCCCTGCATCGAGGCCGCAAACTGACCCGCTTTCCCCGTCAAAGAGGCTGAGCCCTGAGTGATTGCAAAATTCGAAGTGTCACTGGCTTGTGCAGACAGCAGACCTGTGGCTTTGGTTGTCTCGCCCATTGCTGGGGTCCACAAAGTGACTGGACGATTGAAGTCAATCTTGTCCAGCACCTGGGTTTGGAACACCGAAGCCACGTCGAGTAACTCGCCAACCGATTGTTCGATGAACGGCAAATTGGACAAGCCCAATTGGTCCACATCGATGCTCTGCAAATAGGCCAGCATATTGGGCAGAGCCGTGATCAGGTCAGCCACACTGATCTTGCTGAAGTTGGCCAGCTGCGTCAGGTTCTGAGCATCGACCTCGTATTTTCCTTCCAGGGGACTCGCAGAAATGGTGACCATGGGCGTGAGCTCAGGATCAGCCGTCAAGTCAATGCCCGCCAGGCTGGCGTAAATCGGCAGACTCAGATCAAAATGGTTCTTGCTCGCGGGTGCATTGACTGTCAATTTGCCATTGACAAAACTCAACTCGCCCGAGAGCGCTGCGTCCAGGCTGCCACGTTGCCATTTTTGGCCAGCCACACCGTTGACCGTTGGATCATCCACACGTCCAATGCTGACCCCCACAGGGCCCAAGCTGGCATTCAAGATCACGTCTTGTGCAGACAAACTGCCGTCAAAACTGAGCTTGCGCAAGTCGAGGTTGGCGGCCAGGCCTTGCGACCAGTCCAGTTTGAAGTCAAAGTCCAGCGCAGCCTGGAAGCTGGCATCGACCAGCATCTGTCCATTGAGACCAACGCCCACTTGTCCCAAGGCACCTTCCAGATTCAGGGCCACATCTTGCAACTGGTTGTTCACTTCGCCGGTGAAGCCAAAGCGCAAGCCCGACTGGGTGAGGTCAAAGCGCAAGCCTTCGGTGCCGTTACTGCCCGCTTGCCAATGGGTCTTCAAGTAAGCCTGCAAGCCGCGCACGGTGGGCACACCCAAAGTGCCAAAGGCCGTGCTGTCTTGATGGAGGTAATCCATGACATGCTGACCCAGACTCAGGGTGCCAGAGATATGCAACAAATCTTCCAGCGACTGGCCGATCAACGGCAAGTCTTCGTCGGCCAGCAGATAGGCATTGGCCTTGTTCATCTCTTTGGACAAACTCATGAGCGAGTCACTCAACACACCGCCTAATGACGCATCAAGGTTGGTGATGGCAAATTCGGTCACATCTGCCGCACGACCGAAACGCACTGTCACGTCTTGTCCGCCCACCGTGACGGTCTGGTTCAAGGCGGTGCCTGTGCGGTTCATGGCCAGGTTCACGTCGCCCATCAGCGCCACGCCTTTCATGCCTGGAATCGGCAAGCTCAAGGTCGCTTGCAAATCCAAAGCAAAGCCCTGACCCGGCAAGATCAGACCCATCTGGCCGTCCACCACGCCTGCGCTTTGGCCGGCCACATTGACCGTGGCCTTCAAGCCTGTGGCGCCGATTTTCATCGGTCCGGCACCCAATTGCTCAATGTGCATGGTGGCACTGCCTGAGACCAAGGGCGTCGATTCTGGTGCCGCATCGGGCGCACGCAAGGCCAGCGTGACCGTGCCTTCGGCTTGAATCTGCGCTGTCTTGGCGTCCAGATTGGCCACCGCCTTCCCCTTCAAAATCAAGGGTGTGCTGCCATCCGCACTGCCGTTGCCGTCGATGTCGCCTTGACTGAAGTCGACCACGCGGCCTTGCAAGGGACCTGCCCCAGGCCCCATGTTCAGGCTCAGCGTCATGCCCGAACCATTCAAGGTCAAACCGGGCACACCTTCAAGGCTGGCTTGTGCTGCCGCGGCTTGTACTCCGATGAAGCTGCCACCACTGCTGGGGTCTTGCAACAATGCGAGGCCAATGCTGCCATCCTGCAGCGACACGCCCACAAACGCATCGGTCCCAGCGCCTTTGCCCAACGCGATGTCGACCCCTTGGGCGGTCAAGAGCGTGGTACGCAAATTACGGCGACTGCCGTTGTCCAGAGTGGCACCTCGCAAGCCCAAGGCTGCCAGACCAAAGGTGCCGCTCACACTCACCACATCGCTGATGTTGAGGGTGGCATCCAAGGCCAGTCGCATGAACTCACCCGAAGCCTCCGTGAAGTCCAGTTTGCTGCTCGTGTCCGTGCCGGTGCGCACTTGAAGTCCGCGGTCGATGGCCGTCGGCCCTGTGCCACTGAGGCCCAAATCCATGACCTGGGTGTTGGCCACACTGCCGTGGTAACCCATCGCCTGATTCATCTCCAGCGCAAGATTGCGGGTTTCGATGTCCAGCAGATCACCTGGCAAACCAAGCTGCGCCGCGTTCAGTTTGATCGAACTGACATTGGCTCTGACAGCCATCCAGCTGCGGGTATCACCAGGTGCCGGATCGGCGGGACGCAACAGGGCCAGGGCCAAGCCTGCGTTTTGAACCGCAATGCCTTGCACTGTGGCCGCCACGTTCGACGCACCCAGGAAGAAGCCCTTGACGGCCTCGGTCCGACCGGCCACGGTCACATCCATGGCCTGACGCGACAAAACGACCGTGCCAGAGGCTGACAAGGTTTGGCCTAACGCCAGGTCCATGGTGCCTTCGACTTCGAACACATTGCCTGCGAGGTCCAAGATCACCGGCGTTGTGGTGGCGGTGGGTCGGATGGCAATATTGGATTTGCTCCAATCCACCGTGCTGGTGTTGGCCACACCTTCTGCTGTGGTGCCCAGGCCGATGTTGAATTGCAACCCCAAATCGGTGCCTGTCAACGACAGCCCCATCGCGTCTGTTCCCAGAACGGCCAGCTTGTTGGCATGGGCTTTGAGCGTCAGCCAGCTGCGTGAATCTGTCGTATCCGTTGGGCTCGCCAATGCCATGCCCAAGGACAAACCGGTCAGCTCCAGGCCAATGGCCGAAGCGTCCGTACCAGTGGTCACGCGCGCATCAATATCGGAACCGCCAATGACCAGCACATGGCTTTGCACCGTCAAGGCAACGCCGCCTTGCTGCTCTTGCGCCACTTGGCTGACCGTCTTGCCCCAACTGCTGTTGCTGGACGCCAGGACTTTGAGCATGTCCATATCCTGACCAGCCAGTGACCCCGTGAAGCGAATGTCAAAATCATCGCGTGCGGCATGACTGAGGAACATGGAAGCCGAAGCTGGCAAATTCACGCCCAGGTTGAACTTCACGCCCCCCGTCTTGCCCGTGAACTTGACAAATGCGCCCTCCACAGTCGCCGTGGCGATTGCACCTTCAGCATTCGCCAACGCCAGCTTGAGTTTTTCGGCCACGTTGTGCGCCACTTGGTAATCAGAAGCTGGGCCACCAAATCCGTTGCCAGCCGCGCTGAAGTCTTCGGCCATCAGGGTGTACACCACATCCTCTGTGGCCACGCCCGACAACACCACCTCATCGCCCACCGCGTATTGACCGCTGAGCAGCAACAATTCGCGCTGCGCCACTGCCGTGCCTGCTGCACTGGCGCGTTGCGAGAGAAGCTCTATCGGCTGGGGTCGGGGTAGTCCGACCTGCTGAACCGATGCCGTCATCACAAAGGCGCCGGCCGTTCCTGTAGTGCGCGCTGTCAGGGTGATGATGTCTGCATCCCCGTATGCGTAGACCTTGCCGCCAGGTGCGCCATTGATCAGTGCACGCAATTTCCCGGCGATGTTGTTGCGAATCTGCGCAGCCAGTTCTTCACCTGACTTGCCACGCGTGTTCAAGGCCAGGTCTTTGGCCGAGACGGTGTATGACATGGTCCGACTGGCCAAGCCCTCCAGACGGATCGTGTCGCCTGCCAAATAGGTCCCCGAAAGCTTGAACGCTTCGGATTGCGCTTGCGATGTGGCTTGGTGTGCCACCACCACAGACGCAGTCTGGCCGAGCTTCTCAACCTCAAGTTTGAAGGTGGGAGTCTCGCTCTTGGCCGTCAGCCACAGCACCGGCACGTTGGACCCAGTGCTGGCAACCACTTTGGATTGTGCGTCGGCATTGATCAAATCACGCAGTTTCGCGCTCACATTGAGCAGCACTTGCGCGTCAGAGGCTCTGTTGGCAGAACCCTTGCCATCTGCCGTCAAGTCGTTGGCGACAACGGTGTAGCTGAGCGTCTTGGGTGTCAGGCCTTGAAGGTTCAGGATGTCGCCCAAGGCATAACGTCCAGTCAGGGCAAAGGTGTCCACTTGCATGCCATCGGCATGGGTTCCCGAGCCCGTCACAAAACCACCACTGCCCATCAATTCGGCATTCAGGGCATCCTGGATTGCTTGGGCACTGTCGTCTCGCGCCAAGTTGGCTGTGGTGTAGGTGATGTCACCTACTTGCAACTGCAGGCGGTAACCTGATGCCTTGGTGGGATCCACCGCTGGCTGCAAACGCGAACTCGCTTCCAAAGACAAACGCTGAACCTCGTCGGCTTTTTCATCCAGGGTCAGCGTGCGGGTGCTTTGCTCAAAGCTCACTGCACCGCTGAGCGACAAGAAGTCACCTACTTGCGCCGACACCACCCCTTGCACACGCAGCATGGGGCCTAAATCGCCATCCATCTCCAGCATGATTTCGCTATCAGGGCCGGTGCGCACAGCGTAACCTTGGGTATTCAGGTTTTCGCTGTCGGTGGCATAGAAGTCAATCACACGGGTCGCGGGGTCGAGGCCATTTTGCAGGTTGTAGACCTTGTTGACAGACACGCCAAACTGGGTGGCCGACAGGGTCAGTGCGGGCAGCCCCACCACCTCAACCGCACCGGCTTGAACCGCCAAACTGAGCCAGCGAGCGCCATCCAGCGCGCTGGGGGTATCACCAGACTGGGCATAGAACAAACCCATGCCAAAGTTCACATTGCTGAGCGAGAAGCCCATTGATTCGGGATTGAGCAAGTCGCTGTCATCGACCACGCCATCGGCGTTGGTGTCGGTGCGGTAGGCGCCACCCAGGCCTGCAAAGGCGCTCACATTCGCTGCGCCGACAGTCAAGGCATCCACGTTCACCTCGGTGCCATCGGTGAGTGTCACGGTATCGCTGCGTTTTTCGAAGGCCGCGGTGCCATCGAGGTAGACGTAGTCGGCCAGTTCAATCGTCACGCCAGCGCTGACGCTGAGCATTTCGTGGTTGGCTCCATCCATGGACATCCGGTGCGAGCTGTTCGGTCCGGTCAGCACCGAGAAGTCCGAGGACGCGAAGTCGATCACACGATCAGTTGCGGCATCGGCCAGGTTGATGCTCACGCCCACATCGCGCACGGCGATGGTCACATCTGGCACGCCCACCAGTCGCGCTGCGCTCGCGTTGGCTTCGAGCGCAACGCGGGTGGCCTGAGCCACCGAATTGACCACCGTGAAGCTGTAGATACCCTGCCCCTTGGCCACGGCAGTGACCTTCTGACCATCGGAACTGATAGCGACAGAGCGCCAATCCAGGCCCGCAGAACCGGTGACTTCACGCCAGTTGGCACCGCCATCACTGGAGATCTGAATCACACCACCGCCGTCACGCTGACTCGCCACCAGGGTTTGTCCATCGTCGGAGACCGCCACCGATGACCACTCGCCAGTGGGTAGCACGGGTGTCCAGGTCCAGTCTGGATCGGCTGTATTGGCCACATAGACCGCACCGCCTCCCGCGGCGGCGGCGATCAAGCGCTGGCCAGCCGGTACTGATTCAACGCCAGGTTTGGCGGGAACACCATCATTGGCAGCGACTGCTGTCCAGTTGTAGTTTTCGGGTGCGTTGCGGGTGATATCCACCCAATGCGTGGCCGGCCTGCCCCCATCGCTGGCCAAATCAATCCACCACAAACGACCAGGCGCGCCCATGCCATTGGTCCAGCCTGAAGCCGCCAGGGCCTGCTGGCCATCACCAAAGGCGGCGACGGCCGACCAGTTGGCACTGTCCACACCGCTGTAATCGGCCTGATCAGCCCATGTGCCTGCTGCACCAGCGGCCAATCGCACGGTACCCAGCAAACCGGTCAACATGTCGGCGTGAGTCTGGCGCAAGCTTCCCTTGACCGATGTTTCTGTGGCGTTCAGTGAGAACGTGGTGTTTTCTGCCTTGGCTTTGAATACCAGCAAACCATCCGAGCCACTGACGTTGACTGTCACGCCGTCCGCTGCAGCGACAAGCTTGAGCAGTTTGTCCGTCAGGTTGGCAATGGTTTGCGCAGCACTGGCCGAACCACCATCGGCCTTGCCATCGACCTTGAGGTCACTGGCAACCACTTTGTACATCACATCGCCTTTGGCGATGCCCTTGAGCGTGATCACATCGCCCACAGCATAGTTGCCGTCCAGCCAAAGGGCATCGGTTTGCGCTTGCTTGAGGCCAGCCTCTTGCGTGCTTGTGAGCTTCAAGCCTGCAGATCGCACGCCCACTTGAATCCCGCCAAAACCTTCGTTGCCGGCTTTGGCAGCAAAGATCAAGGCACTGCCACTGGCTGTCACCTGCACCTGACTGCCAGGCAGACGGTTGATCAGGTCACGGAGTTTGAGCGCCACATTAGCCAACGCCTTGTCGTTGCTCAGTTGGGTGCTGCCTTGCTTCAAATCAGCGGCCACCACACGGTACTGAACCTGTGGCAAACCATCCACCCTGATTGCGACGACATCGCCCACCTTGACTGCGCCGGACAAAGTCAACACGGACATATCCCGCAGACGTTGCGCATCCAGCGAGATCAAGACGCCGTTGTCGAGCAAGGCCACATCGGTGTAGCGATCACTGACCGCGCCCGTGGTCACCCAAGTCTCGCCACCATCTGTCGACCGAACAATACCGCCGTCCCGCACCGAAGCCACAACGGTTTTGCCATCGGAAGACACAGTCACCGAGGAATAGGCCAAACTGGTCGGGGCTGTGGACTGTGTCCAAGTTTGACCACCATCGATCGAAAGGTAAATGCCAGCGTCTGCGGTTTCATCATCGCCTGCAGCCACAGCCACCTGCAAAGTCTCAGAGACTGCCACATCCTGCCATGCCACATCCAGTTGCAAAGCCGAGCGCACCACTTCACGTTCGCTGGCAATGACCAGCGAGAACCCCACGCCAGAAAGCGAGAAACCCACCGCATCCAGGCCTGGCAAGTCTTCAGCATCGATTTGTCCATTGCCGTTGGTGTCTCTGATCGGACCACCATGAATGCCGGCGAAGGCCTGCAAGTTGCTGCCGCCCACCGTCATCACATCGTTGCTGACTGTGCTCCCGTCTTCAAGCACCAGATCACGGGTGGACTTCTCAAAGCCCAGATCGCCTCCCACATAGAAGAAGTCGCCCAGCGCGATCTCGACGGAACCGGTCGCGCGAATCAGCGGACCTTTATCGCCGTCCACATCCAGTGAGCGGGTCGTACCTGTCCCCGTCAGCACATCCATCGATTGGGCGTCAAAATCCACCACCCATTGGCTTGCGTCTTGTGCGCCGCTGACACCAAATACCTGGTTGGCTTCCACCAGCAAGTTCTTGGCTTGGACGGTCAAAGCATCACCGCCCACAAACCCCACCTGATCGGCCGAAACCTCCAGCCCCATCCAACTCAAGCCGCCTGAGCTGAGAGTGTCTTGCTTGAGTTTTTTGAGTGCCGCACTGTCATTGGCCTGCACTGTCACATCTTGCGCATTCAGCAGCGCCAGGGCGAACTCGGCGTTGGTCAATACAAACCCACGGGCCGATGCGTTAGGCGAGTCTTCGCCTGTGATCAGTCCGTCGTAGTTGCTGTCGACATGGTAAGCGCCGCCCACACCCACAAAAGCGTTGAGTTGGGCACCGCCCACCGTCAGGCTGTCCACCAGCACCTCGGTGCCATTGGCCAGCGTCACCGTGGTGGCTGATTTTTCAAGGCCCAATGTCCCGTTGACATACACAAAGTCACCCAGGTTCAGCTCGAATCCACCACTGGCACGGATCAACTGCCCCTGACTGCCCGCCATGTCCAAAGTGAACGTGGTGTCATATCCGGTTGACACTTCCAAAGGCTTGGCTGCAAAGTCAATCACTTGCGTGTTGGCCGCATCGCCCACAGTCGCACCCTGGACCAGGTTGATGGCCACTGCGATGTCATGGCCGACAGCCGTGAGGCCGGGCACACCCACCATCGCCAC